>Ga0247729_10000322_pt1 | contig 20843 bp, 8 predicted proteins | sample UWRJL133311R2_FD_180958 | JGI IMG/M metagenome (GOLD analysis project Ga0247729, IMG submission 180958) | Plant litter microbial communities from Arlington Agricultural Research Station in Wisconsin, United States - UWRJ-L133-311R-2 | ecosystem: Environmental > Terrestrial > Plant litter >... | reverse complement strand
GGTGGGAGCGCGGGGGGAGATAGATTCTTTGGAAAGTGAGCAGCGAAGTCGAGCCAGGCGCCAAGGAGCTCCTTACGCTCGTTGCTCAAAGCCGCCATCATCTCGATGGATTTGACATTGAAGCGCGCACAAACACCAAGGCTGGGAAAGCTGCTCGCGGCGCGGCCGGCCAAGGTTTGAGTTGTGGATATGGCCGGTCCGATTTTCGTTATGAGGTCCTCCAGGGCTACGACCCATGCCTCAAGGTAGGTCGTCAACGACGCAACAGCCGCTGTGAATTCGCCAGGGTTTCGGTTCACCTTGGCCTGCGTATCCTTGATCGCAGCAATTAGCCTGGTGATTTTTGTGATCGAATCCGTTGCCGGGGTGCCCGCTGCCGCATTGAGCAGCTTGCGCAGGCTTTCGATCGCGGCCTCGCACGGGGTGGAGCCAGCCAGCCCGACCAAGTCTCTGACCTGTTTCTGGAGGTCTTCGGCTTGCTTGATTGCATCGACGGCCCATTGCAGAGCGGTGGCAAGGCTTTCGGCGTCGAAGCTGTTGTTGAGTTTCTGCTCGGCCAGGGAAACAAGGCTTCTGGCCAGCTCGTAAAGTGGTCCGTCGCGAAGTCCAGTGATGCCCGCAGGTAGCGGACCCACACTGCTTCTTATTGCATTGAGCGGATCACTGCTTTTCCATACGTTGGGTTCTCCGACGGCTTTGAGGAGTTTGAGAGCAAAATTCTGCAGCTCACTTGCAGTCGCGCCCGCATCCATGATCGTAACAAGTGCAGCCGGCAATTTCTGCGCGACTTTGGCGACGAGTTCGGCGAGTTGTTCCTGGATGGCGTTCCATGGCGTAAATGCCAGGAATTGGTCGGCGATGTTACGCTGGGACGATATGAGATAAGAACGAAGCCGTTCCGCGAATTGACTGATCGGCGTGCGCGCAATGGCTTCGAGCTCGCGTACAACCCGCTGTCCCGAAGCGGTGATCGCGGTCGCGGCTGCTACCTGCTGCAGTACGTCTCCCGAATCAATTGTGGCCAGGCGATCCAGCTCCCGGCGAAGATCACCGAGCGCGCAGGTGAAGTCGGGAAATAGCAGGGCCCCTGCATTCTGGTCGAGCTGATCTGCCAGTGTCTTGAGGGGGCCTTCGAGTCTCTTCGTGAAACTCAATAGCTGAGCCCCGGTGAAGTTTGTGACTTCCTCCAGGATGGGAATGTGCTGCCCGAGCTCACCGGTGATGACGGCGATGAAGTCCCGCAGCTTGATAAGTCCAAACAGGGTAGCGTCGTCGCCGAAATGGCCGGCTGCCAAACTCTTGTCGTCGTATTTCCGGGGCTTGTCGCCGGTGGAACAAACGGCTGCCAGTTCCGGTGCGGGTGCCGGCGGCGCTCGTTGAGTGGAGGGTCCGGTCGGGACGGGTTGCTGGACCGTCTCAATGGGCGGTGCGGTCGCAACGGACGCCGGTGCGGTCTCGCCAGGCTTATCGGTCGTCGCGCCGGCGACGGGCCGGCAGTCCTTGAAATCGGGAAGCGGCGGTCCGGCAATCCCAAACCGCCGGTTCAAGCCGGCAATGATCTTGGCCGGACGCGCGACCGTCCCGCCTTGATCGCCATGGTCGCCCATGTCGAGCTTGGGCAGCGGATCGTTGGTGACCCGCAGGAACGTCTCGGGGTCCGCTATCCCGCAGGATTCCGGCGGGTTAAAGCCGTTTTGGACATAGTTTTTCTCGTACGCCACCTGCAAAACCGGCGCGGCCGAACCGGTCAGACCCTGGATTTGCTGCGGTCGGATCTGGGCCTTGGCCATCCGCGGGTAGAAGGGCGGTTGTTCGGCGGCTACCAATTCCGAGTTGAACGCGAAGTTGCTGTCCCCTTCAACCGCCTCGATCAATTGCCAGTCGGTCACGAAAGTGCACTGGCCTTTTCGCTGCTCGTCCGCATAGGTACGAAGCGCGCCATTGTGCTGGATCTTGTTCCAGTCTTTCGGCTTGTCCAGATCTTTCTGCTTTTCCTTTGCCGGGTCGCCCGCTTTCGGCGAGTCCTTATCGTCGGTTTTGTCCCCCCCGTAATATTTCGCAAGCGCTTCCATCGTTGCCGGATCGCTGGCGGCCCGGTGGTCGGCGAAGATCAGGGGCATCGAGACCGGCGTCGGTTGCCCGTCGATGCGCATACGGAATCTAACGGTGCCCTTGGTCCCGACCTCGATGCGCGGCCAGAAGACAATTCCGGCCAGTTGTCCCGGGAGAGGGTCGTCTTCCCGCTCCCTGCGGTTGACCCACCCTCTGATGCGCCCATGCGGTCCGGCGTTTGTCTGCTTTGCCAGGAGGGCCTTGTTTGTGGCCAGTTGAGCTTCCTGTGTAGCCGCGGGCGGAGCGTCCTTCAGCGGTTTGTCATCAGTCGGATCCACTAAATCCGGAGTGCGCAAAGTGAGCAGTGTGATTTCGCGGGGCTGGAAGTCGCGGGCTTCGAACGATTGGGCGACCGCTGGATATTGATGGGAAGCCCGCGTCACCTCGATATAAATATGCGTTGCCTGTTCGACCGAATATCCAAGGGACGGCTGCTTTGGATCGATTGGCCGCAACCGTGGTTCGGTGACCTTGATCAGCGACGCCTTGTGTCCGAACGGGAAGAGATAACCGCGGCGCACGACGGTCGTGATCACATCGGATCCATCGCAGATCAGCGAGCGCCAGCGTTGCAGGCTATAACTCTGAAAGTAACCTTCACTGGCGCCCTTCGCCCGGGCGGATGTCACCAGCGGGAAGGTGGTGTCGAGATCCAGCATCGCACCGGTTGCACCGAGCGCAAGCCGGCGGGCTCGCAACGGGACCGGCATATAGATGGCAATCGGCGTTTTGTCGTCGGCGTCGGAGACATAATCCTTTCCCGGCGGCTCGATCTGGCTGCTGACTTGCTTGTCTTTCGAAGCGATGACCGGCAGCCCGTACATTGAAGTGAGAGCGACCAGTTCCGCCTGGTCCCGTGGACTCATCGCTGTGCGGTAAGCTACGCCCTTTGGATCTTTCCATTTATCCAACAATGCCAAGTCGTCGTTTTCGGGAGCCTTCAGAAACGTTTCACGCGCGAACGCATTGAAATGACGTGACCAAACCGCCCGAAGTGAAGATGTTTTTTGCTGTTCCAGAAGGCGCGCCTCCCACACCGGCGTCGGACTGGCGCCGTCCAGCGATGAGCCGGGACGAGGCGGTAGTCTCTTCGGGGTGATCCAGCGTGCATCCTGTGCGGGTGACAGGATCAATCCTGTCGGAATTTCGAGCGCGGTGTCGAAAGGATCCGGCTCTTTGACCAGACCCGCGAGTTCGCGAATGCGCTCGTTGCCCGTCTTTGCCGCGATGCCGATTCCTTGCCCCACCAGGATATCTTTTGGGCTCGAATTCTCGATCAGTTTTTCCCGGTTCTCATAAAGCCGGCGGGCGCGCTGCACGACCCTCAGATCGAAACCTTCCCACGCCGTCAAATCCGAAGCGGTGAACGCTACCGATTTTTTGCCGATGGCGAACGCCAGGCGCGAGGGCTCCGAAATCCAGGCTTCGACGGGCCGGCGAAAGCCCTCGGGGACACGCTCGATCGCGTTCGGGGTGGATTCTTCGCGCAACGTATCGGATTGTTCCTTACTTAACTGGCCAAGGCGTTCGATCAGTGCCGCTTGCATCGCATCCTGCGAATCCGGAGCTCCTGAGAGCGTCAAGCCAGCGCTTTTGACGATCGATTGAATCTTCTCTTCCGAGAAGGGCCAGTCCGGCAGCAGCAGCCAATTGTGTGTCGTCGCGTTGTGACCGCGCTTGAGATCGAAATTCTGAAACATTGCAAAGTCGTCGGAGCGCGTGCTGGCCTCACTCCACAAATCCTTCAGCCCGTCCCGGGCGATATTTCCTGACTTGTTTCTCTTGAGCCAATCGGAGGCTTCCGCTTGGCTCATCGGGAAATCAGGGCGCGCTAGAATTTCGGCGGCATCCTCGAAGTCCTTTTTCGTGAATTTCTGAGGCGGTTTTTTTTCAATCAGCTCCTTGAGCCGTTGCAGCCTCAGATCTTCGACAAAGTTGCGCGCCGCTCGCCGGGCCGCGACGCTGAACAACCCGGCAGGACCAATCCAAAGACCGAATTTGTTTCCATTCGCCTTGTCCCACGTGTCCCAAGCTTTCGCGAACGCATCAAATGGGAGATAATTGGTATCCGGCGGCATCGCGTCTACGCCGAAGTCCTTGCGTTCGGCGGCTCTCTTTTCTTTCTGGATCGCAAGACGCAGACATTGATAGTCGGTCTCGGGGTTCGGCTCCGTCTTGTTGGTAAAATCGCATTTGCCGATGGGGTCGTCGGTCGGCTTGGCGCCGCTGGCGTGGAGCTGCTGCATTTTTCGTAATTGCGCGGCCGAAACCTCCTGACCAGCATCGGGCAACGGCCGGTCCTGACGAAGAAAAGCTCGTTCCATGACGTGCTGCGGCGGAAACTCGGCCAGCAGAATGGCTTCGTCCGGGCGGCTTGTGGGATCGATCTGGTCGGACGGCAGCGGTATGAGTTCGACCTTCTTGCCGATCGACAGGTCGATGTTGTGAAACTGGAAGGTCAGGGCAAACAGATCCTGTCCACGCCACAGCCGCAGCTTGGCGCAGTCCGGAAGGGAAAGCCGCAGTGCGGTGTCGGGCGCGGCGTAAGCGAACACGGGCGTCGGACGGATGTGAGGCGGCAATTTCATCTTGGGTGGCGGCGGCAGCGCATGGCGCAGTTGGAGTGGAATCCCGCCGAGGTCGAATCGCGTGCGATCGACGTGCTCCAGCGCGAGCGTCGTCGATAGCAGCTTCGCGTGCAGGCAGAAATTCTTCAGATTGCCGTCACGCGCGGTGATTTCAATCGGGTGTGAACACGGCTGATGGCCGCCGTCTTCCGCAATTTTGGCTTCGAACGAGGTTTTGGGCGTATTAAGCTGCCACAGATCGTCGGACGGCGTGATAGTCCAGATCTGCTCGCCGGCGATCGAAGCGCGCACCGCGGATTGACAGGGAATCCGGGTTATCTCGCAGTGCGGGCTATGAAGCTGGAGCTCGCTGGTTCCTTCCAGCAAAAGCCGGCCGTCGTGCCCGAAGCTGATCGTGCCATGCTTTTGCGCCAGCAATTGCAATTGCAAATGCTTGTCCTTGGCGAGCTCGACTTCCGCGGGCTTGCCATCGCCAATGAGCCGAACGCTTATGCCTTCCGGAAGCGGCGCGAGCAGCAGGCGCCGTCCTGCGAAGCGTTTGTTGTAAGCCGAAAAATGCTGGCCGCTTTCGGCCTCGAGGGCAGTCTCCTGTGTGGCGGTGTCGAACACAAGCGCAGCCCGGCTGGGGCAGGCAAGCTGCTTTCCGGTGAGGCGATCAAGCAGCGTTGCGGGCTGCCGCGCTGCGAGTTTGCCGCGAAACGTGACGGAGCTAGGTTGTGTCGGCAATGCAACAGCATCGGTCACGATGATCGTTCCCGCAAACTGCCAGATTGCGCGAACAATCCACCCGCCGCCGGATGGCTCGATGACGAAATCGACCCGGCGACGATCGGCGCCGTTCGATTGGGCAATCGTCAACCTGCGGCCGGTTGGGAAGATCTGCGTTGCGCCGGGAATGAGGCGACCCGGGTCCAAACTGAATAAATTCTTATGGTCCAGCCTGACCACGAATCCCTGGAGGTCTTGCGCGAAATGAGGCCCAGCCGGCGCCTCTTGCGCATGTGCCGCTGTGGTCGCAAGCACCGTGGCGCTTGCACCTTCCAAAAATCCTCGCCGCGTAATCTTGTTCATGATCAAAATGGTCGGTGAATAATTGAGACTGGAAACGGGCGCTTATGTTGGCTTCGGCGGACTGTATCGCGTCTGATTGTCGAGGGCGCCGAGCTGCGGCAAAAAAACTCCAATGCCTCTCACGTGAACAGTCTCCTCGAGCAGGAATGCGTAGGGGCCGCGCACCATCAGGTCGTCCTGAATGTGCTTGTAGAACTCCAACTGCGCTGCCGGACCGGAGGCCTTCGCCGCATTTGCGATGGTCTTGATGAGCTCATCATCGTGCCAGTGGCAGTGCCAGGCGAGGGTGTGAGTACCCTCGAAAGTATGGGATTCCTCGAACTCTGGATTAGTGCACAGCGCGTGGGCGTTGCTGTGCGGGTGCAGGTAATCGGAACTGAGAGAAATTAGCGCCAGATCAAATTCACGTTTTTGCAGGCGCTCCTGGAAGATGTAGCCGGTCGAGGCTGGGTCGAGTACGAGATTGATCCCGGCCTTTGCGAATTGCCAGGCGAGTCCGTTGGCCACGGAGGAGCGTCCGGCGCCGGTCAGATAGTCCAGCTTTAGGCTACACTGATGATTTTTGAGTGCCAGTCTAGCTTGCGCCAAATTGTAGGGTGTGGGGGCTGTGAACGCAAAGCCATCAATTGCAGACGGGAAGAATCGATTCTGGGCTGTCCAGCGCGGCGTCTCGAACTCGCTGTTATCGATGGTACGACGGATGCCCTCCCGAATCTTCGGATCATTGAGCGGTGCCTTCGTGGTATTCATGCAAAGTAAGAGCAAGTTAGCCTTGGAGTGTTGCTTGTGGTCAAAGGTCGAGCCGGTTGATTTCTTCGTTCCCTTGGCCCGGCCGCCTTTCTTGGGCGCTACAACCGGAGCAATCTCGACGGCCGTGTCCCAAGCCACATGAATCTCGCCGCACTGAAGAAGCCGTTGCTGCATTCGCGGGTCGGCAATGTCGCGCACGATCAGTGGCAGGCTATTGGGAGATTTATCGTCGTAGTCTGAATGACAGACATTTCGCTCTAGGAAGATTTCGTCGGTGCGCTCCGCATTACGGATCATGAACGGGCCCGAGCCCGCACTATTGAATCTCAGCCAAGTTTCGCCGCCATCGAGAGGATCGTGCCGACAGGCGTCGGGAGGGCCAAGGCCTGGATAGGCGGAGCCTTCGAGGGGAGCATATCGACAAGTGACAGGGATGATTGGGCTGATCGTTCGCCGACGCTTCACAAGTTCGGCGTCGAGTATGCTGCAGGACGCCGATGACAGGCAATGCAAGACGATTTCTTTTTCGACAACTTCCGGGAGCTCAATTGTCAGGATGTACGCATTTTCTTGATCAGCCCGAATCCGTTGATCGGCATTGATGGGTGTCAGCCCGAGATGCGCGAGAGGATGGGCCGGACTACTGTTGACCTTGATCGCCCGCTTGAGGCTGAACTCTACGTCCCTCGCTCTAATAGGTTTCCCGGAAGCAAATCGCCACCCTGGCTTGATCGTAAAGGTCCAGGAAGCTCCCTTGGGCTCGTGCCACATAGCGAGGCTCGAATAGGGATCAGGCTTCCCATTCTGAATGGTCACTAGAGTCTCGTAGAGATTTCCGATGATCTCCGCCGCCGGCCCCGACGCGTTGAGATGAGGATCGAATCCGGATACGCCGCTGGTCTGCTTGCCGATGATGATGTGGTCTGCGTCGGGCTTGTTGCACTCCAGCGCAACAGCGCTCCGACCAAACGGGCTCATCGCCATTCCACTCGCTGCAAACGCCCGCAAAATATCCCGGCGACAAATGAGCGCCACTAAATAAACTCCCTCTCCTAGGGGAGACAGCGATCACCGTCGTGCCACGCGCGCGACGATACATCCTCTAGTTGACCGTCCCCAGACAATAACACATAGTAGCACTGAAGAATAATACAGCTACAATGCGAACACCGGCTGGGGCTGTCAAGCTCGTTGATAGATCGCACGTTGTTTCAAACGTTGTTTATCAAACGAGTCGCGCTACTGGCGTTGAGGCGATTTCGTCGGAGGGGTCCACAGATGAAGTGTGGTGTCCGGCATTCCCGCTATGCTCGTAAGCTGAAGGAGGATTGATGTGAGAATCTGCACTTATCCCGCTACGATCGGCCTGTCCCTTATGATTAGCTTAGTCGCGCGGATCGCCTCGACTGAGGCCGCTGTGATTACTCCTTTACAGGTATTCGCAGATTGCAAGAGCGCGAAGGAATTTCGAGATAAAGAGCTTCCTAAGAAACTTGAAGCCGAATTCGAGCGTTACCGAAGCGGCGTTCAGATCCGAGTGGAGGCAGCGGTAAAGGACTTCGAGAGTAGTGTTAAGAAATCTAACATTGATCTGAAGAATGCTACCGCCGCACAACGGAAGGAGGTCTCAATCGCCGCTGGCAAGGTCATCACTAGCTTGTTGCTCAAGGAATACGTGGGCAAGATGAAGGGTCAATGGAAAGAGTCCTACGATAAGCTGCCCGCAAACCAGAAGAAAGCTGTCGATGTCATCGCCGCCAAGACCGCGGGTATGGGTGACCTTACTTTTGATGCGCTCCGAGGCAAGCAGATAGAATTAGCAGACGCCCTGAAGCCTTACGCGGACAGTGCAATCGAGGTGTTGTCCTGGGGACTTGGCCCCGTTTCAAAGGTATTTGTCGAGGTGATCAAGGGAGGAACCGATACGAGCCTTGCCTACCTTGAGTACAAGACCGATGTCGATTTTGCCAAACAACAGGGCGAGTTTTGGCGCAAGCAGATCGACGAACTGATCAGCAAATCACCAGACGCTCGTGTTCGCGTGGTAAATTTAACTAAAGCAGCAATCGACGGCGCGTGTGGCCCATAGCGATTTAGGATAGATGTCGTTTCCGCGGCTAGTTGGGACTCCAGATTTTCTTAAACTCGCTACGACTACTCGGCAAACATCAATTGTTAGCGCGCCACTTTTGAGAGTTCGGTCTGCCGCTTTGAACCGTCCCAGTTCAAGAAAGACGAATGATCCTCGATCTCAATCTCTCATTGCACTTGCCGCAGGTATCGGCGCCGTCCGCTCCGATCGCTAACGTGAGGGGCTTTCTTGCAGAGTGATAGTGACAAGGCGGCTGCAACATACGGCCGAACTGGCGCCCGAGGGACACGCTGGGGGGATCTCCTGCATTTGCTCCTTCCGACCGTCAGAAACTGTAAGCGAGTATCGTCGGACTAGCGTCTCGGCGGGCGCTATGATCGCGCCTAATCGATTGTAGGTGTGTTTTCCAGATCGAGTATTTTATGGCAAGGCACGGCAGAGGTTAGAAGGCTGACTATGAGGAATACGTGGCAAATGACGACTTATCGCGACGTGAAGCGCTTCGACATTCTGCCGTTACGCTCGCAGGCATGACGGAACCGATTATTCCAATGGCGGAAGCCTCGGAACGATGCCCCCCCCCGTTACCGGCAACTTCCCGTCGCTGAATACATCGCACACCGATTGTGTCAGCTCGGCTGCCGCACGCTTTTCGGTGTTCCCGGTGCGACGTGCGATCCAATGTTCGCGGCGGCGGCGAAGCGGGGAATGAAACCGCTCATTACGACGACCGATCTCGAACTGGATATGCAGCGGATGGCTATGCGCGCATGCGTGGTATCTTTGGGTCGGCTCCGAACTTTGACCCTATCGGCGCGCCCAACCGTGACCACCCACGGCTGATTTCCATCACATTGTTAGGGACATCGAACGGCACGGGTGGGGTCAACCTTGGAAGCCAATCGGGGGCAAATGGCTTGCCTAATCACAATCCGATGCGGGCTCAGCGGTTGAAGGGACATCGGCTGCCATTTGCCGTCCTCATCGCGAAAAGGTCGACCTCGAGCCGCTCAATCGACTGTTCCCGTTTCGTTCTTTTAATCTATGATCTGTGTGAACCTAAGGGCATTGATGCAATCCGCTTGGAAATTGAGCACATGCGGCGGCAGATTAGCAGATTATACGTCAGCAGAATGACATCAGATCCCCTAAAAAGGCAGGAATTGGGTCGGTCTCGGCTGTAGCCATGCTGGCTAGAATGCATAAGAAGGTCGATGGCCTGGTGGCCGAACGGGACCGCCCAGAGGGGGAGGAGCGCTGGAAGTACCCCGGCACGAAGAAGGTCATCAATGGCAACCCGGCCGACGCCGTGCGCGATGGACAGATGACAATCGATGCAACATCTTGAGGTACTCTGATTTCAAAAATAGTGGCGTGATTTCAAAATTGTGGCGCTGGCGCTCTCGTGAAGAATCTGGCCCATAATCCCGCTCCAGTTATTTGAAAAGATTGCACCATGATCCGGGATTGACGGTCTAGCTGAAGGCGCCCGGGTGCTGGTCGATTGGTTCTAACAATCCTTGCCCAAACCGTCCGGCAACGTCATCATGTGTTGGCAAGGCAGGGTCATTCGGCACCGGGGTGTTTTCGGACGATGAGCGATCTAGTACGGCGGCACCGGGGCGTGGCGGTCAAGCCTCGTCTTTGGAGTATGGCAGGTACAAGATGACCACAACGGCGGCGGGCGAAAACCCCAGCGAGAAGAACAAGGGAAAGCTTGGCGTCCAGCATTTCCGAGTCAGCACCGGCCTAAAGGATCTGATCGGGCGCGACTTGATTACTGACGACTTCGTGGCGGTGTTTGAGCTCGTAAAAAACGCTTTCGACGCCCGCGCCAGAAAGGTCGTCGTGGCATTCGAGAAGGATACGATTGTCATCTCCGATGATGGCAAGGGGATGCATCGCGATGATATCCTGAGCAAGTGGTTGTTCGTTGCATATTCGGCAAAGCGCGATGGCACTGAAGATCTCGATTACCGCGATCGTATTGGCGAAGCACGAAGAATTTATGCCGGCGCAAAAGGTGTCGGGCGGTTCTCGTGCGACAGCCTTGGGCAGACACTCTTTCTGTGCAGTCGCGCGCGCGGCCACGAAGTCCAGACGCTTGAGGTCGATTGGCGCAACTACGAAAAGGATCCAAAGCAAGAATTTGCTAAGGTCGGCGTCGCGCTTGGCGAAGCGAGCCTATTTCCAACGGATTCGCACCATCTACCTCGGGGTACGGGTACCAGCCTAGTCATACGTAGGCTTCGTTCGGAATGGCACCGCGAGAAGCTGCTTGAGCTTCGGAGGGCGTTGAGCAAACTGATAAATCCGTTCTCGACTAAAGGAGACAAGTTTCAGATTGAAATCGTTGCGGAAGCCGAGGCAGAGGCGGATGCAGCCATCAACGCGCTAAATGCCGAACGGGATCCAGACGACCCCGCAGGTTTCCCGGTTAACGGGATTATTGAGAACTCAATTTTAAGGGCGCTTGCGGAACGGACTACGGTGATCCGGGTCAAGTCAATAGACGGAGGTAGCCGGCTAGAAACAGAGCTCGAGGATAGAGGCGAGTTAGTCTACAGAATCCGCGAGGCGAATCCTTACCAGCACCTTGAGGATGCCGGCTTCTCGGCGGACGTCTATTATCTAAACCGCAGTGCTAAAGTGACGTTCTCTCGCCGAATGGGTGTTCGCTCAATTGATTTTGGCTCGATCTTTGCGTTCCGCAATGGCTTTCGGGTCTTTCCAATCGGAAACGATGACGATGACTTCTTTGGACTCAACAAGCGCAAGGGGCAGGGCCAGCGTCGTTTCCTTGGCTCCCGAGAGCTCGTCGGCCGCGTTGATGTCCTCGGCGTTTCTGGGTTTGAGGAAGCGACCAGTAGAGCTGGCGGCTTCATCCGATCGCAGGGTGTCGAACAGCTCATCGAAGCTGTGGTAAACAAATGCATCAAGCGGCTCGAACGATACGTGGTCGATATTTCGTGGAAGGACGATTTTGACAAAGATGAGGAGAGCACCTCCCGAATGCGGCTTGATGGCAGCAGCGCCAAGATCGCCCAGCTTGTCTCTCGGCTTGCGGCGACCGATGGCGTCGAGGTCGTCACTTATAATCCTGATCTCGTTCGGATTGTTGACGAACGCTCAGACAGCTTTATGGATTCCTTCCGCGCCCTAGAATTGCTTGCGGAAAAGACCGGTAACAAGAAGTTGCTGTTGTCCGTGGAGCAAGCCCGTGCCCGCATAGAGAACCTCCAAACGGCAGAGACGGAGGCTCGCGAAGCCGAGCACCGCGCAGAAACACGCGCCCTGCGCGCCGAGCATAACGTAGCGATAGTAAAGAGCGAGCTCTTGACCGTCGAAGGTATGTTAGACGACGAACGCGGCAGGAACACGTTCCTTATTTCAGCAGCCTCCCTCGATAAAGACACCATTCTAAATCTTCACCACCAGATTGGCATCCACGCTGCAGCCATTCAGGATAGTATCAAACTTATGTCGGGGAAGCTTCGCCGGGCGGCGGAGATCAAGAAGGAGGATATTCTGGGCTTTCTTGAGAAAGTGTCTTTTCGGAACAGCCAGATCCTGACCGCTGCCCGCTTCGCAAGCCGCGGGGGCTACAAAGAGCAGGCTGCGTCTCGCAAGGACGACCTGGTTCAATTCATCGCGGACTATACGGAAGCGATTGCCAATTCGTGGGCTCCATCGGGCATGACGGCAAGTGTCACCGGCACTGGGAAACCCTTTGAGCGGCTATTCAAGCCGATCGAGATCGGGATCATCATAGACAACCTTGTCTCGAATGCGGGCAAGGCCGGAGCATCGGCGCTCCTGCTCGCACTCTCGATCGAGAAGAGAGACGGGAAGCCGATTCTTGTCATTGATGCCGCGGACGATGGAACGGGGTGGAGCAAGGCGATTAGGCCTCTGGAGTCCGTCTTCGAGATGGGCGTAACGACTGGCAAAGCTGGCTCTGGACTTGGCTTGCACCATGTCCGTCAGGTCGTCGGTTCAATGGGCGGCACGATTGAAGTTTTGCCCGAGCCTTACGACGAGATTCATGAGGGGGCCCATCTTCGAATCAGGCTACCGGCATGAAACTCGACTTCAGGCTCCTCGTGATTGATGATCAGCCCGGCGAGATTGGCGACGCGATCGAGCTGCTAAGGATGGAGCTAGAAGAAAAGGGGTTTAGGCTAAAAGTAGAGATAGCCCCGGACATATCCGTCAAGGGGATCGACGATTATTGTAGGGCAGAGGGGAAGAACTTCGACCTAGCAATCGTCGACTACCGATTGGGAGAGAAGGATATCGATGGTGCACTGGCCGCCAAAACGGTGCGGCGACGGCTTCGATATACCGATATTATCTTCTACTCAACGAGCGCCAAGAACGAACTCGCGGCGAAGATGGCCGAACATCATGTTGACGGAGTGTTTATCGCCTCCAGGGGCGACGACTTCGATGAGGTGCTGCGAGGGGTTGCGGATACAATCGTCGGCAAGGCAGTAGATTTAAATCACATGCGGGGCATTGCCATATCGGAGGTGGCTGAAATGGACCTTCTTATGGAGGAAATTCTCGCGAAGGCCTTCGCCTCGAAGAACGATGCATTTGTCTCGAAGGGCCCGAGGCGCCTCGCTAGCCTATTCGAGAACGAGCGCGTGAGGCTCGCGGGGCTGGAGAAGCGGGTTGCCAAGAACGACGTCGTTGCAATCGTCACCGACAATGCAGTATTCGGCTCCACGTACAAGTGGCAAGCAGTAACGAAGCTAGCGGAGTTGGTGTTAAGCAAGACGGCCGCCCCGTGCACGGTTTTTGCGAGTTACGAGACGGAAATCATTGGTAAACGTAACCTGTTGGCCCACGCAAGGGCGATTATCGACGATGGAGTGACAGCGTCTCTCCAGGCGATCCGGCCAGGAAAACCCGCTGTCGTGATCGACGAGGTCTGGATGACAACTTTTCGAAGCCAACTGAATGCCCAGCGCTCGGCACTTAATGCCATCTGCGAAGCCATCGACAAGGACTGCCCCGCCTAGGAAGCTAGTATCACTGCGAGGCAAGTCCCAATCTGCTCGGCGAGTAGCGGCGGTACGGCGTTGGCCACTTGGGTGAAACGCGGTATTTCTGTCCGGCGCGCGACGCCTCCGGTCGTGTACTTGCCCTTGAACTGGAACCAGTCCGGAAAAGATTGCAGCCTTGCATTCTCCCGGACAGTCAAGGTTCTAGGCTCCGCGTAGTGCAGCAAGTCCTCTGGCATGCTCGTGATCGTCGGAGCTGGCGCAAGCGGGTCCAGCACGCGGATGGCCATCTTCCTAAGCCCGTGCTTGCGGCGTAGTTCTGGCGAGATGACTTGGTTAAGCCGTCCTTCCTCGCCGCTACTCTGTATGATGTCCGCGAAACGGGCCTGAATTCCGGGCGCGTGGCGTGCGAGCCGGGTGTCCCCTGGCTGCTTGCCATATCCCTCTTGCATTGCACGCTGGAACGCCGATAGCGGACCGCCATAGCCTATGGCTCGATAGCCCGTGGAGTCGGGGCAATCAATCGTGCCGACTCGTCGAACCTCGAGGTCGGAAAGCGCATCGCGGGCTGTGGCCCCCAACGCGAGGCCCCGGGCGGCGAGGAAGCTGCGAGATTGGCCACGCAGTTTGCGAAAGAACGACGCGATCCCGCCCACGGCAGCAACGTCCCGGCGAATTCCAATGAGGAAAAATCTTGGCCTTGCCTGTGGCACTCCAAAGTCACTCGCCATGAGGATTGTATCCACGGTCTCGTAGTCGACGGCTAGCCGTTCCTTCAATTCGGCTGCAAAGTTCCTTCCCTCGCCGGACAGCCCGCGTCCAAAATCCGAGGTGAACCCGCGGACGTTCTCGATCAGAACCGCTCTAGGCTCAAGGTCGCTGACAAGCGACAGATAGTCTTCAAAAAGGCGGTTGCGCGGATCGTCGGCTTGACGACGCCCTGCATGGGAAAAGCCCTGACAGGGTGGCCCACCGGCAAGGAGGTCAACGCTGCCGCGTATGGCACTGAGGTAGGTCGCGCATTCCTTCCTGAAGGAAGCGATGTCCCACGCTTGTTCGGCGACGCTGGCTGGCCAGTATGTGTTAAGCGGGCCGCTGCCGGCCAGGAAGTTGGCACGATAGGTCTCGAAGGCAAGCGGGTCCTTCTCGATCGCGACAAGGCATTCCCACCCTGCGCGTTTCAACCCAAGGCTAAGTCCGCCACAACCAGCAAAGGCATCGACGAAAGTAGGTGATCCGGCTGGGCCCGGAGCGGCCATCACGCTGACAGGTCCTCCATCCATTGCCTAGCCCTATCCAACCGGCATGTAGGCGCGAATGGCGCTTGCAAGCTCCATCGCAGTTGCGGATGCTTTGCGGCCGGAATCCAGCTCGCACTCCCAGGCTATGAGCACACACCAGCCGAGGGCTTTCAGCTCCGCGATGACGCGCGCGTCGCGCGCGACGTTCCGCTCGAACTTCTTCGTCCAGAAGCCGGTATTTGATTTTGGCGTGGTCGCAACTTTGCACCCTTGATGCCGATGCCAGAAGCAGCCGTGGACGAAGATCGCCACCTTATAGCGGGGCAATATAATGTCAGGCTTTCCAGGTAGGGCGCGGTTGTCGAGCCGGAAGCGCAGTCCCAGACGATGCAGCGCCTTGCGAAGCGCGATCTCCGGCACGGTATCACGCGACTTTATGCGTGACATCCGCGTCGATCTCTCGGCAGGGGTTAGGAAGTCGGCCATCTAGGTTGTTAACCCGCCCCGTCGCGCCGGACTAGCTCGAAGAAGGGCAGGCCTTGGATAACCTCCCCCGGCACGTTGAAGGACTTGTAGAGACACTGGTGGTTGCCAAGCGACTTCACCCTCTCAGCAAGGTCGGCGAGCGAGCCTGTCAGGCCGAGTGCCGATAGCTCCGCCGGTGTCACGTTTGGAACCTTGTGGACGAACCACGTGAGCAATGGTTCGCGATAGTCTGTAGAGTTCACCTTAAAGTGTCGAAGGTATTGCGAAGCGAGGATGATGCCCGTCCCGAACTCTCGCCCCTGTAACAACAGCTTGCGCAGCACGTCGAATTCGTAGCGCATGATATTGTCGGCCTCATCGACCAGAAGATAAGAATCGAGAGCGCGAAGTTGAGGGTCGGAGCCAAGGAAGGGCCGTTTCGGTGTGCGGAGCATGTTCTCGTAAAATAGGTTCAGCATGACCGCTACGAGCATGTTCTTGCTGCGGTCGTCTTGACCGAGTGCATCGAGCGAGATCACCACTACGCCATCTAGGAATTCGCTAAATGGAATAGTTTCGCGTGTGTTTGGCGCAAAAACCTCCATGTCAACGAGATCATCGATGATTGCCATGATCGAATCCGACTTCCCGTCCATCATTTCCTTATAGATGGCGTGTACGTCGTAGAGCGTTGGCGGTTGGCTGGGCATCGCAGAATCGTAAGCGGCGCGTACCGCCTTCTTTAACTTGTCCCGCTGGACGGGTCCGATGCCCGAGTATATTTTGTCGAGCACATCGGCAAAGAAGCGATAGCGGTGAAGCCACGGCGCATTAGTTTCCTCCATTGTGCTTGTGTCAAACAAATTGATTGGCAGGCGCTCCGGCCGAACCACCCGCGCACCGGTGGCTGCTACAAACTCCGGGCTGCTATAGTCTCGTTTGTAGTCGAAGATCAAAAAACGTGGCCGGATGCCACGGTTCGCCTCAGTCGCTGCCGATATTTGAAAAATTAGCGACTTCAAGAGTTGCGTTTTCCCGGTGCCCAGATCGCCGACCACTCCCATGTTGAGATGGTTTAGCCGGGTGTCGGCGATGTTCAGCTCTATCTCGCGATGGTTGAATCCGTCGATCGCTCGGCCGACCTCTAGTACGATGCCATGTAGATTCTTATTTTTTTCGGGATCGGATCGAGATGCACACTCATTGATTGATTTGTCATCGGCGTCCGTTGCGACTTCCTCGCTCGCCAGCGTCTGCGTTATAAGATCTCCACGCGCGACTGGCTGTGCCACTTCGGTCGAATGCGGCACTACAGCATCGACCAATGGCAAGAGATTCCAATCACCAACCTTTGCCTTGACACTATCATAGAAAGCCACTGGATCTCCGCCAACGATGCAGCCGGCGTCGTCAAGGCCAATCGTGATTGTCTCGTCGAATCCATCGCCGTCACGGTCCCTGGCACTGCTGCGCGAACTGTCGTCAATTATTACGAGCCGGCCGCGACCGTCGACCGAAATGGGGCAATCTTCCGATAGAATAGCTGCGGCAATTCTTTCATGAAACATTGACCATAGTGTCTGGTCAACGACGTCTGGATGCTGGCTGTAAACGCGCATGCCAAAGCCGACGATCGAAAGGAGCAAATGCTGGAACGCCAGGGACCACGCGCGCGGTTGGCCATCGTGCGGCAACATTGCGCACAGAAGTCGAGACATGGTCTTGGCTTGTTCCAGGGCATCGGAGACCTCGGCAGCGGGGAAGCTTGATCCTGGGCGGCACTTTACCTCAACCGGGGTGAGGTGGATGCGAACCGTGTTGCCCGAGATACGAACGCCGATGACGAGTAGATCTGGGCGGGAAAGACTCATTTCCTTACCCTTTCGCAGGGTCCGCGCGATGTCGGATATATAGCCTCGGAATGGATCGACCGGCACGATGATCGCAATATGTGCATTGTCGCCGGTGCCTCCGATGACGGGCAGCAAGCTACCAATCTCGCGCTTCGCACGGAAACGGTCCTGCAGCAGGCGCACAGCTAGAAATAGGCCTAGGTCGCCTGTCGCCCCTGAATCATCGCCCGATAACCCGCGGATTGTCGGAATGCCACGGCGCGCAACTTCAAGGAGTACGTCTTGAACCTTGTCAGGCAACATGTTGCCACATCCCGGTAGCCTTGATAGTGCCTTCGCAAGAGCCTCGCGGTCGGCGTCCTTCACGCGTGACAGAAGGTAGTAGCCATTTGTATCGCCCGCCCTATGGGAATAGGAGGGGAGGTCATAATCCCAAAGATATGCTCCTTCTAACCATCCACCGAGGAAGCATGCTGGGTCGATTGCGGAGGAGGAAACGGCGACAAAATCAGTCTTCCGCGTCTCAAGCATGTAGTGGATCGCGTTGACGTTAGGCGCGAAGCTGAGGCCCGTCCGTTCCTGCCCAAGGTTTTCCATCGTCGCCACGCACGCTGCGACTTTGTCGGCGAGCGGTTCGCCGGATACGCCCGGTTGGTAACCCTGCCGCGATTCACTAATGAAAGCCCCGGGTAACTGGCGCCGAATTCGATGGCGGATCAGCCCAGCGTGGCCAAGCGGTGTGCGAGTCTCAACCGACGTCGTGCTGGGCTCGGACATATCGAGCTGAGCAATAATCCCTAGGTCGGGCACGATACCGTCTGGCTGGCCTTCGAACCACCGAACCTTGTTTCCGGTATCTTCGGAGAGATTTGCAATCCGAGCGTCATCTGGCCGTGAGGCCATGTCCCGATCGTCGAAGATGTTTATCAGTCGCGGACCGACGGACTGGCGAACCGGACGTCCCTCGTCCTGCTGATAGCGAGTTTCGCACCAACCAATAAGGCCTTCATTGCAGGCGTCCGTGGTGCCGCCGGCACTCATGACCGCGATTCCTAAGACCGCCTTGGCAGCCAGGAGATCCGACACATCGTCGAGGGCACGGCCCACCTGCGCGGCACTGAAACCAACCGAGATGCCGCCGACAGAGATGCCAAACCCATCTCCAAACGGCGCTAGTCGCGATCTATCAGGTAGGCTGCGAAGTTGCTGTCCATTCCAAAGGACCGACCAGTAGTCACTGCCATTCTCAACCGCGACGAAGTCGATATGGTCAATGCCGCTGGGCGAACGCAGGGCCATCCTCAGGATGTCTGGGATGCAGTCTGGATCCAGAACACTGGCGGCCGGGCAGGGCTTGTCCGCTTCGTCGGCCTCTAACAGTATCTGTTGTGCGACCGCCTGCCACGCGATCCGTAGTGGGTGGAGCGGGGAAAGCAGGATTGCGTCGGGAATGCGCGATAAAGTGCGCCCGTCCTGCTGGAGAGATGTGATCGCGACGACGTCCACCCAGCAAGCAACGTCAGGCTCAGCCACCAGCCAAGTCTGGTAGGCGCCCAAGTATTCTTCGACAAGCGTTCGGAAATCGGCGTCTGCATCTAGCCATTTACCCAGCTGAGCAGATTCGACCAGACCCGTCTCGTCGCCGCCTCCCCGAATTCGTGCTGCGATAGCGAGCCGCGCTTCGACAAAGTTTTCCGGTGGCATAAATTCCGACGGCGTCGGTCGCGGGTCTTTAAGGAAGCGGCCGCTCGAGAAGATCGGGCCTGCTGGCTCGGTCCAACTGGGTTGGACCCATGACTCGACGTAATCCTCGGCCATGATAAGCGGCATGTAAGATCTGCCTGCAAGCTCGGCGGAGAGCATCCAATCTTGCAGACTTGAGCAGCGCGCGTTGCGATTAAGCTGCACGATTGCGCGCGCCTCGGCGGGCTGGATCGACCGCCGGTTGGCACGTATCAAGCGTTCGAACTCACTGCGGCATCCTTCTTGCTGAGTCTCCTCGATCGAGAGGAATACGCGGCAAGTTTCTCGCGACACGGTCCCATCCGCGGCGTCCCTGTTGAAGCTAAGGTCGACCTGATAGTTGCCATCTAACTCAACCTCGATCTGGAATTGTCGAGGCCTCACTGTTCGAACTTCCAGCATTGTCGCAGCGTCACCCCGCTCGGCAGCATCATCGGGGTTTCCGGCTGCTAGATGCTCGAGCACGACGCCTGGCGATGCGAATAGGAGCAACTCGTACCGTCCCGCGCCCGGAAGAAGCAACCCGGCCTCGTATTCCGGTCCGCCGCGTCCCTTGCGTCGTTTCGGGGGCGTGAGTTTTCGCGCAAGGCGGCACGTCACGAAAATACCAGGCGCCCAGGTTGCCAGTGAGATGACCTTTATCGCACCGGGCTTGAAATGTTCAGCCGACGCGACGTATCGCATTGGGGTCCGATGGACCGGAGGGGCATGGTCGAGGAATACCTTGCTGGTGTCCGTATGGACTTGACCGATTTGTTTGCCTGTCGGACCTCCCGGCGTTCGTTCGATCATGACTATCGCATCCGACGCATCCGGGCCGACGGTCTCGAATTCCAGTGCCACCTCTGACTCGACCAACACTGGCATTCCCTTGCCGAGCGGAATGATACCATTCGAGCAGATCATGTTAATATCGCCGGTTGCCGTGGCGTCTTCAGCGAGCAGCTCGGACCATTTCTCAACGGTCAGAGCGGTCCACCATGCGGGCGCAATGGCAACCTCCAAGCCACCCGCTGGCGCGTAATATGCAGCGGCAGCGCGTTCAAAGGCGGTCGGTCGGTCACAAGTCGCCTTGAGATGAGACAGGAATTCACCAAGGCTTGTCGCATCCTCGTCGCTTGCACCTTCCTGCGCGCGCGCTATTCCGGCATTAAAGCCATCGGCAAGTGCATCCGCGATCTTGTCCAAAGTTGCCAACTGCTCCTTAAAGGAAAGACTACCGTCCCGCATCGGCGGTACACCGACGGCAAGGCTCACGCGCGCAGCAGCAGACACCCCATCACCAATCGGCGTGGCGGAGAAGAGGCGGGATATGACTCGCCACGCGGCGGTACGCTGGGTCCGGTCGCTGTCGATCTCATCGCCAGCTCCAGCCGCGTGTCCGACGACGGCACGAGCGTTATCGCGATCCTGCTCTGGTACGGCCGCCTCCGAAATTCCAATCCCAACAAGCTCCTGAACAAACTCGTCAGACCACCAGTCTTCGAAAGGGACATTGCCCGAGTTGTTCGAGGACAGCATCCCGAACTCGTCGGTCGTGGTAGAGACCGACTTATTACTATGCTGCCCAGGCGGCACCAACGCGACATATGTGGGTTTGAAGGGAGAATTGCGCAGATTGAGCAGGTGAATCTCGTTGCATTGTCCTGACGACCCGACAGCCGGATTCGATTGGCCGGGCGGAAGCTGCGGGATTTGAAGGAGAACCGGAACAGAAGGTCCTCTGCCACGCATCTCATTCACCAGCAGGTCGAATGCCTGACCTAAAATCTCGAGCGGCGGGCCATGGAAGATCAACCGAACTTCTGCTCCGACATCGACAGCGGCGCGGTCGATCCTAATGCGGACGATATCGGCTATTGCCGCGGCGAGGCGATTCATGCGTGCTGCTCCACGAAAGGGGGCACGAGGAGCATTCC
>Ga0247729_10000321_pt1 | contig 20893 bp, 16 predicted proteins | sample UWRJL133311R2_FD_180958 | JGI IMG/M metagenome (GOLD analysis project Ga0247729, IMG submission 180958) | Plant litter microbial communities from Arlington Agricultural Research Station in Wisconsin, United States - UWRJ-L133-311R-2 | ecosystem: Environmental > Terrestrial > Plant litter >... | reverse complement strand
CGAACCTTCTGGACGTATTTCACCCCGGAAAGCATCGTGCGGGGCCGGCACGCGCATCACATCACGGAGCAGATCCTGGTGGCGGTGGCTGGCCGCATCATCGTGACGACGGAGATGCCGGAAGGGGAGATAGAAACCTTTGTGCTGGAGTCGCCGCACACGGGCGTGTACATTCCGCCGAACGCTTGGCACACCATGCAGTACTCGCATACCGCGGTGCAACTGGTATTTGCTTCCACGCATTACAACGAGCAGGACTACATCCGGCAGTACGAGAACTTTCGGCAGGTATGGAGCCGCAAGTAAAAGCCGAGCTGGTAGCAGCACGTGCCGCAAAACTCTTCTTCTACTCGCCCTACAACTTCCTGCGTAAGGTCGATGTGGAACAGCAGCAGCTACTGTTCGGCACTGGTAAGGCGGAGCGGTACGCCGCTGAAGCTGCGCACCACGTATTCGAGTTTCAGCGCGAGGCTTTCACGGTCCAGTTTCTGTACGCTTTCCTGCCCTGGGACACGGAATTTTTCGGGGCGCCGGTGTACAAGCTCTTTACCATCCTGTTTGCGGAAGGTACGCCAGCCCCAGTCCTGCTGGCGGCTGGCACTGCCTTCCGTCAGTATTTGAGGAAGCAGGGTGCGGCTTATTGCTTTGCTGAACTGCCCGTGGAAGATACCGGCGTCGCCCAAGCCTTGGGCGACGCGGGCTGGCGGCTGGTCGAAACCCGCTTGAACTTTTACCACGATGATGTAGCCGCATTCGAGTGGCCACGCTACCCGGTGCGAACCGCGCTGGCGGCCGAGGCAGAGCCCATCGGCACTATCTCGGCCGCTGCCCGCAACGAGTACGACCGGTTTCACGCCGACCCTTGGTTCAGTACGGCGCAGGCTGATGCTTTTCTGCACAAATATGCCGCCGCTGCCGTGCTGGGCTACTGCGATGAGGTGCTCGTACCGGATGAGCCAGCCTTGCCGGTCGACTCCTTCCTGGCTATCGGCGACTCACCCGCGGAAACGGAAGCATTAGGGTTTCAGTCTTCCCGGGTGGTGTTGACGGCCGTAGGACCGGCCAACCGGGGCTGGCACCTGAAGCTGGTAGCTGAAACCGTGCAGCGGGCCCGCGCCCGACAGGCTGACTACGTGCTCATGACCACCCAGGCAACCAACCGCGCCGTATTCCGCACGTGCGAGAAACTGGGCTTCAAGCTGGGTAATGCTACAGCGGTTTTTGCCTGCGCAGGCTGAGGTAAGGCATCTCTACGTCGCCCCTCAGGTAAGCCGGGAGGAACTCCGTAGATTTCCTTGTCGGACGGCGGCGATTTAACTCTTTTTACCTAAGCCGAGGTATGCCGAAACTCTCCATCATCATTCCCTGCTACTTCAACGAGGCCAATATCCCGGTCACAACGCAGGCACTGTTGGACAATGAGGCGCTTTTTCCGGCGGAGGTGAGCTTCGAGTACGTGCTGGTTGATGATGGTTCCGGGGATGGGACGGTGGCGGCCCTGCGGCTTTTTCAGCGGCAGCAGCCCGGCAAGGTTCGGGTAGTTGAGCTGGCGAGCAACGTGGGCTCTTACAACGCTATTGTGGCGGGCATGGCCTACGCTACCGGCGACTGCAACGTCATCATTACCGCCGATATGCAGGACCCGCCCGAACTAATGGTAACTATGTACGAGTACTGGCAGCAGGGAATCAAGCTGGTCATCGGCAACCGGCAGGACCGGCAGGAGGACTTGCTTACCAAGTTGATGGCCAACCTTTTTCATGGCCTGATGCGGCGCTTTGCCCTGCCCAGCATTCCCTCTGGCGGCTTCGACTACGTTTTTTTCGACCAGCAGATTCGCGGGCAGATTCTTCAATTGCAGGAGCGCAACAGCAATATCTTCTACCTGATGACCTGGCTGGGCCACGCCTACGTCAACATTCCCTACGTGCGCAGCCGGCGGGAAATCGGTCGTTCCTCCTGGACACTTTCCAAGAAGGTAAAGCTGTTTCTGGACTCGTTTATATCGTTTTCCTTTTTTCCCATCCGCGCCATTTCCGTGGTGGGCATTAGCCTGGGAGCCATTGCTTTCTTCTACGGCTTCTACTTAGTGATTCTGCGCCTGAGCGGCACCCGGGAGCCGGCCGGTTGGACGATGCTCATGGTGGTGCTGCTGTTCGTATCGGCCTTTCAGATGATGGCGCTGGGCATTATCGGCGAATACGTGTGGCGCGGCCTCGATGCGGCCCGCAACCGGCCGCTGTACGTGGTAAAGGCGGTGCATGAATAGGGTCGTGCCGTGGCTGGCCGCCCACCGTAGGCATAGCCTGATGTTGGTAATAATGCTCGGACTGGCCATCCGGCTGCTGTTCTGGCTATGGGGTGCCGCCCGGCTGTACGGACCGGAGGCCATGTACACCAATGGCGACACGCCCTCGTACGTGCAAAGTTTCCTGAACCTGTGGCAACACGGGCACTATACCTTTAACCCGCAGGAGCCCATGGCCTCTTTCGGGCGCCTGCCGGGCTACCCGTTTTTTATTGGTCTACATTACCTGCTGACGGGGCCTGAGCATTTTCACCAGGCTATTGCGGCCACTCAAATCCTGCTCGATACGCTCAGCATTGTGCTACTGTACCGCGCCGCCCGGCGGATTTTTCCGCACGAGTCGCCGGTGCTGGCTTTGCTGACGGCTGGCCTGTATGCACTGTATCCCTTCGCCATTGCCTGGGTGACGATTACGGGCACCGAAACGCTGAGTATCTTCTTTGTCCTGCTCTGGATCAATGCCCTGCTGATAACGGCGTCGCGCGGGAGCTTCTGGCTGGTCGTAGGCATCGTCACTGCCATGGCGTTTTTCGTGCGAGAATACCTGGGCGTGCTGTTGCCCATCACCCTGCTGCTGACGCCTACCTACTACCAGCGGCTGTCGGTGGCGGCCCGGATCCGGCGAGCGGCCTGGGTAGTGCTGGGTTTCGGACTGCTCTACGGGTGGTGGCCGGCTCGTAACCTGCTGCTGCAGCACCAGCTGGTGCTCGTGAAGCCCGTCACGGCGGGCTATTCCGATATGCGGCCGGACATGCTGAGCTTTCTGGACTGGGTACATCTGTGGAGCAACGACAACACCTACTGGCTGCACGAGGTAATGGACCAGCGGCAGGCCGCCCGCTTTCCCGCCCACGTAGTACCCGATGCTGCCGACCGGGCGCTGTTGCAGCACCTGATTGCGCAGGCCAATACCTGCGGCTCCAGCTTCTACGCCCGCCGCCACTTGCGCGACGACTTGGCCACGCGCAACTGCAACGAGGAGCTGCGTCGCGGCTTCGATACTCTGCGGCTGCGCTACCAACGGCGACATCCGTGGCGCGCGGCCCTGGAAACTCCTGTGCGGAATACCGCCAAGGCCCTGTTCAAAAACGAGTTGCTCCGGGACAGCGGCGTTTCCGGCGTGCTCATTACACTGCTTTTTGCGGGCCGTAGCGTGCTGGTGCTACTGGGAATCTACGGCGGATTGCGGCTGCGGCGCCAGCAGAAGCTCTGGCCGCTACTGGCGTTCAGCGCCTTTATGTACTGCTTCATCTGCGTCTACTTCCACAGCCTGGAGATGCGCTACCTGCTCCAGGCCGACGCGCTGCTACTACTGCCGGCCGCCGCCGTGCTGTGGCAGTGGCTCAAGCCGGCCGCCGCGCCACTGAAGCCCTTCCGAATGCTTTGAGGGTTGCCAAAATGCTTTTTGCCCTACCGCCAGTCAGCCAGCGGCGGGGAAATATTTACAACGGCTTACCTGAACGGTAAGAATAGAGGCAGTAAATTTGGGGTGCCGTACGCGCCGCTACCCCATTACACTCGATTGCAGAATCCTTCCGGGCGAAACATCTTTCCCTTATCACTTCCCATTTGCTTCCACCGCTACATGTCAGTACCACCAGCAGTTGCGAAAGACGCTCCCGTAGCGCATGGCTCTCTAGCGGCCGCGAAAGGTCAGTATTTCTCCGTCCTGACGGGCGTGCGGGCAATTGCGGCCTACATGGTATTTCTCTCGCACGACAACCCGTTTAAGACGGAAGGCCCGGTCAGCCAGCTTTGGGAAGCCCTGGGGCGTTTCTGCGGCGCGCTTTCCATCGGCGTTTCGGTTTTCTTCGTGCTGAGCGGCTTTCTGATAACGGTGCGCTACGAGCAGAACATTGAGCTGAGCTGGAAATGGGCCCGGCGCTACCTGCGCAACCGCGTGGCCCGCATCTACCCCATGTACTTTCTGGTCACCATCGCCACACTGATCGGCACTACCATCAACGCGGGCTACGACCCGTCGCGCCTCTGGAAGTTCTACAACCTCAAAGATAAGATATTCGTCGTTTTCCTAAACCTGACGTTCCTGCGCGGCTTTTTCGACCGGTACCGGTTCACGATGGCCGGGCAGGGCTGGTCGCTGACGGTGGAGGAATGCTTCTACCTGAGCGCGCCATTTTTGCTGCTGGGGCTGCGCCGGAGCTGGCGCCGCCTGCTGATCTACCCGGTGATACTGCTCGGCATCGGACTGGTGCTGGCCACCATCGGCTCCAGTTTCCACGATCAGCTCTTCGGCTTCTTCGGCTCTGTTCGCTTCATGCTCGACTGGACCTTTTTCGGCCGCTGCCTGGAATTCCTGGCCGGCATGGCCCTGGCCCTGTACCTGCGTCATAACCCCGGCACGCCGAAGAAAGGCTTCCTGCTCACCAGCCTGGGCATCGTCTGGATGGCGGTCTGCATGGCCCTTATTGCCTACTCAGAGCGCAACACGCCCAACGGCGTGGCCGTCATGAACATGCTCAACCCCAGCTCCTACGTGGTGCGCAACGCCGTTCTGCCCGTGGGTATCGTGCTGCTGTTCTGGGGGCTGCTCTACGAGCAGAACTGGCTGAAGCGGCTGCTGGAAACACCCATCTTCGACCTGCTGGGCAAAAGCTCCTACTCCTTCTACTTGATCCACGTTGGCGTGCTGGACTTCTTCCTGGACGATTTCGTGACCCACAACATCCTGGGCAAGTTTATCATCATCAACTTGGTGGCTATCGGCCTCTACAAGCTGGTAGAGCACCCGGTGCACAGCCTGCTGACCAGCCGCAAATGATTGCCCGCGCCCACGGCGCCCGATGCTCCGATAGTGAGCAGTATCTTTGCTCAAGAAATCCGCCCTGGGCCTTGTCGTCGCCAAAATAAGCCGACGGCCTGTAGCGTAAGCTCAACCTTCTCCATTGATGGAAACGAATACCCCCGCCATTCACGTGGCCCTGGCTTTTGACAAAGGCTACGTTACGCCCGTGTACGTATTGCTGGCCTCAATTTTCGCTAATAATCGCGCCAGCCGCCTGCAGGTCCACGCTATTGCCACGGACGTGCCGGCCCCGGAGAAGGAGCAGCTGGTGGCGTATGCCCGACAGCAGGGCGGCAACATGCACTTTTACGAGTTGAGCCCGGAAGTCACTCAGGGCTTCCCCGTGCCTGGTCCCGACGAGCCGGAAGCCTACATTACCCTGGCCGCCTACTACCGCCTGTTTTTCCCTCGCCTGATTCCGCAGGACATCGAGCGGCTGCTTTATATGGACGTGGATATGCTGGTAATCGGAAATCTGCTGGAGCTCTACCAAACTGATTTGGGCGGAGTAGCCGTCGGCGCGGTGCTGGACACGGAAATGCCGTCGCGCGCCGAAATCGGCATCGCCGACATGAACGATTATTTCAACTCCGGGCTGCTGCTGATGGACTTGCCCAAGTGGCGGGCCGAGCGCATCAGCGAACGGGCCATCGAGGTTATCGTTACGCTGGCCGACAAGCTCGACTACCACGACCAAGACGCGCTGAACGTGGTCTTCCACGGCGGCTGGCAGCGGCTGGCCCCGCGCTACAACCTGATGAAGGCTTATATTCCGCACGATCTGGCCAAGCGCGATTACGCCAAGTTTCTGGCCGACAAAGTCATCATTCACTACAACGGGCGCAACAAGCCTTGGCACCGGGCCTGCGAAAATAAGCTGCGCTTCTTGTACCCGCTGTACCTGCATCAGTCGCCGCGGGCACGCATGGGGCGCTACTTGCCCAAACCCCTCACGCGCGACTCGCTGGTCAAGCTTATCTATAGCCGCGCTCTGGAAACCTATTTCAACTATCCCGAAATTGGTACTGTTTGGCGGCGTGCGAAAGGGCTATTGGGTAAGTAAAACAAGGACGACGAAAAATTAGTGCCTGAACAGCGATGCAAAGAGACCTGAAAAACAGATAAGTGAGTTCGTGGAATTAATTGATAGCAGTTGGTAAACACCACGAGTTCATCTGATCATTTCGTTGTATGGTCACCATAGATCTGTTTCAGGATTTTGCGTCCTACTAAAGGCCTGTAATGAGATTCCTCATAATAGTTGCCCGGATATTTTGTGAATTCGTTCGTTCCGCTGAAATCATGGATAGTAGTGGCTCCAAAAGTCCGTTGAAGGATAGATAAATCTGCGGGATTAAGTTGCTTTTGGTTGTAGAGCGGGCTAATAACTATTTGATAATTTGTATTGTGTCTTTTGAATATATTGCGTATGGCAACTAGTTGTTGGAGCTGGCTGGCACCTATGACGGCTTTGCTTATGCCTGGTTTGCGTACTATTTGTAGACGCTTGTTATTGGCATAAAAGCCCGTTGAATCACGCCTGATTTCTTCGTCAATATCGGGCAGCGACAAGTCGTTAGTCACAGGGTCATAATATACGCGGCTTGTCTCCATTACCTCTGCCATATCTGGCGTTACCTCATTGGTTATTTTTCTTCGTATGTATTTATAGTAGAAATGATCGGAAAAGTAGGCTTTAAGGAAAGATAGCTGGAAATTAAAAGGCAAGTCTCCGGTAGTACGCGGGTCTTTCCGGCCGATATGACTTTCGCTATCACTGATTTGCTTGAGTAGATCGGAGTCGCAAACTATTAATACGTTCTTAATCGATGGATTATGCTGTTCAATAAAAAGGAGCTTTTGCCACACCCCGTACAGAGATTCGCCGGAAGCATCGTAATGGAAGGCGTAATTATCGCCCGTATAGTGCGCCCAATCTTTGACCAGAAAGCTCATGGTGCGGGAATTGCCCAGGATAAAAGACTTATAGTTGCGCTGTTGATACGTGTTTAAGTACATCTGCGTACTGACGTAATCCCGGTTTGGAATAGCTATCAGCGGCTCGGTAAAGGTTTTGTAATGATACAATACCAAAAATGGATCGAGTATCACGTAGCTGCCTATTATTATCAGAAAAGGAATGCTCAGTAAGAATAGGTTGAAAAACAACCGTCCTACGTATCGCGGCGAATCAGAAGCAATGGCCATACTAAAACTGGAAGTAGATAAACTGAACGTGTTCGAATGCCCCTAAGAAGGCGATGTAAAGTACTATTCCGTAATAGATAGCCCATCGTACGGGCTTGGTTTGTCGATCTAGCCAGCTCCCGATTGAGACTTGGGCCTGGTTTTTTTCAACTAAGAACAGCAGTAGCAGGCTTCCTGCCAGCGCCAACCACTCATATTTCTGGTAAAAAACCTTTACAGTAGGCAAACCACTGTAAGTAGTTCCGTGCCAAAGGGCTGTGGAATGATCAAACACGTGAGTAATTACATACAGTGCGTCGTGAACGGTGTTTGCCCGGAAAAATATCCAGGCAAAGGTTGCTAATACATAAGTGAATACTATGTTTAGCAGCGAGTTATTGAAAAAGTATAGCTTCGTTTGGTTTATAAAGCTATTTCTCCATTTTCTGGTGAGCATCCCGATTACCAGAAATGCCCCATGAAGTGCACCCCAGACAATGAATGTCCAGTTAGCGCCGTGCCAAAGCCCACTCACCAGGAACACAAAAAAGAGATTGAAACAAGCCCTAGGTAAAGCAACCCTGTTGCCGCCCAGTGTAATGTATAAGTAGTCTTTAAACCAAGTAGACAAGGATATATGCCACCGGCGCCAGAACTCAGAAACACTACGCGAGAAATAAGGTCTGTCGAAGTTCTTCATCAGCTCAAATCCCATTACTCGGGCAGAGCCTAAAGCTATATCGGAGTAGCCACTAAAATCGCAGTATATCTGAATGGAGAAAAAAATTGTCGCTATAAGTAGAGGTAAGCCGTGAAATTTTGACGGAGCGTTGTATACCTCGTTTACTAAATAGGCCAATCGGTCGGCGATGACTACCTTCTTAAAAAGCCCCCACGCCATCAACCGCAGACCACTGACGATACGCGGGTAGTTGAAGGAGTGCTTCTCATGGAACTGGTGCAGCACGTTCTGCGGCCTTTCAATTGGGCCAGCCACCAGTTGGGGATAGAACATTACGTACAGAGCATAAATCCCGAAGTGGCGTTCTGCTTTTTCGTTGCCTCGATATACCTCAATCGTATAGCTCATCGCCTGAAAGGTGTGGAAGGAAAGACCTATAGGCAGGATTATACTGAGTAGGGGCAAGGAAGCCGAAGGGTTGGATACATGCAGCAGCTCGTTGACGTTGCTAATAAAGAAATTATAATATTTAAAAACCGCCAGTACACCGATATTAGCTACCAAACTCATTAATAGGTATAGCTTTCGTTGACCTCCTTTAGCGTTTTCGATGAATATGCCCGCGTAGTAGTCAATGATGATGGTGAAAAATAAGATAAGAATGTAAGCCGGAATAAATGCCATATAAAATACGCAGCTGGCAATCAACAGATGTAGCCATCTATAACGCTGCGGCAGTAAAAAAAAGATGATAGTAACTATCGGAAAAAAGAGCAAAAATTCAAACGAGTTGAAAAGCATATAGAGCCTATCGTGAAAGAGGGAAGGTAGCGTAAAGGTAGTGGAGACCCCAAGAAATGGAAAACGAAGTAGGTCGACGACTTGATGACAGTTTTGAGCAAGAGGATGAGTGCCAGTGAGTAACGGATAAAAAGGGCCTGAAGTGAGCCGAAGGTGCTTAAACAGTATTTCAGGGTACACTACGGAACATTCCCTAAATTTGCCCCCTCGTAACCATGCTCTTGCCCCCTTATATGAAGGTTCCTTTCCTGTCCTTTGCGCCCCAGCACGACCCCATCCGTGAAGAGATTATGTCGGCTCTGGGCCAGGTGTACGATTCACAGTGGTACGTGCTGGGTCAAACCGTTCGTGACTTTGAAGCGGCTTACGCGGCCTTCAGCGGCGCTCAGCACTGCGTGGGCGTAGCCAACGGCCTGGACGCGCTGCACCTCTCGCTGCTGGCGTTGGGCATCGGTCCCGGCGACGAGGTTATCGTGCCCTCCAACACGTACATTGCTACTTGGCTGGCCGCCTCCTATGTGGGGGCTACCATCGTCCCCGTGGAGCCGAACCCGGATACGTTCAACCTGGACCCCCGCCTCCTTGAGGCCGCTATTACTCCCCGCACCCGCGTGATTATGCCGGTCCACCTCTACGGGCAGGCCTGCGAGATGACGGCCATCATGGAAATTGCCCGCCGCCATAATCTGCTGGTAATAGAAGATAATGCTCAATCGCAGGGCGCTACGGCGGATGGCCAGACCACGGGCAGCTTCGGTGATGCCAACGGCACCAGCTTCTACCCCGGCAAAAACCTCGGGGCCCTTGGCGACGCCGGTGCCATCACCACCAACGACGCGGCGGTGGCCAAAAAGCTCCAGACCCTGCGCAACTACGGCTCCCAGCAGAAATACTACAACGAGGTGGTCGGCTACAATTCCCGCCTCGACGAGCTGCAGGCCGGCGTGCTGCAGGTAAAGCTGGCCCACCTGCCAGAGTGGACGCGTCAGCGTCGGCAGGTGGCTGCCTGGTACGACGAGCAGCTGGCCGGCTGCGGCGATCTGAAGCTGCCCGCGACGGCCGAAGGCAGCACCCACGTGTATCATCTGTACGTGGTGCGCACGGCCCACCGCGCCGCTTTGCAGCAGCACCTCACAGCCGATGGTATCGGGACGCTGATTCATTACCCGGTACCGCCGCATTTGCAAGAGGCCTACGCCAGCCAGGGATACGAAGTAGGCGCTTTTCCCATTGCCGAAGAGCTGGCCAATACCTGCCTGAGCCTGCCCATGTGGCCCGGCATGACGCAGGAGCACGTAGCTGCTGTAGTGCAAAGCATGCAGGCTTACTTCAACTAGATGAGCAGCGAAACGCAACCGGCCGCCCCCCGCAGCACCGAGCATATGGCCCAAAACCTTCCCCTGGTTACCGTTGGTGTGGCCTCTTACAATAATGCTGCTTATCTGCGCGAGACGCTGGAAAGCATCCGGCTGCAAACCTACCCCAACGTTGAGCTGCTGGTCGTCGACGATGCCTCTACCGATGACTCCGTGGCGGTGGTGGAAGCCTGGCTGGCCGAGCACCCGGAGGTAAATGGCCGGCTGATCCGCCACCCCACCAACCGGGGAATCTGCCCCAGCTGCAACGACCTGCTGAACAACGCTACGGGCGAGTACTTCTCCGTCGTCGGCTCCGACGACGTGTACCTGCCCGACAAGCTGGAGCACCAGGTAAAGCTGCTGCACAACGCGGGACCCGAATTCGCAGTGCTGACCAGCTCCATCGAGTTTATGGATGGTGAGGGCAACAAGCTGCCCAAGCCCGATGATTTCGCGATTCCCCACCCACCGGAGGTATTTATTCCTCTGCTTAAGGGGTGCTTTATCGGGGCCGTTGGCGTGCTCATTCGGCGCAGCTGCTTCGCTACGGTAGGCCAGTACGATGAGCAGCTACCGTTCGAGGACTGGGATATGTGGCTGCGCATGTCGAGGCAGTATAAGTTCCTGTATTCGCCCAAGGTAAGCGCCCGCTACCGGCGCCACCGCAACTCCTTCTTCGAGACGCGGAAGCGCCAAGCCGAGGAAGGTGCGCTGCTATTACTCAACAAGCACCGCGGCGTGAGTGCGGAAGCCGATGCTATCATCATCGCCCAGACGCGGCTGCGAGCGGAGTGGCTCTACCAGATCGGCAGCCCGCAGGCCGCCCACTGGCTGGGCATACGCTGGCGCGACTCGCGCGATTTACGCAGCTTAGCTCTTTATACGCTGGCTAAAATGGGCGTGTCTGGGGAGCAGGTGGTGAAGTTCCAGCGCAGGCTGGGGCGCTGAAAGTGATCAGCCTCATTTATGGCTCAACGGTTGAGTATGTAATAGCCTGATTTAGGATTTCCAGAGTACGAGCCGGACAGCCTCATAGTCTGGTTAGTATTGCTTTTTGTGCTGGGCGGGATATGTCGATTAATGAGAAACAAACCTCGTTTCTCATTAATCGACATATCTGTTTTATATTTGCAGCCAGATTTTGCAAATGCTCCAGTATACAATTGAGTTAAGGTGTTACGTATAGGTTATGAAGAATTATGATTTTTCATAGAATGTAACTTCAAAAAGATTTGGCTGGATCCAATTCATCGTCGAAACCTTATTTTCCTGCTCTCACCGGGGTGCGTGCCATTGCTGCCTACCTGGTTTTTTTCCACCACTTCAATCCTTTTCCGCTAAACAGTGCGAATGGAGCACTGGTGGCAGAAGGGCATATTGGGGTTTCAGTGTTCTTCGTGCTGAGTGGCTTGCTGATAACTATTCGTTATCAGACATATATGAACCTTAGCAAGGACTGGGTAATTAAATACGCGCGAAACCGGATAGCCCGTATTTACCCCATATACTTTTTACTCACGGTACTCACCTTTCTGGTAATTGCGTATGATCCTACGTATGACCCGCTGATGCGGTGGGCAATTGATCTGCCAATTCACCGGGCATGGATTGTCGCGCTGAATCTGACGTTTCTGCGCGGCTTTTTCAACGATATCTGCTTCTCCGGAGTCGCGCAGGGTTGGACGCTCACCGTGGAAGAGTGCTTCTACTTCAGCGCGCCGCTGCTGCTGCTGGCCTTGCGCCGCACTACCTGGGCACTGGTTGCCTACGTAGTGGTATTGCTGGCCGTGGGCTTGGCTGTCGTGCACCTGCTGGCCCCGTTCCAGGGCCGGATTCCCTTCGGCTTTCTCAATACCTATGCCTTCGTGCTCAACTATACACTGTTTGGGCGCTGTTTGGACTTCGCGGCCGGAATTGGGTTAGCCATCTGGGTACAGCGGGGCGGCCCAAAGGTGGTGCCACAAAAGCCTTGGCGCACCCTGCTGGGCGCCACCTGGATTATCGGCTGTATGGTGTGGCTGGCGGCCATAGCCGTTCCGGAAGGTACCGCCTCTACTATCGTAGAACCGATGATCCTGTTTATCCGCAGCGGCGTGCTGCCAGTCGGAATCGTCCTCTTTTTCGCCGGCCTGATCTACGAGGCGTCTATGCTGCGGCGCCTGCTGGAAACCCGCGTATTTGAGCTGTTGGGGCAAAGCTCCTATGCTTTCTACTTAGTCCACCTAGGGCTGCTGAGTTACGTGATGCAGCACTACATGCAGTATAACAATCTGCTGCATTTCGTGGTGGCCAACGTCCTCTCGATCCTGCTGTATCTGTCTATAGAAAAGCCGGTTCACCGCTGGATTACCAAGCCCAGATTGGCCGTAGCCTAAACACTGGCACTACGCAAAATCGACGCTGTGCGGGGCTTCGTGCCTTTTTCTTCGGGCATTGAAGCCAAGTGCCGCAGCAGAGTGGCGTGGCGTAAGGGTAACGGATACATTATACTACCCCAAGGATTTATGCCGTACCTTTGCAGCTTGAATTGTAAAGTTGGGAGGGTGCGCTAAAGCCGGAATAAGGCTCGCAAACCTCTCACGGTTTGAATTTTACCAAATACGATGCTGCAAAAAAATGTAGTAATGGCAGCGCTCAGTAGCCTGCTGTATTACCTGTCGCCGGCGGAGAAGAGCCGGGCGATGTTGATGTTTTTCCTGCAGATCGTTGCTTCGTTGCTGGACGTATTTGGGCTGGCCTCGCTGGTTCCCGTCGTGATGCTGGCCTCGGAGCCGGGCTCGGTGCAGAAGTCGGGCTGGGCTTCCTGGCTCTACAACCTACTGGGCTTCCAGACCGAGAAGGCTTTCCTGGTTTTTGCCATCCTGGCCATCTTCGGCTTTTTCCTGCTCAAAAACCTGTTTACGAGCTGGATCAGCTACAAGCAGGTGCGCTTCACGGCTGATGTAGCTCTGAAAATAGTGGACAGCCAGTTTGAAAAGTACACGACGCTGCCGTTCTGGAAGTTTCAGGAAATCGGGACGGCCCGGGTGGCCAACGAGGCGCTGGTGATTCCGTCGAGCTACTTGAACGGCATCATGCGGCAGATTTTCGTGCTGCTGTCCGAGATTATCATCGTGCTCATCGTCGTGCTGGGCATTCTAATCTACCAGCCGCTGCTGTTCGTAATTCTGGTCGTGACGCTGGTGCCGACTACGGGCATCACCTACCGCCTGCTGAAAAACCGGGCCCAAGAGCTGGGTAATGAGCTCGATAAAAACCGCCCGAAGGCCTACTCCATGGTGATGGACACCTTCTCAGGCTTCGTGGAGCTGAAGCTGGCCAACAAGCTGGGGCGGTTCCGGGACCGGATTTTTGAAAACCAGCGCCTGATTCAGGGCATGGAGGCCAAAACCTACCTCTACAACCTGCTGCCGCTGCGCGTTATCGAGATGGTAGCCATTCTGGCCATCGTTACCATTTTTCTGTATTCCCTGCTGTTTTCGGGCAATACCGCCAACCTGGTGACCATCGTGGGCCTTTTCGCCGCGGCTGCCTACCGGCTCATGCCGTCCGTCAACCGCATCCTGACGGCGCTGGTGACCATGAAACAAAACGTGTACACCATGGAGGCGCTGATAGCCTTCCGCGAGGCGGAGTGGCAAAGTCACAAAGTGCCCCAGCTGCCCGCCGTGGCCTTCAACCAGGACGTGGAGTTCAGCCACGTGTCCTTCGCCTTCCCCGGCAGCGAGAAACCCGTATTGAATGACGTGAGCTTCACGGTGAGGAAAGGCGAGAAAATCGGCTTCATCGGCAGCTCGGGCTCGGGTAAAACCACGCTGATGAACCTGCTGCTGCGCTTTTACAGCCAACAAAATGGCGACATCAAGGTGGACGGCACGCCCCTGACGGCCGAATACACGGAAGCCTGGCACCGGCTGGTGGGCTACGTGAAGCAGGACACGTTCCTGATGGAAGGTTCCCTGCGCGACAACATCGCGCTGGGGGAGGAGAAGCCCGACGAGCAGCGCTTAGCTTACGCCCTGGAGCAGGCCTCGCTGGCCGATTTCGTGAGTACCCTGCCGCTGGGTCTCGATACGCTGGCCGGTGAGCGGGGCGCCAAGCTCTCGGGCGGGCAGCGCCAGCGCATCGGTATTGCCCGGGCCATGTACAAGCAAACCCAGGTGCTGGTGATGGACGAGGCCACCAGCGCCCTCGACAACCAGACCGAGCGGGAAGTAAACGAGGCCATCAATAAGCTGTCCAGCACCGATATTACCATCCTCATCATTGCCCACCGCATCACCACGCTGCGGCAGTGCGACCGGATCTACGAGCTGAAAAACGGCCGTATTGCGGCGGTGTATACCTATGACGAGTTGGTCGCTAAGCACGTGTAAAAGCGTTCTGAATGCTCTGTGCAGCAAATGCAGACGTAATCGGGAGCCGCTGGCCCAAACTCTCAGACTTCTGGTAATAACAACATAAAGTCAATGAGAATACTGATTTCCACGTGGTCTTTGCAGGTAGGTGGGGGAGAAGTCCTAGCTATGAATCTGGCGGCGGAACTGGAGCGCCGTGGGCACGAAGTTTTTGTATTCAACCAGCGGGCTTTCCTCATTGATCAGGACCTGGTACAGCGGCTGCTGCCCGCCTCGGTGAAAGTGCTTTCGATGGCCAATAAGCCCTTTACCAGCTTCTGGACGAATAAGGCAAACGCCTTGCAGAAGCGTCTGGGGTTTAAACCCAGTATCTACGACCAGCAGCAGCAGGTGTATCTGGCGCAGTGCCTGCGCGAGTACAAAATAGACGTAGTCAGCAGCCATTCCACCTTCTCCGACCTGATGTGTGCCCCCGTTATTGCAGCCCAGGGGATTCCGATGGTTATCACCGAACACGGCGACTATAGTGCCTTCTTATTGGACGGCCGCCAGGATTTCGGTTCCGTGCTACGCGCTGCGCGCCGCATTCTGACGGTATCCGACTACTGCAAGCACAACTTGCAGCAGGCTTTTTCAGATTTGCCGCCTATCCAGACCGTGTACAACGGCGTCGTAGTGCAGCAGTACGACAAGCAGCAGATGCGGGACAGCTTGGGCATTCCGGCCGATGCGTTTGTATTCGGCATGGTATCCCGCGGCGTGGAGAAAAAGGGGTGGAGCTACGCCGTACAGGCCTTTCGACAGGTGCAGCAGCAACTGCCAGAACAGAAGACGCGTTTGGTGCTAGTGGGCGGCAGCGCTTATCTGCAACAACTGCGGGCCGAGTGCGCGACCGACGAGGATATCATTTTCACGGGGCAGGTTCCCAACCCCGATTTTTACGTGTCCGGATTCGACGTCGGGCTGCTGCCTTCCTATTTCCGTACGGAAGCGTTACCCTTGGCCGTAATCGAGTACATGGTGAACGGTAAGCCTTCTATTGCTACCCGGGTAGGAGGAGTCCCCGAACTGCTGGAGCTTGCCACGGGGCATACTGGACTGCTGGCCGACATTGACCCCGAAACGCATCGGCCGGACCTGGCAACGCTGACCACGGCCATGGTTCGGTATTGCACGGAGCCCGAGCTATATGCGGCGCACACGCAGAATGCCAAAACTGCCCGCCAGCAGTTCACTATGGAGGCTTGTGCGGCTCAGTACGAAGACGCTTTCCAGACGGCCGTTGGCACACCGGCTACTACTGCCCGCCGCGGATGAGAATTCTTTATACCACCTTAAATCTGCAGAAAGCGGGTTCCCACGTAGTGGCGCTGACGTTGGCTTCTGGGGTTGCCAAGCACCAGCCGGTGTTTTACTTCAACCAAGGTGAGCAGTTGGTAGATGCAGGCATGGTGGCGGCGTATCTGGGTCCGGAAGTACGGCTGCTCGATATGACTTCCTTTCCCCTGCTTAATAAAGTACTGTGGAAAGTGAACGGCCTGCTTAAACGCCTAACAGGATACGCCGGCTTCCATGAGGCTGTCAAAACCCTGGCGTTTCTATACGTGATTGTCCGGCATAAAATTGACCTAGTACACGGCCATGAAATCCTCGTGCAGCATTCCCGGCTGTCCAAAGTAGTCCGGTTTCTGTCTGTGCCCGTTGTTGTTACCGACCACAACGGCTACACCATGCTGCTGAAAGTCGGCGATACTTCCTTTTTTCCCTACGCCAACAAGGCCAGCGCCATCGTGGCAGTATCCGAATACACTGCCCGGATCCTGCAGGAAGGCAGCACCCACGAAGACTCGGCTCAGCTGCGGGCCTACGGCGAAAAAGTGCTGGCCTCCGACCACAAAGCCGAGTACGAAAGCCTGAAAGCCAAGCGCCCGGCCGCGGCCGCCGAGCAGCTCCGCACGCCCGTCACCACGATTTACAACGGCGTCGTGCGCTACCAGCAGCCGCTACCGGACGCCGCCGCCGTCAAGCAAACGCTGGGCATTCCCGCCGACGCGCTAGTTTTCGGCATGATTGCCCGCGGCACCGAACAAAAGGGCTGGCGCTTTGCCTTGGCCGCCTTCCTGGAGCTCAAGCGGCGCTACCCGCAGCGCCGCCTCGTGTGGCTCTGCATGGGCGAAGGGCCCTGCATCGACGAGATAAAAGCTGAGCTGGGTTCCCAGCACCCGGATATTATCTTCCTGGGCAGCGTCGACGACCCGCACTACTACATGTCGGTTTGCGCCGTCGGGCTGGTGCCGTCTAGCTTCTCGGAAGGGCTGCCGCTGAGCATCGTGGAGTTTTTCGAGCACCAGGTGCCCGTTATTGCCAGCGACTTGTGCGGCATTCCCGAGGTCATTGCCCCGGCGGGCGTTGAGCCGGCCGGCTTCCTCATCGAGATGGAGGAGGACTCTACGCCGCGCGTCGCCAATCTGGTGGCCCACATGGAGCAGTACGTCACTAATCCGGCGCTGCTGGTGCGGCACGGGCAGGCCGCGCTGGCCATCCGGCGGCGGTTCGATATGGATCAGTTTGTAGCTTCCCACGAGCAGCTGTACGCGCACGTGTTGTCTTCCGCCAAGTAGTCGGTTTCGGTATGCAGGTTTCGGTTATTATCATCAACTACAACACCTTTCAGCTGACCAGCGAGGCCGTTGAGTCCATCATCAAGCACACCCACGGGGTTAGCTACGAGATTATCGTGGTCGACAACGCCTCCACCGAGTGCGACCCGGGCCGGTTTACCGAGCGGTTCCCCTCCATCAAGCTGGTGCGCAACCCTGACAACTCGGGCTTCGCCAAGGGCAACAACCTGGGCATTCAGCACGCCGTCGGCGACACGATTCTGCTCTTCAACAGCGACGCGGCCTGCCTCAACGACGCGCTGACGCTGACCTACCAGGCCCTGATGGCCGAGCCCGAGCTGGGCCTCACCACCGCGCGCCTGGAATACCCCGATGGCCGCGTGCAGCACTCCTGCGGCCGGTTTCCGTCCATCAATCTGCAGCTGGTGGAGCTGCTGCGGCTGCAGAAGTTCATGTCGGCCGAGCAGCGCGGCAACATCCTGCAGGGCGCTTTCTTCACCTACGACAAGCCGCTGTATCCCGACTGGGTGTGGGGCACCTACTACCACCTCAAGCGCGAGGTAATCGAGAAGATGCCCGGCGGCCACCTCGCCGACGACTTCTTCATGTACGCCGAGGATTTGCAGTGGAGCTACACCGTGCGCAAGCTGGGCTACACCGTCAAGTACGTGCCGGACGCACGGGTGATGCACCACTTCTCGCAGAGCACCAAGAAGGAAAAGAAGCTCAACCAGGGCAACATGATTCTGCAGAACGAGGACATCTTTCTGCAGCGCGAGTACGGCTGGGCAACCACCAAAGCGTATTACCTGGCCAAAATGGCCAACTTCGTGCTGATGCGCGGCAACTCCGAGCACCGCCAGCACATGCTGCGGCAGTACGGCAAGCTGCTGCGGGGCAAGCCGCTCTAACTTCTGGCCGGCCCAACCGGGCTGGTGCCGCTCTTTCCCGGCGTTGCGCCGTTCTATTTTTTCTCTCCCGTGGCCATTTCTGCTTCCCCGTCGCCTTTCTTCTCCATCGTCGTGCCCTGCTACAACCGGGCGGACATCGTGCTCGATACGGTGCACTCCATTCTGAAGCAGGAGTTTCAGGACTTCGAGCTGATTCTGGTGGACGACGGCAGCCGCGACAATACGCGCGAGGTAGTAGCGGCCATTACCGACCCGCGGGTGCGGTATTTCTACAAGGATAACGGGGAGCGGGGAGCGGCCCGCAACTACGGCGCCGAGCGGGCCCGGGGCACGTACATCAACTTCTTCGACTCCGACGACGAAATGTACCCCAATCACCTGCGGGTGGTGAAGGAGTTCGTCGACCAGCACGGGCAGGTGGAAGTGGTGCATACCGGCTACGAGCGGCTCGATGAGCAGGACCGCGTGATTAGCGAAGTGTGCGAGTTTGCGGGCAGCACCAACGAGGCCCTGCTGCACGATAATCCACTGGCCTGCAATACGGTATTCGTGCGCCGCGACATTGCCCAGGCCAACCCCTTCGAGCCCGACCGCCGTCTGGCCAGCGCCGAAGACTGGGAGCTGTGGCTGCGCCTGGCCAGCAAGTATACGTTTCATCCCATCCGCCAGAAAACCTTCTGCCTGCGCGAGCACGCCGGCCGCAGCCTCAATACTATCGACCCGGAAGCCGTGCGCGTGCGCGACGAGCTGTTTGCCCAGCTGGTGAGCCGCAACCCCGACTTTGCCCGTCGCTTTCCCGGGCAGCTGCCCAAGTTCGTGGCCGACCGCTACACGTTCATCACCCTCACCATGGCCCTGAGCAAGCAGCACCGCCGCGAAACGGTGCGCTACCTCTGGAAAGCCGTGCAGCAGGACCCCACTGTGCTCTGGCGGCGGCGGTTTCTGGCCTCCGTCAAGCACCTGCTGTAGCTGGCGCGGGCAAGCATCGGGGAGATAAAAACTGAAGTTTTCGGCCGAAGAAACGGGGCGCGAAGCCCGAGAAGAAAATGAAGATATTTGCAATTTCCGTCGTTAAGAACGAGGCCGACGTCATTCGCTACAACCTGCTCGAAGCTTCTAAGTGGGCCGATAAAATCTTCGTGCTCGACAACGGCAGCACGGACGACACCTGGGAAATTGTCAACTCGATCAAGTCAGACAAAATCATTCCCTGGAAAAAGGAAACCAAGGATTTCTACGACGGCATTCGCGGCGAGGTCTACCACGAGTTCAAGCACCTGGCCAGCGAAGGCGACTGGTGGTGCTTCCGCCTCGATGCGGACGAGTTCTACGCCGACAACCCGGTGGAATTTCTGGCCAAGGTCAGCCCGCTCTACCACTTCGTGGCCACGGCTACCATTCATTTCTGGCTGACCAGGGAAGATATTGCCGAGCATCAGTTCACCAACGACGCCGAGCACAACATCCCGAACATCCGCTACTACGAGAAGCACACCTGGAGCGAGGCCCGGTTTTTTCGCCACCGCAAGCAGCTGATCTGGAACCCCGGCGCCGAACTGCCCAAGCACATGGGCGTGCTGTGCCCCACCCGCATCAAGGTCAAGCACTACCAGTTCCGCTCGCTGGAGCAGATCCAGAACCGGATTACCACGCGCCTCGAAGCGGTGAAAAACGGCTTCAAGGGCTGGAACCACGCCATCAACGAGGATGCCGAATCGTATCTGTCCAAGCGCGAGGACCTGCACCTGTATGAGGGCGGCAACACCTGGAATATTCTGGGCTCGCACAACAAATACTACCAGCGCAAGTACGACATCGTGCTCAAGACCATCCTGCACTGGGTGGGCATCTACAAGTAGGCCCGTACTCGCTTCGATACTCTAACGACATGCGCAAAAAACTCCTCATGGTCATTCCGAACCTGGGGTTGGGAGGGGCTCAGCGGGCCTTTCACGACCACAGCGTGGAACTGAGCAACTACTACGACGTCACGGAAGCGGTTTTTGACCTCGACCTCGACAACCTGTACCCTTCGGGCAACCCGCTGGAAAGCCTGAAGGTGGAAGGCGGCGGCGGGCCGGTGCGCAAAGTGGCCAACTTCTTCAAGCGCGTCAGTCAGCTCCGGCAGCTCAAGCAGCGCCTGCACACCGACATCTGCATCAGCCACCTGGAGGGTGCCGATTACGTGAACCTGCTCAGCAAGGGCCAAGAAAAGGTGATTCTGCTGATTCAGGGCTCCAAAACCCACGACCGTAACATCAGCGGCCCCACGGGCTGGCTGCGCAAGAGCGTGCTGATGCCCATGCTCTACAAGCGCGCCGACCGAATCGTGTGCGTTAGTCGCGACATCATCCCTGAGATGGTGAACGACTACGGCGTGGAGCCCCGCAAGCTCAGCGCCATCAACAACTCCTTCGAGGTGGAAAGCGTGTGGGAGAAGGCCCAAGAGCCCCTGCCGCCCGCTATGCGCGCCGTGTACAAGTCGGCGCCGATTCTGGTGACGTCCGGCCGCTTGGCCATCCAGAAAAACCAGAAGCCCCTGCTCGATATCTTCGCCACGCTACGCAAAAAGCAGGATGCCAAGCTGGTCTTCATCGGCGACGGGGAGCTGCGCGACGAAATCACCCAGCACGCGCGCGGCCTGGGTTTGCGCATTCACGAAGCCTGGACCGATACGCCCGTCACGCCTGATTTCGACGTGTACTTCGTGGGGCTGCAGCACAACCCGTTTCAATACATCCGGCCCGCCACGGCCTTCGTGTTTCCGTCGGCCTGGGAAGGCTTTCCGCTGGCGCTGGGCGAGGCCATGACCTGCGGCATTCCCGTCGTCAGCACCGACTGCCCCACCGGACCGCGGGAAA
>Ga0247729_10000320_pt1 | contig 20897 bp, 12 predicted proteins | sample UWRJL133311R2_FD_180958 | JGI IMG/M metagenome (GOLD analysis project Ga0247729, IMG submission 180958) | Plant litter microbial communities from Arlington Agricultural Research Station in Wisconsin, United States - UWRJ-L133-311R-2 | ecosystem: Environmental > Terrestrial > Plant litter >... | reverse complement strand
AACCGACGGGGAGCAAACCGGCGAGCCGGCACCCTACCTCATGCTGCGCCCCCACGACACCAACGACAGCGTGTACCTCGAATACTGGTCGAGCGACGGGGAGGCCGGCAACCGCCTGCCCGCCGGCACCCGCCTGCACGTCTACGACGGGCACTACCTGGACGCCGTGCAGCTGCTGACCACCACGGCCGGCGGCCGGGAAAAACCCCGGCCCGAGGAACGGGTGTACGCGCTGCGCAAAAACCTGCTCAGCCGCAACCGCATCGTGACGCTGGAAGATATCCGGGCCGCCTGCTGGGCCGAGCTGGGCAGCCTACTCGGGCAGGTCCACATCGAGAAGGGCTTCCGCAACGGCACCACGCCCACGGCAGGCTTCGTGCGCTGCATTCGGGTGGTACTCACGCCGGCGCCGGCCAGCCGCCTGTCGGCCCCGGAGTGGCAGCGCACCGCCCAGGATCTGCAGGTGCTGCTGGCTGGTCAGTCGGCCATGAACCTGCCCTACGAGGTAAGTGTGGCCACCACGGCAACGGTATAAGCCGGCGGCACGGCCCATCGGGAACTGCCGCGCAAAACTACGACTACGCAAAAACGGGCCGGGGCTGACTATCCAGCTCCGGCCCGTTTTTGTTTGACCTATAACTCAGCCCAGCGCGACTTACTTGCTGGGCGGCAGCAGGGGCGGCTCCGGGACGCCGTGCTGGCGCATCCAGGCCTGCATGGCGTCGAAGGCGGCGTCTTCCTCCTTCATCCAGGGCTTGCCCACCACATCGGGCTGGGCACCCAGGGCGTCGAGCTTAGTGCGCCAGGCTTGGCCTTCCGGCGTCTGCTCCCAGCGCTGCCGGATGGTAGCGTAGCGTGCCGCCCCCGACGAAGGCACCGGGAATTGCGCCCCGCGCGCCATCAACAGGTGCTTCACCTTGATCTGCCACTTCAGCGCTTCGGGGTTGCCAAGAGCTTTTTCCTGGGTGCTCAGTGCCACATCGCCGTTGGCTTTGCGCCAATCGGCCCCGCGCTCCAGCAGGTAGGCGGCCTGCTCGAAGTTGTTCAGGCTGGCCAGCGTGGAAAGGGCCGTGTAGCCGCCGCTGTCCGTAGCGTTGATGTCGGCGCCGTGGTCGAGCAGAATCTTCATCCGTGCGTAGTTGTTGATATACACAGCATTGAGCAAGGCTGGCACTTTGCGTTCATCCCGGGAGTTGGGGTCGGCACCGAGGTCCAGCAAGGCCACCAGCAGCTCGTCCTTGGGTCCTTCGGTGGCAATGTTGAGCAGATGCGTAACGCTAGTGCCGCCGCTCGGGTTAGGCAGGTTCAGCGGCCGGTTGGGGTCGGCCTTGTGCGCCACCAGCGCCTTCATGGAGCTAACGTGGTGGTGAGCGTAGGCCCAGAACAGAAACGTGACCCCCTGCCGGCCTTCCAGGTTCGGATCCAGGTCGGGGTGCTTGGCAAAGAGCTGGTTGAGGGCCGCCACGTCGTCGCGGCGGATGGCTTTGGCGACGTCCAGCGCAGGAGTGGTGGGAAAGTATTCTTCCGGCGCGTGCTTATAGATGGGGTTCGCCACAGATTCCATAGAGTTGCATTGGGTGAAGAAAACCAGCACGTACAGCAGCCGGCCCCAGAGCCCGGCCCGGCGCGGCCCGAAGCCGGCAGAAAGTGCGAAAAGCCGCATTAGGAGCCGATGTAGTTGGTCAGCGTGGCCGTATCCAAGTCTTTTTCGTGCTCGATGTGGTCCACCATCTGCGGGAAGATGCCGTGGCCGTGGAGCAGCATGTCCTTGGTGGTGGTGAGCGGGTTGCGGGTCACCATCTCCTTCCACTTGTGCACCCACTGAGGCGCGGGCGTCACGGGCCGGTCGACGCCCAAGGCCTTGGGAGCCAGGAAGCCGCGGGGGAAGTTCAGCCCGTTCTGGAAGTTGTTGAGCGGGTCGGCGGTGGAGCGGTAGGCGTCAATCATTTCGCCGGCTTCCTGCATTGCGTCGCGGGCAATGCTGTAGGGTGGCCGCTTCACGGTGCGGGCGTGCAGGCCGGCGGCATTGAAGGTGTAGCTTTTCGTGCCCGTCACGACGCTGGCCGCGCTGGCCAGACCACCGCCCAGGGAGTGGCCCGTCGTCTCGACCGAGCTTTTGCGCACCTGCTTGGTGACGGCGTCGGCCAGCTTCATGGCTTCGTTGTACTGCTTTTCCTTCATCCCGATGCCCTGGCGCAGGTCGGCCATGATGTCGGGACCATCCTCGGTACCGGCGTAGGCAATGACCAGCTTGGGCGGCTGCTCAAACGACGACTGGTAGAGCGCGGCCTTGAAGCCGGAGACGTTGTCGAGCAGCATTTCAGGCGAGGCGCCGGCCTGGGCAAGCTCAGTGGGGTCGAGCATGTGCCAGCCTTCGGGCTCGGGCACCGGCGGAATTTTGTCGCTGCTGTACACGTGGTGGCTGAGCTTGGCGCGCTCCACAGCCACGTTGTTGCGCTGCAGACGGGTCAGGGCGTTCTGGGCGTCGGCCTCGGTTTCGCCGGCCAGCTCGGGCGGCACCAGCCCCAGCTTGTTCCCGGCCGACTGCATCAGGTTCAGGCGGGCGTTGTAGCGCTCCTGTTTCGAGGGTAGCACCTCAGCGGGCGCCAGTTCCTGGGCAGTGGCGGCTAGCGCAGCGGTGGGCGTTTCGGCGGCCGCCGGCTTTTTGCCAGCCGCGGCGCGGGTTTTGGGCGGCTTGTTCCAGCGCTGCTCCAGCACCTGCCCGTCTATTTCCAGTTCCTGGGCCGAGAGCACCAGCAGGCACTGGTGCGAGGCCTCATCGAGCCCCGGCACCAGTTGCACCTGCTGGTGCACGCAGCGCGCGTCGGTAAACGTGAGCGTGCGCCGGGGCAGGGTGGCCTCGTCGGGAAAGAACACCACTTCGCCGCTGCGCAGGCTGTCGGGCAGGCTGGCCCACTCGGCCAGCTCGGGCCCTTCCTCACCGTCGAGCAGCAGCTGCAGGGGCGTCCCGGTTACCTTCGAGTTGGGCCGCCCGCGCTGGTCGGTGCTCTGGCGGAAGCCAAACGTGCAGGCCGCCAGCGGGTAAGTACGTCCGGCCAGATGAAGCTCAGCATTGATATACGTCATACAGGAGCGGGTAGCGTGAATGTAGAAATTCCTCCCGCGGCAGCCGGCAAAACGGCCGCCGCGCTACTTGGTCTCGGCTTCAGCCTCTACCGCTTCGGCCAGCGGCTCGGCCGGCTCCGGCTCAGGAGCAGCCTGCACCTGCCAGGTCAGTTCCTCGGCGTCGGGGGCTTTATCCAGCGAAATAACCGAGCCCTTGCCCACTTCCCCGGCAATAATCATCCGGGAGATGGGCCGGCGCAGCTGCTGCCGGATAACGCCCTTGATGGGCCGGGCACCGTAGCGCGGCGTGAAGCCCGACAGCGCCAAGTGCTCCCGAGCCGCGGCCGTCAGCTCCAGCCCGATGCCCTGGCGCTTGAGCTGCTCTTGCAGGGGCCGCAGGTGAATGTCGAAGATCTGAACCACGTTTTCCTCCGAGATGGGCGCAAACGGCACAATTTCGGTGAGACGGGCCAGAAACTCGGGGCGGAAGTGGCGGCTCATGGTGTCCATGAGCATATTGGTAGCCGGAATCTGCCCCGCCCCAAAGCTCTGGATAATCTGCTCACTGCCAATGTTGGAAGTGAACAAGATTACGGCATTCGAGAAGTCTCCCTCGCGCCCGAGCCGGTCGTGCAGGCGGCCTTCGTCCAGGATTTGAAGGAAAATATCGAACACCGAACTGTGCGCCTTCTCGATTTCGTCGAAGAGCACCACCGAGTAGGGCTTCTCCCGGATCTTGTTGACCAGCATGCCGCCTTCCTCGTAGCCCACGTAGCCGGGAGGTGCGCCGTAGAGCAGCGCCGCCGAGTGCTCCTCCTTGAACTCCGACATGTCGAAGCGGATCAGGAACGACTCGTCGTTGAACAGGAAGTCGGCCAGAGACTTGGCCAGCTCCGTTTTGCCGGTGCCGGTGGGGCCCAGCAGGAAGAAGGAGCCGATGGGCTGACCCGCCTTCGTGAGGCCGGAGCGCGACTCCAGAATGGCCTCGCACAGAGCCTTCACGGCGTGGTTCTGGCCCACTACGCGCTGCTGCAGGGTCTGGTCCATATTGAGCAGCTTGTCCCGCTCGTTGCTTTGCAGCTTGCCCAGCGGAATGCCCGTCTTACCCGACACCACGGCGGCAATGTCGGCCCGCTCCACGCTGTCCTTCTTGGTACCCGACAGCACCACGACGGCCGCCAGCAGCTCCCGAACGTAGGTTTCCAGCGCCTCGGAAGTTTCCAGCGCCTCGGGCTGCTGCTCCTGGTCGAGCTGGTTGAGCCACAGGTGGCTGACCTGGTTCTGCACCTGGTACAGAAACCAGCGCAATTCCTTGAGGTAGTCGGCTTCGGGCAGCTCGGGCTTGCGGGCCACCAGCGCCTCGAAGTCCTGCTGGAGCTGGACCAGCTCGGCCCCGGCGTGCTCGTCGAGCATCCGGATGGCGGCCATGGTGCGGTCGACCAGGTCAATGGCAGAGTCGGGTAGCTGCCGGTCCTTGATGTAGCGCTTGGCCAGCCGCACAGCCTCGCCCACGGTGCCTTCGCCCACCTGCAGCCCGTGGTGGGCGGCGTAGTAGGGCAGCACGCTGTCCACCATCCGCTCGGCCACTACCACGCTGGGCTCCTCCACCCGCAGCACGTCGAAGCGGCGGTTGAAGGCCTCGTCGGCCTCAATGTACTGGCGGTACTCGTCGTTGGTAGTAGCCCCGATAACGGTGATTTCACCGCGGGCCAGCTCGGGCTTCAGCAGTTGGGCAATGCCCGCGCCAGCCGAGCCTTTGGGGTCCAGCAAAGCGTGTATCTCGTCGATAAACAGGATGGCGCGGTTGTACTGCTTGATTTCGCTCAGCACGCTCTTGATGCGGTCCTCGACTTCGCCCTTATAGGAAGCGCCAGCCACCAGCGTGCCCAGATCCAGCTCAAACAGCACCACCTGCTGCAAGTGGCCCGGTACTTTCTTCTGCACGATCTGCTGGGCAAAGCCCTCCACCAGTGCCGACTTGCCCACGCCCGGCTCGCCGACCAGCAGCACGTTGGGTTTGGTGCGCCGCCCCAGAATCTCGGCCATCTGCCGCGTTTCCCGGTCGCGCCCCACGATGGGGTCGAGCTTGCCGGCCTCGGCCTGGGCAGTTTTATTGACGCAGTACGTAGCCAGCGCGCCCGCCTTAGCACCTGGCGTACCCCGGTCCGTCAGCGGCGCCGATTCCTGCCCGTCGGCGCCCACGGCTACGGGCTGCAGTGCCTCGGGCTCCACGGCTTCCATCACCTCGCGCTGGGTGAGCGGCAAGGACTTCAGTTGCTCGGCCGTGTAAGCCAGGCCCGGACGCAGCACGGCCGCCAGGGCGCACAGCGGGTCGGTCTGGTCCTTGGACAGCTGCAGGGCCACCAGGTCGGCCAGCTCCAGCACTGGCTTCAGATCTTTGTCGGCGGTGGGCATTTCGGGCGGGCGGGCAGCCTTGGGCAGGCCTTCGAGCCGCACTTCGGCCCACTCCCGCAGGTAGTGCACGTCTTTGTCCAGCTCCACGGCCAGCCACGAGGCCAGCCCGATTTCGTTATGGAGCAGCGCAGTGAGCAGGTGCGGGGCCGCGTAATACTCGTGTCGGTATTCGTGGGCTACTGCCTGCGCGATGTGCAGGACGCGTTTCAGCTCGTCGGAGTACGCCATAGAAGAAGGAGAATATAGAAAGGGAAGGAAGTTTAACAACACAACGGAAAGAAGGCCCGTAAGGATATCTCAAGTGGCCTTTTTCAGACGATTGGTACTTCGCCGGTAAGGTATAATTATGGCATGACTATGTCAGTACAAAATAATTTCACTTCATTTGGCAGGTCGTATATAGCCCGTCAAAGTTCTATAGACTAGAAATTTCCCTATTAACAAATCGTGTCCACTATCTTTTTTGGGGTCATTTTTCAGATTTGTCGTACCTAATATCCTCAAGCGCCCGTATAGGAATCACCTGGAAAGCTTGATTTTAATCAACTCAGCCTAAACACTCTTCTTATGTATAACTACGGAATTGGGGGTCAGGAGCGCAAGCTGGATAATGCCCAAGAGGCCATTAGCGACATTCCGCTCAACCGCACCCTGCTGGTTCAGAAACTCACCTCCGACCCGCCGCTGCGGGCGCAGATTGTAGAAGGTCTCCGCACGCCGGAAGCCGTTTTTGCCCAGTTCAAGCCTACGGTAGAGGTAGAATTCGAGAAGGAAGACGGTACTGTCATTCCCGAAACCCTGCATTTCCAGTCCCTCGGCGACTTTGGCAAGAAGGGCATCATCAACCAGAGCACGTTCCTGCAGGATCTGAACACGCAGGCTGATGACCTACAGAAGCTGCTGCGTCAGCTTAAGTCCAATAAGATCCTGAAGTCGGCCCTCGATACGCCCGAAACCAAGGCGGCTTTCCTGGCGGCCATCCAGGCCATGATCAGTGAGTTGGACTAACTCTTTCTGGTCTCCCTGCTCTTCCGTACCGCGCACCACTACCCCGTAGGCTAACTCCTAGATGGCAACCGACCCACAATCTTCCTCCGCAGCCGCTAACTCCCGGGAGCGGGAACACGCCCCCCGACTCGAAGAAAACACCCAGGTACTGGCCAAGTTCGGCGGCTTCGACCTGCTGGAAACCACTATCGACGGGGCTTCCAACCTGAACCCCGAGAAAAAGGCCCGTAAAAAAATCTTCCTCACCGAAGACAGCAAAAAAGCCGACCGCCAGCAGCTCAAGAAGCGCCTGGCCCTGTGGCACGAGATGCTCAGCAAGGCCGACTCCGTGGCCGAAGCCGTGCAGCAGTGCGAGGCTCAGGTTGAATCGTCCAGCCACCAGCTTACCGACAACCTGCGCAAAGCCATTGAGGCCACGCACGACATGGAGCAGTCGTACCGCTCGGTGGCTCTGTTCTACCGCAACACGGACCAGGACGAGGTCAAGAACATTTCCATCATGAACGCCGACAAGGATCAGCTTCAGGATCTGGACAACACGACCTTCATCGATGCCGTTTCCAGCGAGCTGGAGCAGAATTATGACCGCTTGGACCTGCGCGACAACTACTCCCTGCTGGTGGTTCCCGGTTACCTGGGCTCCAACAAGGTGATAGACAAATGGGCCAAGATTGCCCACAAAAACAAGGTGATGATGGTCACCGACTTTGAACATTACGACTCGCCCGACGACGTCATCGAGCTATTCGAGGAAGCCAACCTGACTGGGGCCGACGCGCACAAGTCAAACGTGGTGATGGCCTGCAACTGGCTCGTGGGTCGGGGCAAGCTCGAAGAACTGGGCGAAGAGGAGGACTTGTTCGTGCCGCCATCCTCCGCCTTAGCGGGCCGCATTTACAGCACGCTGGCCTCTCAGGTCACCGCTGGCCGCAAGCACGGTACGCTTAACGAAGTGGATGGCGTCCGGTTTCCGCTCCGCAAAAGCGAGATTGCCAACCTGGAAAAGCTCGGGCTGGTGCCCATGGTCAATGAGTACGGCCGCGTGATGGCCTTCTCGGCCAAAACGCTGTTCAATGGCGACAATATTGGCCTGCAGACCTATTCCGTAGTCCGCGTGTTCGACTACGTAACCAAAGTACTGGTTGATTTCCTGAACCGCCGGGCCTTCGAGAACTGGGACCACAACATGCGCATGGATATTCAGAGCCAGATTGTGCGATTCCTGGACGGTATTGCGGGCCCGGGTAAGCTGATCGAGAAGTTTTCGATTAAGAAGTTTGAGCGTGACCCCAATCAGAAGGACCGTATTCTGCTGGACATTCACATGGTGCCTTATTTCCCGGCTAAAACCTTCCTGGTTTCGCTGGATGGCACCAAGGGCGATGATCCAAACGATCCGGGCCGTGACTGGAACGCCGAGTATAAGCAGCAGTAGAACTGAAGAAATGGGTAAGGGTGGATGAGCTGTCTTAGTAGAGAAACCGCCTCGAGTAGAAGAGTACTTTCCTTTCCTTTCAATCTTTTTTTTAACCCTAACCAGTTGTAGTATGGCCTCATTTAGTGCATTCTTTAACGCCGCTGGCAGCGGTGACTGCGAAGTAGTTAGCTGCAGCTACTCCTTCGACCAAGCCATCGACGACAAAGGTCGTCCTTCGTCCAAAGTGCAGGGCGGCACCATTAAGGTGACCATTGTTTCGACCGACAGCGCCTCGCTGACCAGCTGGATGCTGGATCCGTACAAGCGCGAAAGCGGCAAAATCCAGTTCAAACGCATTGACCAGGATTCGACCCTGAAGGAAATTTCCTTCGAGGAAGCCTACTGCGTGAGCTATGCCGAGCACTTCGACGCCCGCGGTGCCGACACCAACACGTCGATGACGCTGAGCCTGACCATTTCGGCCAACAAGATCAACGCCAACGGCGCGGTACTTGACAATAAGTGGGTATAACCCCTGCTTAGCCAACTGATAAAAGCCCCGGTAGCCACTGCTACCGGGGCTTTTTGTTACCCAGATTTATGTTCATGACCTTACAAATCTTAAGAGTAAAACTGCGTGGCTGGCGCCTGGAATGGCTCGCGCGGCTGTTGTATCCCCATACTGCGCAACAAATCAAACCGTTTGCGCCGTAGCGGTAACGGACGCCAACCAGCTGCATGGGCTATGATGAACATAGATAGCCAGCTCAGCGTCGTGGGGTGCGGTGAAGACTATCTCAGGTCAAGCCTTCAGCCGCTCTCACCATGGGCAAACAGAATCAGGGCCCATACTAAGGCAATGTGGCCGTCGGGCTCAACCGCAGAGGCCATACTCCATCTGCTCGTAAAACGAGTTCATCGAGCGTCTCAATCTTCTCAATTCTTTCATTTTTCACCCGGAAATATCCCACAGGTTTCATTATGTTAAAGGACTAGGTCTACCAGGTTTCCATAGGGCGAAGTTAAAGCTCTCGATATCCACATCTTGCGCTATAATTGGCAGGACAGCTACTGGATTCAACAACAGTTCGTATCCAATATTTTTGGGTCCACGACCAGTATACTCTCGCTCAGAGTACCCGTTAATTACCACACTATACTTTCCAGCTGGGACGCTGGTAGCAGCCTGTGGCGCTTTGGGACCGTCCATGGCAAGCTTCTGGTAGAACTCTGCGTCCCAATCCATGATGGAGGATATGTCGGCTGCTACTATTTTTTTGTTTTCCCCTATTACCAGCGGAAATGGTGAAGCACTAAACTCCAGCCATTCAGACTTGATGACACTATTCTCAGTATTTATAACGATTTGATAATCGATTGGCGGTATTGTGTAAATAGGCAGAATTATACCTTGCTTGATTACTTCGTCCCCAGTCAAAGAATCCTGATTGAACAATTGAAACAAGTTGGAAGTACTGATGTCTTTTTCTTTTATGAAGTCGGCCAGAACATATGGATCAAAGAAGACAATTCCTTCTCCATCCAGCATGAGATTGAGTTGCTTGACCATGTCGTTGAGGTGAGGCTAAGGAAGCAACTCACGGACAAGTTCCGCTGCCCAATGACTTATTATTATCTCATTCCATCTGTTTTTCAACAGCTTCGTCAATGGTAGCATACCGCTAAATTTAGTTATCTGTATTTTCAAAATCACAACAATTACCCTTCAGCATTTTCTTAATCACACAATACATTAGTTAATCTGGCAAATTTTGCTCTATCAATTCCTGAAGCGAATTCGCCAATATCTCCTCTTCATTATTATCGTGAAGATACACAACTATGTTACCCTTGTCATTAATTATAACAGGGTCACCGCTGCCAGTCATTGACACAACATAGCTATGTTCCAACACAGGCCACCTATCATCTTCTTTATAAGCTTCTCTAAAACCCATAGTCAATTCCACCACTGTTTCATCAGAAAGCATTTCACAATTATTAAATCCATAAATAGGCACTCCAACGTAACTCCCTCCAAATAAAGAAATAAATTCCTTATATTCTTTGTCAAACTCAACTCCAAGCTTCTTTTCAGCATCACTGATCTGAGCTTCACTAGCGGGCTGACCCGAGAACATCTCGTTTTCAGATAAAAATTTTTTTATCTGCTCTACTATTTCTTTATTCATTTGCAAAGGTTCTATTTTTTAGGGCATTTGACCGTTATTCCTCTTTTCTCTAACTCTCCTTTGGCTTGGGCCGCATGATAATCCTTACGCCAGTTATCAAAGTCTTTTCTTTCATCACTACTTAAGCCACCACCTTTAGTTTTCCCAAAAGGGTGTTGACCTGGATTTGTATGTGGTTTATCATGGTGTTTAGCGGGCATTGCTACTATTGGCCCTGCTGGATTCTGTTTGTAGTGATGCAAAACAATAGTATTTCCTTGCGCATCCTTTGGGGATAAACCCCACCCGCTTCCAGAATTAGCATAATATAGCTTTTCAAGCTCCTTGTCGCTTAGATGAGATAAACTAGTATATCCGTTGACATCTAAACGTGTCCCTGCATTATCAGTGTAGGTTACTACGCTTCCGGGATGACTGGACAAGCCAAGCGGATCGATTTGCGACGTCAAATCGGCTACATAGCCATATAGGCTCGGATTATCTCCTAGTAATCCGATGGGATCCGGCGAGATATAAGCACCGACTTCGGGATCGTAGTAACGGAAACGGTTGTAATAAAGGCCTGTTTCCTGATCTTCGTACTGACCTTGGTAGCGAAACGGGCAGTCCGTCGCATCTTCCTGCTTCGTTGCGCTGCTATAACTTCCTGGTTCAGCGGCCCAGGCTATTTGCCCTTGCGCATCGTGCACTTGCAGCGGCGTTCCCAGATGGTCACTGACGATGCTGTAAGCTGCGTGCCCCTGTAGCTTTCCCAATGGAGCAAAACTCTCTTCCTCGAAAAGCCACGTGACCAGTTCAGCGGCTCGACTGCCAGAGGCCTCCCACTCCTGCCATTCATGCAGCGGTTTGTTGCCATCCCATACCCAACGCGTAACTTGGCCCTGGTACGTCTTGCTCATGCGCCGCCCCAGAGCATCATACGTGAAGCGTATCACCTCGCCATCCGGCCGCACTACTTCCGCCAGATGACCGGCTGCATTCCAGCCGTAGCTCCACTCCTTGCCCCGGGCGGTTACCTTGCGGCTCAAATTGCCCGCCTCGTCATACAAGTAGCGTGTGCCATTGGCCTCCAATAACTGCCCGGCCGCGCCATAGCGGCGGTCTTGGCGGTCAGCCCGGCGAAATAGGTTGCCTACCGCATCAGGTTGGCACAATTCCCGACTGCCATCCCCGAATACGGTAGCTGCCAAATTACCCCGCGCATCGTGCTCGAAGCTCGTTACGCCACGTACATTATCTGCAATAGAACCCAGCTGGTTAGCTGTATGCCAGCCGTAGGTACGAACCCGCTCAGCCGTGCGGCTGCCAGGTAAAACCACCCGCTGTTCGACCGGCCGCCCCAGTTGGTCGCGCCGCCAATGGGCGCGTACTCCACCGCTAAGTGTGCGTTGAACCTCCAGGCCTTGCGCATCACGTTCGAATAATGCCTGCCAACTGCCTGCTTTCATCTGCGCCACTGCGCCGCTGGCTTCGTATTGGAAGGACACGTGGGCCCCGAACGACGACTGCAGTTCGACTCGGTGGCCGGAACTGTCGTACTGATTGGTTACAGTGTATTCACCCTGCCGCTCCCGCAATACGGCTCCACGTCCATCACGTTCGAAGGTTACTGCTATAGTCGTATTGGCGGCTTCAAGTAGCTCTCCGTCCGCACGGTAACGATACGTTTCCGTAGTGCCGTCATCATACACCACGTCCTGCACATGGCCCGCACGGTCGTAGCTATAGCGCGTGCGCTGGCCGTCGGGCAGAGTCAGTTCGGCTACCCGCCCGCCCACGTCACGCTGGTAGCGACGGATAAGTCCATCGAAGCTGGCTTCGGTGATGACATCCCCCTCGGCGTCCAGCTCGAAACGATAAGTGAGGCCGTGCTCGTTGACGACAGCCCGCAGGCGCTCCTCCGTGTCGTGCAGGAACTCAACTGTAGTACCGGCTTCTATTCGTCGGATTAGCCGATTTAGACCATGATAGACGTACTGTACGTCACGATGGCGGTCCTGGGAGCGGACTACGTGGCTCAACGCGTCGTAGGTGAGGCGTCGTACGTTGCCATCAGGTTCGTGCACGGTCGTCACACGGCCGAGCAAGTCGTATTCGCGCCATTGTACGTTGCCGCGCGGATCAGTAGCCTTGTATACCCGACCCCACGTATCGCAGAGCCAACGAGTGAGCTGATTGTCTGCCGTCCGGATTTCGCGTAGGCTACCTTGCGAGTCGTAGGTAAGCGTCGTAGCGCGACCCGTGGCCGGGTCCGTCATCGTGTGCAATCGGCCCTCGACATAGGTATAGCGGACTACCCGACCAGCCGGATCAGTACGTTGATCTACTTGGCCCAGCGCGGTATAACTCCACTGCCACTGGCCACCCACCGCATCGGTGAACTGCACCAATTGATTGTATTGATTATACTGGCGCTGGAATGTGGCCCCGGCCGGCAACTCGGTAAGCACACAGTTGCCGCGCTCATCGTACTCGTAGCGGGTTTCGTTGCCGAGCGGGTCGGTTTCGCTTACCACTTCCATGTACTCGTTGTACTCGGTCAGCGTGAGGCCGCCGCGGGCGTCGAACAAGCGCGTGACCACGCCCAGCTCCGGGTCGTATTCGTACACGCGTTGCGCCCCCACCGAATCCACGACGATAGTTTGGTTGGCTTCCGGATGGTAGCTGAGTTGGCAGGCGTAGAGGCCCTCGTCGCCCCAAGTGTGAAGGCAACGGGCGCCCGGCTCGGTACCGGCATAGGTATAGTAGAAACTGACGCCATTCTTATACGTGACCTGTACCAGCAGCCAGTCCTGATACTGGAAGTGCCAGGCCTGCCCCAGGGCATCGGCGGCCGATACCAAGCGGCTTTTGCGGTCATAGACGTAGCGCACCAGCTCTACGGTGCCGCGCGGCTCGGTAGGATGGGGAGCCCGGATGGTTAGCAGCCGCCCATCCGCGTCGTGCTCTACCGTCAGGATGCGGCCGGCGCTATCCAGAATACCAGTCAGAAATCCTGAAGCAGAGTAGTGAAAAACAATGGTAGCTTCGGTGGCTCGATCAGTCAGGCTGGCCAGCTTATAGGAGTCAGTGGCTTCATAATAAGTGAAGCTATGCATCAGCCCCTGCCCGTCCGCGTAGCTGTAGTTGCCGTTAGGCTCGCGGGTGAGCGTCAGCTTTTCGTCTCGCAGAAACACCGATTCGCCCAGCGCCAGGGCTTCAGCCCCCGTGTAGCGGCCGTCGCGGAGCCTCAGCAGCACGAATTCACTGTCGGCGAAGATTTCCTCGTCGTAGGCATGATGCCAGCCCCGACCCAGCGCCCCATCGTGGACCGAAGTGGAGTACCACACCCGGTCCCAGACCAGCGGCAGCGGCCCGGCCAACTCGAAATCGGTGCCCTCGTTGATTACTTTGCCCGTGGCGACGTCCACGGGCTCGCCCACCCGGCCACACTTCGACTGCGGTGCCCGGTTGCCCAGGCACGCCTTCTCGAAGCGGTCCTCCATCTTTTTGGCAAAGGGCGAGTTCAGAGCCTTTTTTCCCAGCCTGGATTTGGCAATTTTCTGAATCAGCTTGCCGCCGAGCTTCTGCATCACGTAGTTCTTGGCCGCCTCCCACACCACTTCCCCCACAATGGCCAGCCCCACTTCCTTGCTCGGGTCGCGGGCAAACTTGGTGGCGCCCCTGGCTACGGCCGCGCCGGTAGCCAGCACGGTGCTGGTGGTCATTAGGTAGCCCGCGCCCGTCATCATGGCCGCGCCGAGCGGCGCACCCACGCCGGTAGCTACCAGCAGCGCGCCGCCAATGCCCAGGGCCAGCCCGCCCCAGAAAGCCCAGCTGGAAGCCTCCTCGGCCGCGTCGGCTACTTCGTCTACCTTGTCGAGCTTCTGGTCGAGGGCGACGGCGGCGTTGGCGGCCTCCTTGTTGAAGTGAATATTGATTTTGCCGCCCACCCCGCACATACACTTGCTGGTATCGAGCAGGGGCCGCGCACCCAGGGCCGTGACGCCGGTATCGGCTACCCGGTCCCACATGATGGGCGCCGGCATGCAGGGCGTCCGCGTGACGCTGCACACACCGAAGGGCAGAATGTTGACCATCGGAATCCGGTCGGCCTCGTTGGCAATCTGCGCGTCGTAGAGCAGCACGGGCTTGGGCGTGACCATGAAGCGCGTCGGAATTACGCCCTTGTCGCAGGAGAGGTATGCCCCGTCCATTACGTATTTATCACCAGTAGCCATAGTACAGAAACCAGGTAAAGATGGAAATCAGGAAAGGCAGCCGTGGGGTGCGCGTCTCTAAAATAGGCATTAATTAAATTGCCAGCGTCGTTGTGCCGAATTCTTACTAACGAGCAGATGCTGAAATCAAGTGTGTTATATTTTATTGTATCAGACTTGACAAGTCGGCAACACAAATTAAAATCAAGGACATCACGTTAATACTCGTCATTTAATCGGCAGAAAATGTTTTTATTTCTACTGCTAAAATAAACTGCTATAGCTTCAGCTGTAAATCGTGCTCTTCATTTATGTTCGTTACCATGCGCTGGGCATCACCCCACAGGCCGTCGGGGTAGTCGCGGCCCACCCACTTTTTAGCAGCTAGCAGGCTTTCCTTGGCGGCCCGCACGTTTTCGACCACCGTGTGGCTTAGCTGAGTTAAGTTGAGCGGGCGGATTCGCTTCGAGTAGCGCAGATACTCCACCAGGTAGTAGAGGCTCAGCCAGGCGTACTGCTGGTCCGCACTCACGGCCAAGAGGCTGGCGTCGAAATACTGCCAGACGGTGCTGTCACCGGTGGCGTCGTAGTAGCTGACGATGGAGGCCAGCACCTGGGCCGGGTAGGTGGGCATATCGGCGTAGGGGCACACGTAGGCGTAGTCCTTTTCCCCGACCAGGTACTCGAACAATTCGCCCTTCTGGAGGGCCCGCTTCAGGTTTTCTGCCTTTTCGTCCATTATCAGGGGCCGGGGGGTATTACTACTTTCGCAATGATGTTCGAGGCCGGTATCTGGTCGACCACGGCTTCCGCGCTGCCGCCGGGTACGAAGCCGCCGGGCTCCCAAAGCTTGTTGGCGCCGCTCTCGTTGCCGTTGGGAATGCGCAGGTTAAATTTCTCGGGATTCTGGATGTTGACGCGCACAATGCCGCCCTTGCCCTGCCAGCCATACGGGCCGGGCTCGATGCCCAGTTCCTTTTCAATGAGGGCCACGTCGCCCTTCGACCGGCTCAGAACGCCGTCGATGTCAGTAGTGGTAGAAATAAACTGGCCGTCGGGCCGGCCCACGAACGGCTTGCCTTTGGCGTAGTCGCGGTAGGCGTCGCCGGTCATCAGGTACGAGGCCTCGCCGTGGAATTGCTGCAGGTGCTGGTCGGAATAGCGCTTCTTGAGGTATCTGTTGGTATTTTTAGGGCGCTTGCCGTGGGGCATGGCGGCAATCTTGTCCTTGTCGTAGCCCTTACGGAAGGCGTTGTCCATCCGCCCGGCGCCAGTGGTAGTCGGGCACTTCTTAGCTAGGCCAAACACGTCCACCCAACTGTTAGGATTGGGCACGTAGCCGTAGAGAGCCGCGCCGCCCTCCAGCCCAAGCGGGTCCTGGCTGACGTAGACACCGGCCTGCGGGTCGTAATAGCGGAAGCGGTTGTAGTAGAGCCCCGTTTCGACGTCTTCGTACTGGCCCTGGTAGCGGAACGGGCAGTCCTGGGCGTCGCCGTGAAGCTGCCGCCGCTTGCCGTAGCTGTTCAGCTCCGAGGCCCACGTTTGCCGGCCTTGCTCGTCGAGCATTTCCAGGGGCGTGCCAAGCTGGTCGGTCAGGATGCTGTAGCGCTTTTGCCCGGCCAGCTTGGCCAGCGGCGCGAAGCTGCTGTCCTCAAACAGCCAAGTAATGACGTCATCCGTGTTCTGGCCATTCAGCTCCAGCTCGGTCCACTCGTGCAGCGGCTTGTTACCGTCCCAGACCCAGTGGGTGGTTTGGCCCCGGAAGCTTTTGCGCACCCGCCGCCGCAGCGCGTCGTAGGCGAAGCGCACCACGTCGCCGTCGGGGCGGACCACTTCGGCCAGCAGCCCGGCGGCGTTCCAGTTGTAAATCCACTCCTCGCCGTGGGCGGTAGTTTTGCCACGCAGGTTGCCCAGCTCATCGTAGCGGTAGTGAATTCCCTGGGCTTCCAGCAGCTGCCCGGCCGGGCCGTAGTGGCGGTCCTGCCGCGTGGCGGAGCCGAACAGATTACCGACGGCGTCGGGCTGGCGCAACTCCCTGGTACCGTCGGCGTAACGCGTGGCGGCCAGGCTGCCGGCGGCATCGTACTCGAAGCTGGTGAGGCCATACTGGCTGTCCTGGATACTGGTGAGCGAGGCCGCTAGGTGCCAACTGTAGCTGCGCAGGCGCTCGGGACGGCCCAGCCCCACGCTGATGCGCTGCTCGGTGGGGCGGCCCAGCGCGTCGCGGCGCCAGCGGGAACGGCCGCCGCCGCTCATGGTGCGCTGCAGTTCTAGGCCCTGGGCGTCGCGCTCGAACAGCGTCTGCCAGTCGCCGGCCTTGATGCGCTCCAGGTTGCCCTGCTCGTCGCGGCTGAAGCGCACCTGGGCTCCCAACGTCGAGGTAAGCTCGGCGCGGTAGCCCAACTCATCATAGCTGCTGGTGACGACGTGAGCCCCCTGAACTTCGCGCTGGGTGCCGTCCGGGTCCCGCTCAAACCGGACCGTGGTGGTATCGTTGGTGGCTTCCAGTAGCGTGCCGTCGGGGTGGTAGGCGAAGCTTTCCTGGCTGCCGTCGTCATAGGCTACCGCCGTGACGCGCCCGGCGGGATCGTAGGCGTAAGCTGTGCGCTGGCCGGTGGGCAGCGTCAACTCCGTTACTTGCCCGCCCACGTTGCGCTGGTAGTAGCGGGAATAGCCGTCGAAGCCGGTTTCGGTGATGACGTCGCCCTCGTGGTCCAGCTCAAAGCGGTACGCCAGGCCGTGCTCATTGACGACGGCCCGCAGCCGCTCCTCCGTATCGTGCAGATATTCCAGTACCCGGCCCGCTTCCACCTCCCGGATCAGCCGGCCCAGGCCACGATAGGCGTAGCGCACGTCGTGCTGCCGGTCCTTGATGCGCACCACGTTGTCTAGGGCGTCGTACTCGAAGGAGCACACGTTGCCGTCGGGCTCGTGCACGGTGGTTACCCGGCTGAGCACGTCGTACTCGCGCCACTGTACGTTGCCGCGGGCGTCGGTGAACTTGCGGGTGCGGCCCCAGTTGTCGTAGAGCCAGCGGCTGGTCTGGCCGTCGGCTTCGCGCAACTCCAGCACGTTGCCGGCCTTGTCGTAGCGCAGCGTAGTGGCCCGGCCGCTGGCTTCGTCGATGATGCCGGTCAGGCGGCCTTCCTCGTACTCGTAGCGCGTAGTGCGGCCGGCCGGATCCACGCGCCGCTCAAGCTGGGCGTCCGCGCTATACTGCCAGCCCCATTCCTGGCCCTGGGCATCGACGGCCTGTACCAACCGGATCTGCTCATTGTAAGCCTGGTGCCGCTCGGTACCGTCGGGCTGCACCTTGGTGATGCAATTACCCAGCGCGTCATACTCGTAGCGGGTTTGCTGGCCGAGCGGGCTGGTTTCGCTCAGCAACTCGCCGTACTCGTTGTATTCCAGGGCCGTAACGCCGCCCCGGGCATCGAGCAGCCGGGTCACGACGCCTAGTTCAGGGTCGTATTGGTAAGTGCGCTGCGCCCCGACGGAGTCGACCACCGTGGTCTGGTGGTTTTCTAGGTCGTAGCTGAGCGCGCAGGCGTAGATGCCGTCGTCGCCCCAGGTGCGCAGGCAGCGGGCCTGGGCGTCGGCGCCGTCGTATTCGTAGTAGAAGCTGACCCCATTCTTATAGGTGGCCTGCACCAGTAACGAGCCTTGGTAGCGGAACTGCCAGGCCTGGCCCAGTGCGTCGGCGGCTTGCACCAGATGGCCCTGGCGGCTGTAGGAATACCGCACCAGCTCCACCTGCCCGCGAACCTCGGTCGGGTGCGGGGCCCGGATGCTCACCAGGTGCCCGGCCGCGTCGTGCTCGACGGCCAGCACCCGCCCGGCACTGTCGATTATCTGCTCCAGCAAGCCCGCAGGCGAGTAGTCGAACGTGATGGCGCCGGCCCCGGCCTCGCGGGCCAGCCGCACCAGCTTGTAGGAATCGGTGGCGGCCACGTAAGTGAAGTAGTGCGCCAGCCCGGCCGCATCGAGGTAGGCGTAGCCGCCCGGCGTGCGTACCAGCGTAATTTTCTCTTCCCGGATAAAGATGGCCTCGCCCACGGAGAGCAGCTCGGCACCGGTGTAGCGGCCATCGGGCAGGCGCAGGATAATCAGCTCGTCGTCGACGTACAGCTCCTCGTCGTAGGCGTGGTGCCAGCCGTGACCCAGGGCGCCGTCGTGGACCGAAGTGGAATACCACACCCGGCCCCACACCAGCGGCAGCAGCCCGGCCAGCTCGAAGTCGACGGCCTCGTTGATAACTTTACCCGTCGCCACATCGACCGGCTCGCCCACGCAGGTGGGCTTGCTCGTGCGGTTGCGCTTGAAGGCATTGGCAAACCGATCCTCCATCTTCTTGGCAAACTTGGAGTTGGCAATCCGCTTGCCCAGCTTGGAGCTGGCAATCTTGCCGATGAGCTTGCCGCCCAGTTTTTGCATCACGTAGTTCTTGGCCGCCTCCCAGGCTACCTCCCCCACTATCGACAGGCCGACTTCCTTGCTTGGGTCGCGGGCAAACTTGGTAGCGCCCTTGGCCACCACGGCGGCCGTGCCGGCAATGGTGCTGGCCGTCATCAGGTAGCCGGCGCCCGTAATCATGGCCGCACCCAGTGGCGCGCCCACGCCCGTAGCCACCAGAACAGCCCCGCCGATGCCCATGGCCAGCCCGCCCCAGAAGGCCCAGCCGGAAGCTTCCTCCACCGCGTCGGCGGCCTCGTCGACCTTATCGAGTTGCTGGTCCAGGTCGACGGCGGCACTGGCATCGGCCTTGGTGAAGTGAATGGCAATCTTGCCACCCACGCCGCACATGCACTTGCTGGTGTCGAGCAAGGGCCGCGCGCCCATCACAGTCAGGCCATCTTCCATCACTCGCTCCCACATGATGGGGGCCGGCATGCAGGGCGTCCGCGTGACGCTGCATACGCCGAAGGGCATGATGTTCAGCATCGGCACTTTATCCAGCTCGTTGGCAAAATGCTCGTCGTAGAGCTGTACCGGCTTCGGCGTCACGTTGAAGCGCGAGGGCGTGACGCCCTTGTCGCAGGTGAGCCAGACACCGTTCATCACATACTTGTCATCGGTAGCCATATCGTCGGGGGAGTGGTCAACAAAGCAGGATGGGGTCAGCAATTTCCCCGCGCGGTCCTCTGCTTAGCTTACAGTTTCGAGTTGGTGGTGCATTTCGTTGTGGTAGATGCCCGGCACCTCCACCTTCAGGCGCTGCTCAGCGCTACGCAGCCAGCCGCTGCTGGCCTCCAGCTGGTAGCTTTCGGTGCAGGTGGCCGTCAGATCCACTTTCAGCAGGGGGTTATCGGCCATGGTGCGAAACAGGCGGCGCAACTCGTCATCGCGGAAAGCAGCCTCGTTGAGCTGGCCGGCCAGGTCCAGATGCAGCACGTCGGCGGTGGGTTCGGCGGGCCGGGCAGTGGTGGTGGTCAGCAACGGCAGTTCCACCTGGTTGATGAACTGCTCCAGCACGCGGCGGCCCGAGATGGGGGCGTCGGGGGCGTAGCCGTAGCCGTAGAGGCCCGGCAGCAGCACGCCGTGCAGGCCCTTGTGGCGCAGCGTTTTCTCAAATACGCCTTCCACCTGGATGTTCTGGCCGAAAGCGTCGAAAAACGCCTTTGGGTAGTACTGCTGGTACTTCTTGACTACCTCCGGGCGGATGCGCTGCCAGGTCTGGACCATTTCCGCCTTATTCTCAATCGTTTCCAGCCGACCGTAGATGTCGGTGTGAATGATGAGCCGGTTGCTGACCTGGTTAAGGTCGGCGGCCAGGGCCGTGAAGAAAGTTGGGTTTTCGGTTTCGAAGCTGAGGATTTCCACCGCTAGGCGGTAGGTGTTGTTCGGCTTGCGCTCCAGCAGAGTCTGCCGGGCCACCGTGTGGTAGACGTTGCGCTCCTCGGCCTCGTTCATGCGCATGTGCGAGGTAGTGGTGAGCTTGTAGGTACGCGGGGCCGCCAAGGCCCCCAGTGCCAAAGGCAAAGACATAGCGGCGGGGTTAGTGAATCTTGGTTTTGCCGGAGCTGATGCTGGCCTTACTGCCGCCGTTTACGTCGAGCGAAGAGCTGGCCGCAATTTTCATCGTGTTGCTGGCATTGATGGTCGTAGCCTTGCCGCTCATATCCATCTTGTCGCTGCCAGTCATCTCGATTTCCTTGGCCGTCTTAGTGATTTTCTTCTTGGCGCTGAGCGTGATGTTCTCGGCCGTGAGGGTGATGTTCTTGGTGGCCGTGAGCGTAATGTCGCCGCCGGCCGTGAGGCTGATGGGGCCGTTGCTCTTAATGCTGATGCTGCCGTCGCCCTTGAACCCGATTTCGATGGCCGTGCCTTTGTTGTTGGAGTTGGAGATATTGATGGCCTGCTCGCCGGCCTTGTCCATCATCACGAACTTGTTGCCGCCCGAGGTCTGGATGCCCTTCATCAGGTTTTTGTCGGGCGAGTACTTGGCGTCCTGCTTGTTTTTGGCGTGGAACATGTTGCCCAGCACAAACGGCTGCTCAGCCAGCCCGCCCTGGTAGCCCACGAGCACCTGGGAGCCTACTTCGGGCTTGAACAGCTGGCCCTTGCCGTCGCCGCTGTAGGGCGTGAGCAGGCGGATCCAGT
>Ga0247729_10000318_pt1 | contig 20909 bp, 25 predicted proteins | sample UWRJL133311R2_FD_180958 | JGI IMG/M metagenome (GOLD analysis project Ga0247729, IMG submission 180958) | Plant litter microbial communities from Arlington Agricultural Research Station in Wisconsin, United States - UWRJ-L133-311R-2 | ecosystem: Environmental > Terrestrial > Plant litter >... | reverse complement strand
AGGTCAGCGGTGTCGTGCAGGCGCGCGACATCGAGGATGCGCGTGCGGCTGCGGGCTGCGTCGGATCGGAGTGCGGGCATGCATCGATCCTAGCTGAAACGGATGAGTCATCCGCATTGTGTTACCGTCAATACGGATAAGTCATCCATTTGAAGCGAGGCAAACATGAACTGGGATCCCGAACACCTCCCGAACCAGGCGGGACGAACTGTCGTCGTCACCGGTGCTACAGCCGGAATCGGATATTTCGCAGCAGAACAGCTTGCGGCGGCAGGAGCGGATGTCGTGCTCGCGTCGCGCTCGAAGTCCAAGCTGGTCGTGGCGCGCGATGCCATCCTGACGACCGTTCCGGGCGCTTCGGTGCGTGCGGTGGTGCTCGAACTCGGTTCGCTGGCCGCCGTCGACGACGCCGCAGCGGAGCTCGCCGCATTGCCCCGGCTCGACGGCGTCCTTCTCAACGGGGGAGCGATGGCCATGGGGCGCGGGCTGCGTACCGCGGACGGGCTGCCGATGCTCCTCGGCACCCATGTCGCCGCGAACTTCAGGCTCGTCGCGGGGGTTCTTCCCGCGATTCTCGCGAGTGCCGGCCACGCGGGTGGTGGTCGCATTGTGCACACTTCAACGGGTTTTGTCTCGCAGTTCCGCTATGACCTCGACGACATCCGCCGCGTTCCACTTACGGGCGTCGGGGCGTATACGAAAGCGAAAACGGTAACCGAGGTGTTCGCATTCGAGCTCGACCGGCGATTGCGGTCGGCCGGACATCCGATTGCGTCTGTCGTTGTTCGCCCCGGTGTCGGGGTCGACGCGAAGACACCACAGCGACCAGGAATCCGCGACTCGACGACGCCGTACCAGCGCAATCCGTATACGCCGTGGGCGCAGGGAAAAGACACCGCCGCATGGTCTGCGGTCCGTGCGCTGACCGACCCCGACGTGCGAGGCGGCGAATACTTCGCACCGAGTGGCCGGTTGCGGGGCGGGCCGGTCGCTATCCCGACACTAGACCGCACCGCCACGCCTGCGGGTGACATCGCCGAGCAGGTGTGGTCACAGCTGGAAGACCTGGCCGGGGTTCGCCTCTCGGTGTGAGAGCCCGAGCCACGTCTCGTGGCGTCCCGGCGCGATAGAGGGCGGTACGTCTCAGCGCAGCCGAGCGTTCGGACGCAACCAGGTTGAGCTGGTCGCCATCGGGGCAAGAATGGGCAGGTCGGCAGAATGGTCGGAACGCGCTCGGACGCTTTCGCTCGTGCCGGACAGGTGTGTAGTGAAGCCGCACTCGTGGCCGGGGATAAGGAGCGCACCGTGGACACCACAGACGAAGTACTGGGCCTGGCCAAGCCGCAGGTCGTGACGACGAGCGCGGGCATCGATTCAGAACTGGATCGACTGATGACCGTGCACCGCATCCGCGCGACGCGCACTACGTCGTGGTCGCGGCGCAACACGCTCCTCGTGATCGCGGGACTTGTGGCCGCAAGTTTCGGGGGAGCCGCTGTCGGCGCCGCTGCGACCAACAGCAATCCCGGGCTGATTGTCATCGGCTCGGAAGAGCGAACGGTCGCGATGACAAAAAAGCTGCCCGGGGGAACGTGCACCTATGCCTGGCACATCGTCGGTGCCCACCCGGATGAAGTAGCCAGGACCGTGAGCTTTCTCTCCCACCTCGACACGACCACTCTTGACCCTGATGCCGAGTGGAGAGCCGTGCTGGACAATGTGCCGTCGCGGCAGGACATGACTCCGCTGGAGCGAGACGGGCAGGCTTTCATGATGGCCGTGTCGAAACTCGCGTGGTCGAAAAAGGTCTACGTGGAGGGCCACACCGCGGTGGACACCATGACCAACTGCACGGAAGCCGACTAGCGTGCGCCAGCGCAAGAACGACGCCCACCTCGACGACGTGTTGCGGGCGAACTCATCGGACCTTCTGGCGTACTTCGGCCGTCGGGTACCGATCCCCGCCGACGCAGCGGATCTCCTGAGTGAGCTCATGATCGTGGCGTGGAAGCGGCAGGGCAGTATTCCGACCGACGACCAGGACGCGCGGATGTGGATGTTCGGTATCGCACGCAACGTGCTGCGCAATCACCATCGCTCCAATCGCAGGAGAATCGCCGTGACAGAGCGACTGCGGCTGGAACTCGCCGCCGTGCAGCCGACGCCGAGCGCCGGACCGGACGCCGCCGAACGCGCTGAGGCAGTGCGGGCGGTGTCCGCCTTGCCGCCCGAGTTGAAAGAGCTCGTCACGCTCGTGCACTGGGAAGGACTGTCGATCATCGACGCCGGAAAGGTGTGCGGTGTGAGTGCCTCGACCGCTCGCAGCCGGTATGCGCGAGCTCGATTCCTGTTGCGGGAGTCGCTGGCGGAGGTCGCCGAGCCAGCACGCGCCCGCTAGTCAGCCGGCTGGCCGAACCACCTCGCGAGCTGCGCGTCGAGACCCGGCTGCTGCTCACCGACCCACGCGATGTGCCCGTCGGGACGGAGCAAGACGGCAGGCGGGGCCAGCGCCTCGAGACCGGTGGTGATGTGGTCGACGCGGGTGCGCCATCCGTCGACCGACAACCGGCCGGTCTGGTCGAGCAGCATGCCGCGACCGTCGTGCAGCAGGTCATACAGTCGCCCGTCGCCCACCGGGATGTCGCGCTGGCGTCGACCGGTTCGCGGATCATCGCCGAAGTCGTAGTGGATGCCGATCGCGGTGACCTTCTCGATGAGAAACCGGTTGACGTCGTCGAAGCCGACGAGTTGCTCGAGCAGTGTGCGCACGGCCGTGGCTCCGGCCGTGTCGGCCATGAGTTCCGAGTGGGCCCGGGTGGTGGTGAGAACGTCCGCCGCGACGGGGCGTCGCTCTCCCTCATAGCTGTCGAGCAGTGCGGATGGCGCCCACCCGTCGATCGCGGACGCCAGCTTCCAGCCGAGATTGAATGCGTCCTGGATGCCGAGGTTGAGCCCCTGGCCGCCGAGTGGTGGGTGGACGTGGGCCGCGTCGCCGGCGAGGAACACGCGGCCGACCCGGTAGCGCTCGGCCAGCCGAACGGTGTCGGTAAACCGCGAGATCGACCGAGGGGAGTGGGCGCCGAAGTCAGTTCCGGCGTGGGCACGCAGCTGCTGGGTGAACTCCTCGAAGCTGGGGTCGACCGTCCGGTCTTCTGAGACGGATGCCGCGGGCACGACGATCCGGTAGCCGCCAGAGGCATTGGGGCCGGCGCCGAAGCCCTGGTTCGTCTCGCGAACGGCGGCGACCACCCTCATGATCTCTTCCGCTGGCGCGGCCAGTTCCATGACGCCGAGCAGCCACTCCGTTGTCGCGGGTTCGCCCGGGAACCCGATGTCGACCAGCTTGCGGATGGCGCTGCGGCCTCCGTCGCATCCGACAACAAAACAGGCGCTCATTCGTGACCCGTCGACGAGGTCGAGCTGAACCGCATCGTCGTCCTGGCCCAGGCCGACGACGTCGCGACCGCGGCGGATGTCGGCGCCGAGCTCGACGGCGCGCTGCTCGAGCAGCCGGTCGGTCTCGGGCTGCGGGATGCCGAGCAGATAGGGGTGCGCCGTATCGAGGTCGTCGGGCCACGGCCTGGTAAGTCCGGCGAAGGAGGCCATGCGTTCGTACTTCGTACCTGCCTCGAGGAAGGGCTCGAGCAGTCCGCGCTGGTCGAGGATCTCGACGCTGCGCACGTGCAGGCCGAGTGACCTGACCTGTTGCGTCGGCTCCGCATCCCTCTCGAGGACCACGACGTCGACGCCGTGCAGCCTGAGCTCCGCCGCCAGCATCAGCCCGGTTGGGCCGCCGCCCACCACAATCACATCGATCATCCGTCATCCACCCCGCGTTCCGACTGAGTCGACCAGTCTGCCTCGCGCAGGGGGCCTTGCGGCAAGACCCCCTGCGGTCGGTATTCTGGAAATGCGGGAACGGGCAGACCGAGTTACGCCCCAGCCCCACCGTCGACGGCGATCGTCGCACCAGTGACGTACGAAGCGCGGTCGCTCAGCAACCAGGCGGCGGCCTCCGCGATCTCGCGAGGCTCGCCCAGACGGCCGAGTGGCACGGATGCCGTCATCGACTCCGTGACCCCGGGAGTCGCCGCTTCCCACGCGGCGATCATCTCGGTGTCGGTTCCGCCGGGGGTGATGGCGTTCACCCGCACACCGCTCGCAGCCCAGTTGACTGCAGCTGTCTCAGTGAGGCTGTTCAGCGCCCGCTTCATCGCTCCGTAAGCGGGGAGCGCGGGGTTCGCCCGTCGGCTGCCGATGCTCGACGTGTTGACGATCGCACCGCCTCCGTTCTGGCGCATGAGCGCCGCCTCTGCCTTCATGGCCACCCAGTGGGACCGGAAGTTCACGGTGTACTGCTCGTCCAGGTCTTCTTCGCTGATTGCGTCGACGGGGCCGACGTGCTGTTGCACAACGGCTCCGTTATTGAAGGCACCGTCGAGTCGACCGTGCAGCGCCTCGACCCTCTCGATGGCGACCCGGATGCTGGCTGGGTCGGCGAGGTCGAGGGTCACGGCATCCGCTGTCCCACCCGTCGCGCGGATGTCGGACACGAGGCGATCGAGCGCGTCAGTACTGCGCGCGGCGAGTACGACTGGGGCGCCCTCCGCTGCGAACAGGCGTGCGGCTGCTGCGCCGATGCCGCGGCTAGCGCCGGTGATGAAGATGACCTTGCCGGTGAGCAGGCCGATGGGGGAGTTCGTGGTGTTTGTCATGAGAACACTGTCGTTGCAGGGCCGGATCCCTAAACAGGCACAGTCGGTACTACGATCGCGGGCCGGCTGGGGAGCACACTGGGGGTATGGACAAACCAGAGCTCGCAGCCTTTCTGCGCAGTCGGCGGGAGCGCCTCAGCCCAGAAGACGTCGGTCTCAGCTCGGGCTCCCGGCGACGTACGCCGGGCCTGCGGCGTGAAGAGATCGCGGTTCTCGCCCACATTTCCACGGAGTACTACGTGCGCCTCGAGCAGGGTCGGGCACCGCGACCGTCGGGAGAGGTGCTGGCTGGGATCGCTGGGGCGCTGAGGCTGACGGATACCGAGTCGGACCACCTGCACGCGCTCGCGGGAACGGTGCCCAGTCGCACCGGACTGCACCGCCGCGATGTGCGGCCGAGCATACTCGCGCTGCTCGAGCGGTTGCCGCTCACAGCCGGGTTCGTGATGTCTGCCGCATACGAAGTCCTCGCCTGGAACGACCTTGCCGCGGCTCTCATGGAAGACTTCGCGGAACGCGGTCCCCTGGACCGCAACCTCGCGAGAAAAGCGTTCCTCGGGCCGGGCCAGCCCGAGAAGAGCGTTTATGGAATCTCGGATGGCGCCGAGTTTCGGCAGAGCGTCGTTCGCCAACTTCGCGCGACGCTGACCAGGTACCCCTCAGACCCCGAAGTGCGCGAACTCATCGGCGACCTGCGTGAGGGAAGCGCTGAGTTCGCCCGGTTGTGGAGCCGCCACGATGTCGAGACTGCGCCGATGTTGACGAAGACTTTTCAGCATCCGGTCGTCGGCGAGATCACCGTCGACTGCGATTCACTCGCCCTGACTGACCGGGATCAGTTTCTGGTGCTGTACACGGCTGCGCAGGGGTCACGCGACGCCGAGAATCTCGCGCTGCTGAACGTCATTGGAGTCCAGAAGGTGAACTCGGGTGATGTGAGCTGATCGGGTTGAGACGCCGCCGCGGGGCTACGTGAGGTTTTCACACGTGTAGGGTCTCAGCATGCCGAAGACCGAGCCTGGCCGCGACGACGACAATCCGGGTTATGCGATGTCGATAGCTTTCGCGATGCTCCACGGCCTCGTCCTCACAATCGCTGTCGAACTGCTGATGGCTGCGATGATCCACGATGTGATGGGTTTCGAGTACGTGATCATCTTCTTCACCACGCCATTTGTGCTGATCTGGTCGTTGGCGCTCAGCGTGCTTGCGGCAGCCGTAGCTGGCCCGATTTTGCGTCTGAGGCATTGGTCGGTCTACGGCATTGTGTTTGCCGCGGTGATTTTCGCAGGGGCCATTCCTGCGGTGAACTTCACCGGAGAGGATTTCGACTTTCCCCTTTTTGCGCTCGTTGCAGCACTCAGCCTCGCGAGCGGGACGCTCATCGCCAGGTTTGTGCCGAGAACTGTCCGACCAGTGCGAGCGATGCGGCGTGCAACCCCCACTCGCCAGGGCAGCGCCCTCGAAAAATAGCCTGCGCGCCCGTCGCACAGTAGCCCCGCCGCACTCTCGCCAGCCAGTCGGTGATCAATGCCGCACACAGCTCCGCCTGCTCGAACAGGATGTTGTGCCCGGCCGCATCGAGAGTGGCGAAAGATGCTCGCGGGTAGTGGTCGACCCGGGCCCACGCATCCCGGTAGCCCACGACGTCGTCTTGCCGTCCGGTGATGTGGAGCGTCGGTTGGACGAAGGGTTCCGGACGCTTGTGCTCGGGTTCGAGGTCGAGCGAATAGTTCTGCGAGATGCGGTCGAGAGCGGCGCTGTCGGCACCATCGAGTCCGGGCGAGATGTACTGCAGGAACGATCGCGCGTCGTCTGTCGACTCCACGACGGCGTCCTCTCGATACTGTTCGAGCGATGGTCCGAGGACCGGGACTACCGCGGGATCCTCGTGCAGGATTGTGCGCTGCGGGACGTCCCGCTGGTCGTGCTGAGCGACAAAGACGCCGGCCACCGTGGCGAGGCCGAGTACCTGCGGGCGCAGTTCGTGGGCGACGTAGCGCGCGATCATCCCGCCGAACGAGTTGCCGAGTACCGCGAATGGTTCGTCGCCGACGCGCGTCCGGATCTCGTCGAGCACGGCATCCGCCACCTCTTGCGAACTGCTTATCGAGCCTGCCGGAGTTCGGGTCGCGCCCGGAAGATCGAGGTAGATCCGCCGCCACCCGCCCGAGCGCTCGAACGCCGTCTCGAGGGGGAGCAGGCTGCGGTGGTCCAGCCCAAAGCCGTGCAGGAGTATCACGGGGGTGCCGGAGCCAGCTTCATGTGCAAACACACGGTCAGGTTACGCGGGAGTGGCGACACTGCGATCATCTCGTCCGGTTCACTCCGGGGGTCAATCGTAAAAAGTTCTCACTTCTGCAGCAAGTACCTCGGTATGGTCTCCGTATGAGTTCTCGCCGCATACCGACCGTCTCGGCTGTTGCTGCAACGGCGACGATAGTCGCCCTGATGCTCGGCGGTTGCGCCGAAGACCAGCCTCGCGACGAACCCGGGTCGAAGCTGGTGGACTCGACTTCGGCGGCGCACTCCGCACCCACCGACGACATGCGTGCTTTAGGTGATGCGCTCTATGAGCTCATCGATCCCGAGAACCTGGCTGACGACGATCATTCGTGGGCCGACGACTACGCGTCGATCGCCTACGTGGACGGAACTGTGCATGTCTACTGGGTCGGTAGCGTGCCGGCTCGGGTGTCAGACGAGATTGCCAAGCATCCGGAAGTTACAACCGTCGTTCACGAGGACGCCAAGTACTCGTACGACCGGATCGGGGAGCTCCAGGCCGACGTCATGCAGTGGATAGGCGAAGACGACGCCCTTGGCCACGGCGTCTACCCAAGGTTTCTCAGCGTCTCGGACGATAGAATTCTGGAGGCCGACATTGTGGATCCGAATCACATGTGGACCGAGGCTGAACTCGAAGCAAAGATCGCCGAGCGGATCGGGATGCCGGTCCGCGTTCGGCTCCGCCATCCGAAGGATTGACCGGTCAGGCACAGGCCGAAACGCACTGGTAACCTGCCGAAATGGATCTTCAGCTGGGTGGTCGAGTCGTCTTGGTTGTCGGCGGGAACGGATTTATCGGTTCCGCGATCGCTTCCCGGCTGGCGGATGAGGGGGCGATAGTCGTCATTGCCTCACGATCCGGATACGCGGGCATCGTGCTCGACGCCGCCGACGACGAGTCGGTCACCCAAGCGATCACCGCGGTTCTCGACGAGCACCACCGCCTCGACGCCGTCGTCGTGACGGCCGCCCCCTCTGCACAGACGCTCGACGCCTCGCGCAACGGCGATCCGGACCAGGTGGCGGATGCCGTGGCGGCGAAGGCCCTGACCTTCCTGCGCGTGGCAAATGCTGTTATCCCCGCAATGAAGTCCGCTGGATACGGCCGCATCATCGGAATCAGCGGGCAGAACGGCCGCCTCACCGGGAACATCACCGGCTCCGTTCGAAACGCGGCGCTCAACATCATCGCGAAGAACCTCGCCGACGAACTCGCCGGATCCGGCGTCACCGTCAACACGGTCAACCCGGGCACGGTCAGTGAGGCGCCGGCAACGGATGTCCAGCCTGGCCGTGGTGGCGAGTCCTCGCCGTCGCAGATTGCGGACCTCGTCGCGTTCCTGGCTTCGCCGCTGTCCGCACTGTCGGGTGAGTCGATTGCGATCGGCCACCGGCTGCGCGGGGTGTTATGAGCCGATTTCTGTACCGGCCAATTACGTTTCGAGCTCCTCATCCACACACCGGATGCGGTAGCGCGGCTCGTATGTATCGCAACGTAGTCTTGGCGAGGTGAGTGGAGCTCCAGTTAAATTTCCTCACTTCGCATTTCGCCACGGTTAATCCAGTTCGTGTCGGCTGGCGGGAAGCGCGCAAGGTCCGTCACCGTTTGCAACCGTTTGACGCCACGCGAAGGTAGCTCAAGAATTTTTAGCGAATCTCCTCTCGACTGATTCGCGGATGTTTCAACGCGAGATGTGGTGAAAATCCGACCATCGTGCCGACAAAATGAGTACGTTGTGCCTACTGCGCCTGTCCGCTACCTTGAATTCCCCAAGACATGTACTCACGCTATTCCAAGTCATTGGTACGTGATGTGCGTTTGCGCGAATTCGTCAGCAGACCGTTTGTTTGCGAGACAATTGCATGTACCGAGTCCTAAATAGAGAAAGGCAGTATATGGCTAGTCGCGGAGTGGCTCAGGAAGGATTGAGTGTCCATGTGCGCGGTCGCTTCAATCCGACCATTTTTTCTCCGTCCTGGTTCTTTATACAGTCGTTGGTCGGTACTACCGAACTCGAGAACAGCGTCATAGACGCGATCACCTCCGAGTTTGCGTCGTTCAAAATGGGATGGCTGCGGGTTCAGGTAACTCCAGACTTTCTTCAACTGAGTACGGAAGCTGCCGAGGAATTTGAACGCCTTCGAGACGTTGCGGTTGGCACCTTGCTTGCGCTGGACGACCTTGAAGTGGCCCAACTCGGGCTGAACAGAGATTTTCACATCTCTGTCGAATCTCGGGAAGCACTTCATCGAATCGGCGACACCCTCACTCCGAAGGGAATCTGGGATGGTGTTCTTGGCGTTGCTGGAATGAAGGACGTGACTCTTTGGGGAGTTCGACCAGATTTATACGCGGGAAGGGTGCATGTAACTATCCAGCCGTCAAATGTGGTTGAACAATCAGTCTTCGTCCTCGTAAACGATCATTACAATCTTCGAAAGGTGGACAAACAGTTGTCGTCCCGGTCCGAGATTTGGCACGAAGATTTAGACGATGGAGTTCCGAGCGGGGCGAAACTGAAGATTGCTTTGATAATTCTCAAGACAGATTGGCACAACTCTCTTGCCCGCGCAGAGCGTCTTCAGCAACACGTCGTATCTATGGGGAGGACACCATGACCACGGTTACATATTTCGAACAGCCCACCTCGAGTTCAAAAACCTTTGCTGTCGGCAGCGGGGCGCTTCCGTCCGTGGCTGCCCTTCGCCAAGGAATCAGAGAACGACGTGGTCGTCTCGAAGAACGAGGGATAGGTAATCTCGATACCGGAACGGTAAGTAGCGAGACAGGGGAGCTAAAAGCTCCACTGATCGACGAAGTTCAGTTCTCGAGGGGCGCGAAGCTCTCCGGTCCGCTGGACACGCGTGTAGCTGACCTAGAAACGTGGTCAGGCCGGGTTGCTGACATCGATGGTGAGGTATTCATGGCGCTTCTCACGTCGAATGGCTCGGGGGCACATCTGACCGCAGAATTCGATGTCGCGCAGATCGGGGAGCACGAAGAACTAGCCGTCGGCGACCTAATTTATGTCACAGTGAGGACCGTGCTGTCGCGAACTGGCTATCCGATGAAGACGAGCAGTGTTCGGCTGCGAAGGCTGGGGCGCTGGACAGCCAGGGAGCTGGAAACGGTCGCCCAGCGGGCGCAGGAAGAAAAACAAGCGTGGGAAGGTCTCTTTGCCTAAGAGGTCTGCGGGGTACGGCCCGCCGCCAGATGCCCAGCTGGAAGTTTCGATATTCGGGCCTGGTAAAGGCGAAGCTATCGCAGTGCATCTTGGTGATGGGGACTGGATCACCGTTGACTCTTGCGTTGAGCAAGCCTCGGGCAAGAACGCCCTTCTCGATTACTTCGATCAAATGGAGGTCGATGTCGCTTCCCGAGTTCGGCTGGTCGTCGCAACCCACGCGCACGATGACCATATTGCAGGAATAGCCGAAGTTTATTCCGCGGCCAAGTCCGCGCAATTTGTGTTGTCTGCTGCCGCGACAACCGACGAGTTCTACGCCGATGTTGCTTTAGACGCAAGTTTGCAGGCTCAAGTGAGAGAGTCCATCCGCGAGGAATTTCGATTGGTTCGAGAAGAGGCTCGGTCGCGACCGGTTAGAAAGACCGGCAGGCACCCAATCTTGGTGGCGTCGGAGGCGAAGATTCTCTTTTCGCGCGCTTCAGCGAATGAAATTCCGGCCGCTCAAGTCATTGCGCTAACGCCCTCCGATTCGGCGCAGGAACGGGCTCGCGTCCTTATCGCCAATGGTTCCGGAGCTGAGTCGGAGCGAAAGCGCTTGTCGCCGCCGGATCCAAATGAATTTGCCGTTGCCCTCTGGATAGAGGTGGGTGATGTCGCAATCTTGTTGGGCGCGGATGTCATCAATGGGCCCTCCGGTTGCGGATGGAAGGGCGTGCTCATGTCGCATTCGCCTGCCATCCAAGCTTCTCTATTCAAAGTCCCGCATCACGGGTCTCCAAACGCGCATCACCAGCGCGTAGTGGATGAATACTTAACAGACGATGTTGTAGCTTTGGTCGCACCGTTTAGAGCGGGAGTGACGCCGCGTCCTTCGCCAGCGGATGTTGAACGGATAATGACATATGCGGACCGCGCCTTCACTACGGCGTCCTCTAAATATCCGGCGCCAACAAAGGCGACAAAAGTCGCTCGAACTTCGATGGCGACCCTTGCTCGGAATGTGAACGATCCCTACGGTCAGGTGGGTCACGTGCGTGCGCGCCGCGCTATTCATGGCTCGGACTGGAAGGTCGACCTGTTTGCTCCGGCGAGAGCTTTGCCAGAACCGTGATAAAGCAAACCCACCGAGTTTGGTGACGAACCAAAAAATCGAAAAATCTGCCGACTGTGGTGCCCCAGGCAGATTCGAACTGCCGCCCCTGCCTCCGGAGGGCGAAAGGAGACCCTGGAATGGTGCCACTCTCTGGCAACTTCCGCGTAATTCCAGTCTTTTCGGGTCATCGTGGATCGCCTCGAATCGGATCGTTTTCCGCGAAGTGTTGCCATTCTGTTGCCACGGCAGCTTTCTCGGCCGCGCCTTCGCGTTGCCAGAACTCGCAATGCGCTGGCTGACAAAATGCGGAAGCAGGCTGGCGCGGGCACGTCGTCCCGCAGAAGGATGGTCGACTGAGCCCGATACTTCGAGCGACGTCAAGCAATCCGCACACCGCCGTTCCCCCGAGTCATCATCGTCCAGACGGGCACGGTACGCCGACGATAGTCAGCCAGCAATCAGCCGTCCGAGCCCTTAGCCAAGACCGGCTCTAACATGGCCTCGATATGTTGGGTTGGGGAGCGCGGCGTGCTGCTGACGCTGGCTCGAAGGTGGTCCTCGGCGCAAAACCAATAGATCATGTCGGCAACCCGGTAAATGTCGAATCTCAGGAAAGGCCGGTCGATCTCGTGCGGGATCGTGAACGATCCGTCTGGTTCCATATCGACGTAAAAGGCCTTCTTCTTTGCGACGTTGTCCTCTTGAGCGAGAGACGCAAGGTAGGCGCCCAGGGCCTCGGGGGCATGTTCCCTCGCGACCTCGATGTCCACGGGATCCGAGAAACCGGGGACGTCGACTATCGCGGTCAAGAAATCATTCGCCTGTATATGTTTCGCGACGTGATCTTTGCGCAGCTTGGGCACCTCGTGTTGCGTCTCTTCGCTGTCGTTCCATGCGTCCCAGAACGCCCTAAAAATCCAGACGGCTTTACCCGTTTCTTCCTGGGCAAGAACAACTAATGCTTGGGCACGCGGTGATGGAAAGAGTGCGTCCGCGTCGACGATGAGCCGCGCTGCATTCTCTAAGAGTGCTAGCCAAAATACTCGGGCAGCTGCCGGCGTTAGCTTCGTCACGTTGCCAGACTAGAGGGGTGAGTCCTAGCTCAACATGCGACGAGACACCTCGCGAGGCGTGTCCGCTCAAGGGTCGTCTACTGGACACCGGCACGCCATCGTGCCTCGAGCGCCCGATCCGGCAGCTGTAGCTTTAGCTGTCAGGCCAACCCTCGCCTTCCGCTGCGCGATGCATCTCCTTTCATGACGGGCAGCCATTTACGCGTCAGGAAGAGCGCCATGAAGTCGGTACGAACATGGACGATTGTGCTTGTGGTGGCCGGCGTTCTGATTGGGATCGGGATCACGTGGCTCCCGGGGGTCTCAGTCGCTCTTTGTTCCGACGCGAAGCTCGCGGGGAAGTGCGAAGTCTTCGAGGGTGCGGTGTTCGGTGGCCTGCCGGTGTTGATTCTGATTAACATGTTGGCGTGGATTGCTCTCGTCGTCTGGTGGCGTCGCTCTAAGCGACCAACTCCAGGCGTTTGATAGGCGATGGTCAAGCGGGCGCCCACCGCAGTTCCGGACAGGGTTTCTGTTGCTGTAGGAGTGGTGTAGCTGGTGGCCGCTGATGCGGAGGTAGTCGCAAGGGGCGGAGGAAGGTAGGCGGCTCTGGCGCCGAAGTGCCACTAGTTTCAGTAGACCGCGGAGGGCGGTCGGACTGCGTCATTCTCTCGCTCTCGCGCTTGGCGTCTTGGCTGGCGCACGCTCGGTCGCGAGACTCCGCGATTTAGACCGTGTCGAGTTGGCGTTGCCGGTCGACGGGCGCCGCGATGTCGGGGTGCAGTTGTGCCTCGAGGGCTGCGGCAATGATGCGGAGTTGTTCCAGTTGCTCGGCGGAGAGTACGTCCACCAGGAGGTCTCGGACGAGCCGGTCATGATGCGGCATCGCTTCGGCGAGCAGGTCTTCGCCCTTCGGGGTGAGCGTGACGATGACGGCGCGGCCGTCGGTAGCGCACGTCGACCTCGTGACAAGGCCGTCAGCTTCGAGTCGGGCGACGATGCGTGAGGCGCGGGGCAACGCCGAGCTGACGCAGGCGGCCAGATCGGACAGGCCGGTGGTCTTGTTTGGCTGCCGTTGCAGGTGGCCGAGCGCGTACAGGTTCACAAGCGGCTGCCCCGTGGCTTTCTGCAGGGTCGAGTTGAGGGCGGTGGGGAGGAGCTCGAGAACCGCGGCAAAGGGTTTCCACGCGGCGAACTGCTCCGTGGTCAAGGCCACCCGTTCACTCATAATCCTCATCCTACCAGTTAGTTGCGCTTGCAACTAGACGTGGGTATGGTCGGTGCCACAGGTAGTTGCAGTCGCAACAACCTCCGTTCTCTCGCACAAAGGATTTCGTCATGACCTCCGTCACTGTTTTCGGCTCCGGCAAAATGGGTTCCGCTATCGGTTCGATCTTCACCGCCGGCGGCGCGACCGTCGACCACATCACCTCCTCGACCCCCGACGCCACGGTCACCGGCGACATCGTCGTGTTCGCCGTGCCGTATGGGGCGATCGGGGACATCGAGTTGAAGTACGGGGACCAGCTCGCCGGAAAGATCGTCGTCGACATCACCAACCCGATCGATTTCTCGACCTTCACCTTCGTCGTCCCCGCCGACGGATCCGGTGCGAACGAGATCGCGAAGCTGCTCCCCGCGTCCACCGTGGTAAAGGGCTTCAACACCACCTTCGCCCAGACGCTCGCCGACCCGAGCCGTGGTGCGGTCGTTCTCATCGCCGGTGACGACGCCGACGCGAAGGCCACCGTCCTAACCGCGATTCAGGCGGGCGGATTTGCCGCCGTCGACGCGGGCGCACTGGCCGCGGCACGGGAGCTCGAGGGCTTCGCGAAGCTGCAGATCCAGCTCGCCATGGGTGGCAAGATCGGCGGCTTCGCCGTCATCCCCGCCGCCTGACCACCACCCGCACACCCCGCCGATCCCAAGGGAGGAACCCGATCATGACCACGCATAACATCACGCCGACGCGCTTGAGTCGTAGGCCGGACAGCGAGCTGCTTGCGACCGACACCGGGATGGGCGCCGTCACCCTGCGCGTCGCCGACCTCGACACCGAGACCGCGTTCTACCGTGACGGGGTACTCCTCACCGTTCTGGACGAGCACGCCGGGGGTGCGGAGGGGCCTGCGCGGGTGATCCTCGGACGCCTGGGCGTTCCGATCGTGATCCTCGAGCACACTCCCGAGTTGCGGCATGCGGGCCCGCACGATGCCGGCCTGTACCACGTGGCCGTGGTCTTCGAACGGCAGGAAGACCTTGCCGCGGCCGTGTTCTCGATCGCGGCCCGTCACCCTCGAGCGTTCACGGGGTCGTCGGATCACATCGTCAGCCAGGCGTTCTACTTCACCGACCCGGAAGGCAACGGGGTGGAGCTCTACTGGGATCGGGACCGCACCGAGTGGAGCTGGATCGACGGGCACATCAAAATGGGCGGGTCCTATCTCGACCCGAACCGGTTCCTCGATGAGCACCTCGACCAGGCCGCCCTCACCGGTGCCGGATCGGCGGGTGCGAAGGTGGGGCATGTGCACCTGTCGGTTGGTGACCTCGACAGTGCGCGGCAGTTCTACGTCGACCGGCTCGGGTTCGAGATCGTCGCCGAAATGCCCGGGCAGGGACTCTTCGTCAGCGCTGGGGGGTACCACCACCACATGGCGATGAACATCTGGAACAGCCGCGGCAGCGGCCGCCGCCAAACCACCCTGGGCCTGGGCCTTGTCCGCATCAACGTGTCCACCACCGACAATCTCGGCGAACTCGACGAACGCCTGCACCACCACGGCATCACCCCCGGCCACGACAATGACGCCCTACTGTTCGACGACCCGTGGGGCAACGCCGTCGAAGTCGCCGCCACAGCCACGGAAGGCGTGGCGCTGTCGTGAAGAAAATCGGGTTCCTCTCCTTCAACCACTGGAGCGCCCAGAACGGCTCCCGGGTGCGCTCCGCTCAAGAGTCGCTGTTGCAGTCCATTGAGCTGGCCGAGGCGGCCGAGGAGATCGGGATCGATGGGGCGTTCTTCCGAGTCCACCACTTCGCTGAACAGCAGTCCTCCCCGCTCCCGTTACTCGCGGCGATCGCCGCCCGCACCTCGACGATCCAGGTCGGCACCGGGGTCATCGACATGCGCTACGAAAACCCGCTCGCGTTGGCGGAAGAAGCAGCCTCCACCGACCTCATCTCGGCCGGGCGCTTGCAACTCGGGGTGAGCCGTGGATCACCCCAGCACGCCGCCGAAGGTTGGAAGACGTTCGGGTACACACCCGACACCACAGATGCGGACATGGCGGCGGAGAAAACCGATCAGTTTCTCGCCGCTATCCGAGGGATTGGTGTCGCGACCCCGAACCCGGAGCGGTATGCCCCGAACACGCCACGGCTCCCGGTGACACCCCTGTCACACTCGTTGCCTACGAGGATTTGGTGGGGCGCCGGAAGTCGGGCCACCGCCACCGTCGCCGCAAACAAGGGGATGAACCTGATGTCGTCGACTCTCATGACCGAAGACACCGGAGCGTCCTTCGAACAGCTGCAACGGCAACAGATCGACCTCTACCGGTCGGCATGGAACGCCGCCGGATGGGAACACGACCCGTCCGTGTCCGTTTCCCGCGGCGTTCTCCCCGTGATCGACGACGAGACCGCACGGTATTTCGGGACGTCCGCGGGTGCGGGTGACCAGGTCGGGTTGATCGATGGTGTCATGTCCCGTTTCGGCCGGCAGCATGTCGGCAGTCCCGAACACCTCGTCGACGTCCTCGCCCAGGACGAAGCCCTTGATGCTTCGGACTGGGTGCTGATCACGATCCCGAACCAGCTCGGTGTCGACTTCAACGTCAAGCTCCTCACCGCCATCCGGCACATCGGCACCGAACTCGGCTGGACCCACCCCGCCCCAAGCCCGGCCCTCGCATGATGGGCACGACGCCGGGCGAGGCGCCGGGCCGGCTGAAAATCATCGGGCTCGAAGAGCACGTGGCCACCCGCGACGTCCTCGCCGCATGGCGTGACCAGGGGCCTTTGATGGAGGACATGACGATGCGATGGTCCGTCGCCGGGCCGACCGCCGCCGCCCTGACGGACCTAGGCGAGGGCAGGATCCAGGCGATGGATGACGCCGGCGTCGACGTCGCGGTCCTGTCCTTGACCACCCCTGGGCTGCAGGCGCTGCCCACCCGCCAGGCTGTCGCTCTGCAGGGGCCCACTAACGACATCATCGCGGACGCCGTCCGCCGCCACCCCGACCGGTTCCAAGGCTTCGCCACCCTTGCGACTCCCGATCCGGCTGCTGCCGCCCGGGAGCTGCACCGTGCGATGACCGACCTCGGACTGAACGGGGTCATGTTGCACGCCCGCTCCGGTGATCACCTGATCGACGAGCAGCAGTTCTGGGACATCTTCGAAGTCGCAGCCCACCACCGCGCCCCCGTCTACCTACACCCCGGCATCACCCTCCCGAGCGTCGATGCCGCCTACTACGCAGGCTTCGAGGACCGCGTCGGCGGGCTCCTCAAATCCGGCGCCCCGGGATGGCACTACCAAACCGGGATCGTCCTACTGCGCCTCATCCTCAGCGGCATCTTTGACCGGTTCCCCGACCTGCAGGTCATCCTCGGGCATTGGGGCGAAATGGTGCTCTTCTACCTCGACCGGATCGGGGTCCTTGACCACGGCTCCACCCTGCAACGGCCGGTCGCTGAGTACTTCACCACCAACGTGCACATCACCTCCGGCGGCATTCCCAGTCACCGGTACCTCCGCTGGGCCGCCGAAGTCGTCGGCGCAGACCGCCTCATGCACGCAACCGACTACCCGTACAACAACCAAAAGGGTGGTCAGTTCGCACGGACATTCCTCGACTCCTCTTCACTCGACCAGCACGACCGCCAGGCGGTGGCTTCCGGAAACTGGGAGCGGATCGTCGCCGGAATTCAGCGATGACGCCAAGCTATCTAGGCCCTTGCACAGATCTGTCGCATTTACCCTATTTGACCCACTTAGCGCTGTGACTCGCAGCCAACGCCGATGAACCTGCGCCTGTTATACGGTCGCTGAGCGATCGCCGTTCGCTCAGCCGGTGCCGTCCAACTTCGCCTTCGAACTGATGCCCGTTTACCCCGCCCGATGAATATGCCCGGGAAGGTGCCCTTTCTGCATCGCAAGAATTGGTGTCCCAACCTAAAAGACCCGAGACGTGTCGATTTCGATCGCCCCAATTATCTAGAAATTGCACCAATCATGACTCGCGCCGAACCCTCCTGATGGAGCCGCAGGGTATTCCTTTACCCCTTCCCTACGTTGGAAGGGGTAAAAGAAGGGTCTTGAGTTTTAAGTCCTGATCAGCCGCCACCACCGCGCTGCGCGCGCTCCCCGACCCCCCACTCTCCGCAAGCTCTGAGTGGGGGTCGGGAAGTAAAGGGGTGGCGGCTGATCAGGATTCCTGTGGCTGGTTCAAAGAAGTGCTTATGGGGGAGTTGTAGCAATGAGTAGGAGCCCGAATGCGGGGCAGGTAGAGCAAATGACGTGAGGGATCGAACGGCGAAATGTCGGTCAACGGGACTAGCGTTTTTCCATGGGAAGCATCAGTGCTTACGCGACGGCCAGGGGCAAGCGGTACCGCGTCATCTATCGCAAGCCGGATCACTCGCAGACGCAGAAGCGCGGGTTCAAGACCAAGCGTGATGCCGAGCTCTTCCTGGCCAACATCGAAATCGACAAGAGCCGAGGCGCCTACGTTGATCCGTCGAAGTCGCGGGTGCTGCTTGGGGAGTGGCTCGACAGCTGGATGGCGGGCAGGTCGGACTGGCAGCCGACTTCTCGCGAACGAGCCCGGGGTATCGTCGAGATCCACATCAAGCCGAAGCTGGGTCAGTACCCACTCGGCGCTCTCGACCACCAGACGATCCAGAAATGGGCGGGTGGGCTCTCGGCGAGCCAAGGCGCATCAAGCGTGCGCAAGATCGTCAACGTGCTGTCAGGCAGCCTGCAGATGGCCGTTAAGGACGGACGGCTGCCAGCGAACCCGGCGCACGGTCTCAACCTGCCGAAAGTCGGCAAGCCCGCCAAGCGCTACCTCAACCACGAACAGGTGCGCGACCTCGCCGACGCCGTCGACTCGCTCGGCAAAGGCATGTACCGCGGAGAGCTGAACGGCTACGGGCTGCTCGTGAAGATCCTCGCCTACTGCGGGCTCCGCTGGGGCGAGGCATCCGGTCTTCGCGTCAGCGACATCGACTTCAAGCGCGGGCGCCTCGAGGTGCAGCACACAATCGTCGAAGTCGATGGCGTGCAGCTCGACTCGCAGCCCAAAGACTACGAAGCGAGATCCATCCCGGTGCCGGCGTCGCTGCTCGCCGAACTCAAGGAGCACGTCGACGGCAAGGAGGCCGGCTCGCCGGCCTTCGCGGCGGCCCGTGGTGGCTGGCTGCGGAAGACGAGTTTTCCGTAGTTCAGAGAGTGTTGGGCCACGCCTCGGCCGCAATCACGTTGGCCGTGTGCTCGGACCTCTTCGACAGTGATCTAGACACCCTTTCGGCTGCCCTTGATGAGTAAGTTCCTCGAACGGATGCTGGCAGTACGTTGCTACGAAGGGAACTGGCCGGAGGGTCTCGACAAGCTCGACCAGCGCGATGTGGCTTGACCAGCGCGATGTAGCTCGACCAGCGCGATGTAGCTCGACCAGCGCGATGTGGCTCGACCAGCGCGATGTGGCTCGACCAGCGCGATGTGGCCCGACCAGCGGGATGTGCCCCCAGGCAGATTCGAACTGCCGCCCCTGCCTCCGGAGGGCAGTGCTCTATCCCCTGAGCTATGGGGGCCCAGGTGCGAGGTCAAGGTTAGCAGCCTCTGTCGGCCCGACCTGTCCAGGCCCACCTTGGCGGCAAACTTGCGACTTCGCCCGGCGCGGGTGCGGCATCCATAGGCTGAGGGCATGAGCGACGAACCGACCCTGCGCGAACGTATCCGTGCGATCAAAGTGTTCCCCACCGACCTGCCCCGCTTCGACACGGATGCCGCACCCGCCGATCCGCTCGAGCTACTCGTCGACTGGTTGGTCGAAGCGATCGACGGAGGAGTAGCCCAGCCGCACGCCATGGTGTTGGCCACGGCATCCGCTGCCGGCGTCCCCTCTGCCCGTACCTTGCTGCTCAAAGACGTTACGAGCGACGGTGTCTGGTTCGCCTCGCTCTCGAGTGGCCTCAAGGGTCACGACCTCGACGAGAACCCGCGCGCGGCCCTCACTCTCTACTGGCGTGAACAGGGACGACAGGTGCGGATCACCGGGGCAGTGACGAAGGGACCACGTGAGGTCAGCGAGCGCGACTTCCTCTCGCGGCATCCGCGCGCCCGGGCCGGTGCGATAGCCGGACACCAGAGCCAGCCGTTGCCCGACGATCGCAGCGAAGAAGCGGCCGCGATCGCCGCCGCGAGTGCCCAGATCGAGGCCGACCCGGGCTTTGTTCCCGAGGCCTGGAACGCCTACGTGGTCGCCCCAGACCTGGTCGAATTCTGGCAAGCCGGACCCGACCGCGACGAGACGAGATTGCGCTACACGGCATCTGCGAATGGATGGGATTCGCAGTTGATCTGGCCGTAACCTGATGGACACGGTCGGCGTGACAAGATACACGGATGCAACGCACCGTCTCCGCCCACATGGAGCTCAACATCAGCGGCCGAACCAACATGGTTTTCAGCATCGCCGCAGCACAATCAGCCGAGCTCGTCTCTGAAGAACTGAGCTTCGTGCTCGACGGAGTGGCAATCGAACCGCGCGAGCTAGTCGACCGCAATGGGTCGCGCCTGCACGAGTTCATTTCGGCTGCGGGGCACATGACCGTCGACTACCGCGCGTCGGTCGCGGGTCGCTCCGACCCAGCACCGGTCGACGATCTCGACCTCATCACCTACCTGCGTCCGAGCCGCTACTGCGAGTCGGACAGCCTGCTGCCGACGGCGCGCAGCGAGTTCCGCGGGCTCAAGGGCCACGAACTGCTCACCGCGGTCACGCTCTGGGTCTGGGAGAAGCTGAGTTATGTGCCCGGATCCAGCCTGGTGACGGATGGCGCCGCCCGCACCCTGATGGCCCGTCGCGGAGTGTGCCGGGACTACGCGCACCTCGTTATCGCCCTTCTTCGCGCGCTCGATGTCCCGGCGCGAATGGTCGCGGTCTACGCGCCCGGACTCTCGCCGATGGACTTCCACGCGGTTGCCGAAGCCTGGGTCGACGGGCAGTGGTGGGTTGTCGATGCCACCCGCCTTGCCCCGCGCCAGAGCATGCTGCGCATCTCTACCGGCCGTGACGCCGCCGACATCGCCTTCCTCACCAACCACTGGGCCGACCTCACACTCGAGAGGCTCGACGTGCTGGCTATCGTCGACACCCTGCCGATGGACGACGCGAGCGAGCTCATCCAGCTGGGCTGAGGTTTCCCGCCCCCCACCCCCCCTGCGCCGCGACTGCCCCGCGAAGGCGCACAGCTTGCGACGATAAGCTTGGTGACCGTGAATCCTGCCGATCTTTCTGCCTCCCTGCTCGCCGTCGTGAACGGGACGCTCGAACGACGCG
>Ga0247729_10000317_pt1 | contig 20925 bp, 24 predicted proteins | sample UWRJL133311R2_FD_180958 | JGI IMG/M metagenome (GOLD analysis project Ga0247729, IMG submission 180958) | Plant litter microbial communities from Arlington Agricultural Research Station in Wisconsin, United States - UWRJ-L133-311R-2 | ecosystem: Environmental > Terrestrial > Plant litter >... | reverse complement strand
TAAGCGCCAAGCTCTGGAGCGGGCCGACCGAACTCTGGAAGCCAAGGTTAAAGAGTAATGGCATACATTGGTGAGATTATCAATCTTGCAATGGATGAGATTGAGCAGAAGTCCAAAAAGACGCTATATCAGACTGATTACCTTGCTTGGGCCAGTGACGTTCTGGGTAGGCGCTATTACGAGAAGATGGCGCAGATTGCTGAAGAGGTTGCTCTTGCTACCAACGGTAAAACCCGTACAGCGGTTAAGTCCGCGAACGGTTGTGGTAAGTCCTTCCTTATGTCCGATGTGGGAACATGGTGGGTTACAGCATTCCCGCCTGAGGAGTCGCTAGCTATCTTCTCTGCTAACGGTCGGGATCAGATTGAGCGGGTTGTGTTCAAGTATCTGAAGGACAACTATGGGTATATGAAGACTCATAAACTTGACCCGGTGGGGTGGATCAACGAGTCTCTGGAGTGGAAGTATTCCAAGCCGGATGGTTCAGGTAACGAGCCGGTAGCGTTCGGTAAGCGCCCTGCGGACCAAGACATTGTTTCATCCTTTCAGGGAACCAGAAAGCCTCGTACCTTTGTGGGTTTTGACGAAATGGGTGGTCTCCCTGAGGACCTGTTCACTGCTGCTGAGGCGGTGACAACCGGTGGTGATACCCGGTTCTTCGGCATCGGAAACCCCGACCGCAGAGGTACCCCGTTCCACGAGCGGTTTACTAACGCTAAGTATCGTAGGGATTGGAATCTCTACACGATTTCAGCATATGATCTGCCAACGGTAACAGGCGAGATTGTCTACCCGGATGAGCCCGAGAAGCAAGCCAAGATGCTAGTTTCAGGTATGACCAGCCTTGACTGGATTAGAAACAAGGAACATGCGTGGCAGTCTGAGGAGCCTGATGGTTCTCTAAAGCCTAACGGTCTTTTCAAGGCTAAGGTGCTGGGTGAGTTCCCTGAGACTGATGACTCGACATTCTTCCCTGAAGTCGATGTGGTGGCTGCTATGGAGCGCGACATTGAGCCGGATAGCTATATCATTGCCGGTGTTGACCTTGGATTCGCTGGTGAGGATGAGTGTGTGTTCACGATCAACCGTGGTGGGCATGTTCGTGTCTTCACTGAAGAAATCTCATTTTATGACGAGACTGGGGCGGTGGTCGGCAAGACCTCAGGCACATGGAACCGAGCGCTGCCGCTGGAGACTTCTCGGCGCATTCACGCTATCGCTCAGTACATTGGTGCGGATGAGGTTCGGGTTGACGCTTCAGGTGCCGGTATCGGCGTTTACGACAACCTGCTGAACTACACCGAGTTTCAGGACCGTGAGTATATGCTTCATGGTGTTCGTGGCGGTACGTCCTCGACGGATATCAACCAGTGGGCCAAGACCCGGGATGAGCAGCACGATTATCTGCGTCGGCTTTTGCATGAGGGGTTGCTTGATTTGGACCCTGAGGACACTAAGCTTAAAGACGAACTGCTGATTGTGACCTATGAGCTTAATACTCGTAGCGCGATTGTGATTACCCCAAAGAAACTGCTTCGTAACCAATTCGGTGGTTCTCCCGACCGTTTGGACTCGCTGATTTACGCGGTGTGCGATATGAGTATTCTGTCTGGCCCACAACCGGGGGACGTTGTGGGGTGGGATGAGGATGCTGACATTGAGCCGGAACACGCTTTCTATGAGAATGCATTTGGTTGGTAAAAAGCCAAAATATTGACTCAAAAGTGTCAAAAAGTTTAGTGTAAACTGGTTAATATGACTACGAGACTTGCGGGACACGCGAATAACGCCTATAATCGCGCCCAAACACAGCAGTGGGAGCAAGCCTACGATGAGCTTAAAGGCGAAATGCAGCACATGGAGGAGAACTACCACGATGCTGCTGCCGCTCTGCTGTCTCTGCGGGCTGAGGATGAGGGTTGGCTTCCTCTTAACCGGCTTAATCAGGAGGACGGCTTCGAGCTTGATGCCCTGAAGGAAATCGCTCAGAAGGCTGAGCTTCAGGCCACTGGCAATCCGCTTCTGAAGCGTGGGTTTACGATTCGTCGGGACAATGTATTCGGTCGCGGTGTTACCTTCCAACAGAAGGAAGGCACTGGTAACAAGATTTCGACCCGGATTCAGGCGATTCTGGACGAGAACGCTCCGGTACTCATGGCGTTCGAGAAGAACGAGCGTAGTGCTTTCACCGCTGGCAACCTCATCATGGCGTATAACATCACCGAGGAGGAGTTCTACCCGATTAATTTTCAGGAGATTTCCAACTTTGCCGCCAACCCCAATCTTGCTGATGATGTTTGGTACTACGAACACACGTACACCCCTCTGGATGAGGCAACGAACAAGCCAGCCGGTGAGCCTGTAACGGTCTGGTACCCAGTACTGGAGCGGTGGGAGAAGCGAGCTAAAAAGCCGCTGCGTGTCACGATTGCTGGCAATAAGGTAGACGACAATATCATCATCATCGACTTTAAGGTCAACACCGTTAACGGTCACGTCTGGGGTGTCCCGGATTGCTTGCCCGCTATGCCCTACGCTTGGGCTCACGCTGAGTACATTCGGGACGCTTCCAAACTCTTGAAGGCTCTTGCTACTATTGCTTGGAAGGTTGTAGCTCGTTCCAAGGCTAACGCGGTTAACGCTGCGGCCAAGTCTGCACTGCCGAAGGCTGCTGGTTCCACTGCTTCCATGACTGCGGGCACTGACCTTGTTTCCATGCCGCGTTCGGGACAGGTGGATATGAAGGATGGGCAGACGATTGCCGCTTATGTAGCCTCTGCCCTAGAGGTCAGCCTTGTGGCGCTTCTATCCGATCCATCGGCGGCTTCCGGTTCTTATGGTGCTGCGGCAACTCTGGACGGTCCTAGCGCAAACGCGGCGCGGGCTCGGCAGAACTTGTGGGTTGAATTTTACAAGCGAGTGTACCGAGTGCTGGGAGTTAAGGACGTTATCGTTAACTTCCCCGTCATTAACACTGACCCAATCTATCGGACTGTCCAGACGCTCCAGATTGGTTTTGCTTACGGTGCTATTTCCCAGTCCGAATTCAGGGATGCATTCATTGAGGCAACAGACGTTATCAAAAAGGACGAAACTCTGCCTGAACCTTCTCCGTTCACCACTGCTGCTAAGTATTCTCTGGAGGCGCAAGCCATGGAGGAGGAAGCGGCCCAGCGTGAAGCCGATGCCGCTATAGCTGCTGCTAACGTTCAGGGTCAGGGAGTGTCGAACGGTACTGGCGCGGGTTCCGGTAGCAATGATCTTCGAGACGCTGGCAGGACTCCGGGTACATCCTCCTAGCAGATCAAGTGAGGTTTTGTCAAGGTCGTGCTAGAATATTAAGTAATGACTACTGCACGGTTTCACGAAAGCGGCACTCTGGTTGCGACCAAGGGTGCCTCTGGCGTTTTCCCAGTCAGGATCATCACAGAAGGCAAGGGTTCGTCCGCTACCTACACCGCTGATGTTCTAAAGACCTATGCTGAGGCATTCAACAACTCCCCGAGTTACATGAACCACCCGCTTGATATGAACAAGCCGTGGGAAAGGGATGTGACTACTATCGCTGGCAAGATTGTCTCCAGCGTTAGGTACGAGGAGAAGGAAGGCGTTGCGGGTCTTTACGCAGACCTAGAAGTCGATCCCCGCTGGCAGGATTTCGTAGAGCGTTACGCTGACGTGATCGGACTGTCGGTTTATATCGAGGGCGGCTCCAAGGAAGTCAACGGCGAATTGTTCGCTGAGAGTTTTAACGGAGCAGACCCGTACAAGTCTGTGGATTTCGTTGTGGCTGCTGGCCGTGGCGGAAGGGTGGAGCGTGCAATGGAGTCGCTTCGCCTAATTGAATCTTCCGTGGGGCAACCTAACGGTGAGCCGAGTAACAGTTCGTTGCCGGGAACAGAAAAGGGAAAAATGGATAAGGAAACGCAGGACGCTATTAAGGCGTTTATTGCTGAGGCCCTTACGCCGGTTACCACCTTTATCAACGAGTCGAAGGTCGCTAAGACCGAGGAGCTTCAGGGCAAGGCTGACGCCGATGCCGTGAGCGCCAAGGTTGCTGAGGCACTTGCTGAGTACAAGGAAAAGGATAAGCTGATTGAGTCCGCTGGTCTGTTCCCTTCTCAGGCAGAGTCGATCCGTGAGGCCGCTATGAAGGGTGAGGACGTTGTTCCGCTCATCGAGTCGGCTAAGAAGGTTGTCGCTGAGGCTAAGGAAACCGTTGCAAAGGGTGGAGAAATCCTCCGCGTCGGTGAGTCCGCTCGTGACGAAGACTGGTCGATGACTGGAGTGAGGTTCAACTAATGGCAATGAATATGGTTCACAAGTACACCAAGACTGAGGTTTGGCCTGTTGTCTCTGGTGTTGTTTCAGGTGACGCGGTTACGTCGGTTAACGGCGAGCCCGGTGTTGCTCTGACCTCTCGCGGTGACGCTACTACGTCAATCGTAATTGGCCCCTACACGATCAGCGGTATTCCGTCTGGCGGCGTCGGCCTCAACACGGCTGAGACTACGGTGGCTACTGACGGTGCGTTCCACTTCGCGGTTACGGGAGCTTCTGCTGCCACCCCGAAGAATACGCTTGTCTACGCGATCAGTGCTGGTGCGGGTACCGATGTTACGTCGCTTACCCTGACTGCTGGCTCTAACCTTCCGTTTGGCAAGGTTGACCGGTTCATTGGTGAGTATGCTCTCCAGACTTCGGTTTGGATTGGCGACTTCTCGACGGACGCTACCTAAGGATAAATGATGACTGATTTGATTGAATACAAGGACAAGTTTACGCTTGACGGTCGGCTTCGTCCGGGCCCCAGCGTAACCAAGGCCAAGGTAGCTAAGGTACGCGAGCTTTACACGGCTGGTATCTACGGCGACCGCATTGCTGAGGCAACGTTCATGGAGACTATCACCACGAGTGATGCTCTTTTCAACGCTGCGTACTTCGCAAACCTTCAGGTGCTGCCGCAGTTCGACGCCGCTCCCCGTAACTGGTCCGCTATTGCTGGCATCCGTGAGGTCCCTGACTTCAAGCCTGTTGTGCTTCGAGGCCTGTTTGGCGAGTGGGAAGGCCTTCAGCGCGAGGGTACCGTAACGGGTGTTGGTTTCAACAACCCCGAGGGTGTCCTGCCGGTTGTCGCTGAGGGTGCTCCGTACCCTTACGCGGTTCTCGGTGACACTGAGGCTGCTTACGGCCAGCTTGTTAAGCGTGGTTTCAAGGTTGGTTGGACTTGGGAGGCGCGCATCAATGATCGCGGCACCGAGTTCTTCAGCCAGATTCCGGGCCAGATGCTGGATGCTGCTCTGGAGACTGAGGAGTGGTCCGTGTGGTCCGCTCTTATCAACGGTACTCCTGCCGGTAGCCAGCTTGACGGTGGCACGACCTATACGGGCGCTGTGGTTCTCCCGAACGCGACTATCTCTCGGGATGCTCTCGTTCAGGCGATCTACGAGCTTAGCCAGCGCGAGGTTAACGGTCGCAAGGTTCAGGTTAGCGGTGGGTACAACCTCATCGTCCCGACCGGTACTGGTGACGCAGTTCGCTTCCTTCTGAACCAGCAGCTTTTCGAGGTTACCGATGGTAGCTTCCAGCTTACTGCTTCGTTCCTTCAGGATGGCGTGGCTTCCACCACGGTTATCGAGTCCGAGTACGTGACGGGTACTAACTGGTACCTGCTGCCTAAGCCGGGTGCCGTAAAGCGTCCTGTGCTGGAGCTTGGTCGTCTGCGTGGATACACGAGCCCTGAGCTTCGTGTCCACAACGTTACCGGCAACTACGTGGGCGGTGGTGCAGTTGCACCGTTCGAAGGTTCGTTCGATAACGATACGATTGATCTTCGTATCCGCTATCCTCTCGCGGGCATTCTGTGGGACGCTACTTATGTAGTTTGGTCACAGGGCGATAATATCGCCTAAGCGAAATGTTTAACTGAAAGGGTCCGCCTCGGCGGGCCTTTTCTTTTATCCTGTAGAATAGAATAGCTATAGCAATTAACACCTACCGTTAGGAAACATCATGGCGAGAGCCAAAGCAGTAATTCTTACCCAGTCCGCAACTAACCCACAGCCGGGATATGATCCTGAGCCGCTGGTTGTCGTTGGTACTATCCCCGCTGGTGCATATACGGTTCAGCCGCTTACGGCAGTTCCCGGCACGTTCGCTGACGAGGCGGCAGTTCGTACGTATCTCAACACTCTGGTGACGGAACTTAAGGCTTCCCCTTACTTTTCGTAAGTAGTGTAAGCTAGTAATAAGCGATCCTCCTCTATCGCTAGGTCGGCCTGTTGAGGTAATCTCCGGGCCGACCGTCCTCTTAGTGTAAACTGATACTATGGCTAATTCTGGTGTGTACCCCCTCGATCCCGATACCCTTGTCGGCGCTTGGCGTTTAGCGTATGGGGATGTAACCAGTGTGCCATTTGATCCTGTGGTTCCGGGCTTTCAGGACTACACGGATTACTCAGATGATGAGATTGCTCAGTTCATTGTTATGGGTGGCGATTCACAGAATAGGGCTATCGGCTACGCTTATTTGCAGCAGGCGGGGGCTGCTTCCCGTCAGTCGAAGACCATTAAAGACTATGATCTTGCCGTTGATCTTTCGAAGCGCGCTGAAGACTTGCGGAAAACCGCTAAGTGGTATTTCGATCTTGCGGATATTGAGGATGCCAACTCCGGTCTGGAGGATGAATTCCTGATCGTGGATACCGGTACCAGTGATGGTCTTTATGACCGAATCGAGGGCTTCCCTTATTGGCCCGGATTGAGGAGCTAATGGCGGTCGATTTTGCCAGCGACTGGGCTCAGGAGATTGCTGATGTGTCGGGCCTCGTTGAGTACCAGAATGCTGTGATTGAGATTCGTAACCCTGACCTTCTGGTGCGATCTGGTAATATCCAGACTGGTTACACTTATACCGGCGACCCTGTTGTCTGGACCGGACAGGCGCGAGTAGCTTCTACTCGTAGCGATATCGGCGCTGGTGGTACTACTTCCACTAACCCTACGTCCATTAAGGCTATGCGGGTTCAGATTCCCTATGACAAAGATTTTCAGCGAGTCTATCGGGGGTGGCAGATTCGGGTTCTTGATGGTGGGCGTAACTCTCGTTTAGAGGATTACCTGTTTGCCATAGAGTCAGATGTGAACTCTTCTCACGTTGCTTCTCTTACTTTCAACTGCACTGTGGACGTGGAATCTGATCCCAACTGGACACCGTAATGGCTGGGGTTAAGTGGATTCAGGGCTCGCCTCAAAGATTGGTCAGTGCCCCTTCACGGTTCGTGGGTAAGTTCCGGCCTAGGCTGTACGCTCGAATGAAGCAAGTTATTGATGAGGCCGTGGAGGACGCCAAGCGTTTTACTGCTAGCCGACCATCGGCAAAGTCAGGTAAGTCAGGGCGTATCGAAACTGGTGACATGATGGATGCGATTGTGGGTCGCGTTTATCAGAACGCTGAGGAGAGCATTATCGGTGATTTTGGTTTTCTCGACCGTCAAGAGTTTTATTTCTTCCTGCAAACTGACGAGGGTTTCAGAAATTGGCGGAGTGGTGAATTCATTGAGCCTACGTTTGCCCTGAGGGACGCCGCAATTATTGCATTCAACAAGCTTTTAGATAGGAAGTTCTAATGACGGGTATTGATCTTTTCAGCGCGCAGGAAGCTATTAAGGCTTTTGTTCAGGCAGAGATTCCTCAGTTTGTTGTAGAGTCAGGCGGCGTTCCTACAGCCGAAAGTTTGCCTTTCGAAAACGGCAGACTGGAGCCGTATATCATTTTGCGCTTTTCTGACATGATGCCAACCTCTGGCGGGTCCTCTTTTGTTGGGGCTCTCTGGGACGAATATTACACCTATGTGGATGCACTGTGCCTTGGGGAAACTGATACCGTTGCGCGCGAGCTTGCGGGACTTGTGAATGCGAAGCTTCTGGGGCAGAAGTTTCCCAACACCGGATCAGTCGATAAGAACTATGGCGGCGGTCAGTTTGCTATCTTCGCTGAAGCTAACCGCAACCCTGTTGCTTTTGTTGCTGTGACTTCCTATCGTTATGCAATCAACATGGATGATGTTGGCGCTAACCCCGTAGCCTAAACCTAAGGATTTGTCAAGCTTATGGTAAACTTGAAAGTATGACGAGTCCATATGTAGTTCTGCGGAATAAAATCTCCCGCCAGACTGTAGAGTACACGCAGGAAATGGCGCAGCAGATGCTCGATCATCCTGTATTCGGCCCTAATCTAGAGGTTGTCCGGGTCAACAAGCCTGAGGTCCTTTCCGGTGAGAAGCCTGAGGATTACTCGGGACCAAGTTGGTCCAAGGATGCTCTGGTAGATGAGATTGATCGCCGGAACACTGGGCGGGACGAGGCTGACCTGATCGACAACACCGCCAACAAGGCTGAGCTTGTCACTTCGCTTATCGCGGACGACAAGGCTGCTGCCAAGGAAGAGAACTAACAGATGCCAACAACTAGGCTTTCACGGCCAAATCAGACTTGGGCATTGGCCTTCGATGACGCATTTGCGAATCCGGCTACCCCTACACTGTCTGAGCTTAACGCTTCACGCTTTGTCCACTTTATCTCGTGTGCGCTGACGGAGGATGGCACGGAGCTTACTTTGGGCGACTCCGAGACTGATGACACCGTAACCTTCTGTGATATTGGAAACAACACAACCCTTACCCAGAACAATGTTACGGGTAACCTGACGTGGCTTGTGGATGCTAACACTGGTGGTTCTGGTTCGACGGTTGACCTCACTTCGCTTTTCAATAAGGTTACTTCGCTTCTGGACTTCCCCGATATCCCTTACTGGTTGATTAGCCGCACTGGTCCTAACGCTTCGCAGGATATTGCTTTCGCTGCCGGTCAGGTCATCAAGATGGCTCGCTTCAAGACTGACGTTCCTCAGGTTATTATTGAGAACAACTCCCCTATCCGCAAGTCGCAGGCCCTTGTTTATCAGGGTTCCAGCAACTGGAACTACACCCTCTCCTAAGGAATAGACTTATGGCAAATACACGACTTAACGCAGACGGACTAAGCCTTACCGTTTGGTTCGCGCTTTCCAACTATGCTGTAAACCCGGCTAAGCCCACGGTGGCTGAGCTTAACGCTGCTACCAATGTTACTGAGTCTATCGCCTTCGACGGTTATTCCTTCGGTGCCAGTGCTTCCAATCAGGTTTCGGACCCGTCCTTCATTGACGTTGGCAACACACAGACTCGCGGGTTTGCGCAGTTCGGTGGAGCAATCAGTTTCTTCTACCCCGGTTCTTACACGTCAGATGTTACCAACGCTAACTACGTGACCTTTGCGGCTCTGCGAACCCCTCGCACCGTTGGTTACATTATTGTTCGCGCTGATGGCATCAAGACTGCCGTGACCACTGCTGCTATTGCCAACGACTTTGTTAACGTCTTTGCAGTCCAGTCCGATGGTTGGGACGACACCGTTGAGGGTGAGAACAACTTTAAGTACGCGATCACCTTCGTGGGTCAGGGCAACATCTACACTAACGCCACTGTGGCTACGACCGTTACGGTTGTCACTCCGGTCGCTGTTGGCACGACCGCCTATACCGTTGGTGGCAAAACTCCGCTGATGAGCTATATTACGGGTCGTCAGCTTTACAACGCGACTAACATTTATGGTGGGACTCCGGGCCGATTTAACTGGGCTACCTCTGATGCGTCAATTGCTACTGTCTCTAAGAATGGTGTGGTTATCGGTGTGGCGGCAGGGGACGCAGACATTACTGCCACCGATCCGGTTTCTGGGGCTGTCTCTACTGCACTCAGCGTAACTATAGCCTAATACTTCCGACAAGGAATACACAAGGAAACCCCGTCCGGTGTGGCGGGGTTTCTTTTATGCTAGACTAGAATAAAGCTCACATTGGGTGGGCTAACCTTCCAAGGGGAAGTATGGATATCTCTGAACTGCTGATCGGCGCTCGCGTTAAATGGGTGTCGGATCGCATTAAGATTGCTGAGATTCAGCCGAGGCACATCGGTCGGGTGGTCAGCTTCACATACTTTTCTGAGGGTGGTGACGAATCTGTCATGGGAATCTTAAACGGTTACGTGGGGAGTTCTATCACCGTCAATGGCGAGGATTTTGATTACGGTCAGATGGCTGACCTTCGAGTATTTAGGAGTGAACTAGCATGACCGATGTAACGCTTGGTAATGAGTGGGATTTAGTTGATGTTGTTGCCGAACGGGCGCAGCCGACCACTTTCGTAAACGTGTATCTTAACGAGGTAGCATCCTATGAGAAGGTCCAGCTTTTAAAGCAGCACACTAAGGCTAAGCCTTCTGAGGTTGACGAAATTGACACTCAACTGTCAAAGGTTCAGGAAGAACTAGAGCGCAGTAAGTATGTGTTCCATCTGACTGCTATCCCCTCTCGTATGCGCGAGGATATCGCAAGTCAAGCTGCTGTCAAGTTTCCCATCAAGAGGACCATCTTTGGTGAGGACGAGCCCGAGAATGCTCTTACCAGACTGAAGTACAACAACGATCTTATCTGGTTGGCTCAGATCACTGATGTGGTTAACCCTGATGGCAAGTCCCGCAAGACGTGGACGCTGGAAGAGATTAGTGACTTCGCTGATCGCTTGCCTACAAAGGCACAGCAGTACATTGACGAGGCTATCAAGCAGCTTTCTCTGGAGGCAGAGCACTTCACGGCGTCGAGCAAGAATGCGGATTTTTAATTGAGGTTCTGACTAGCCGGGATTCTCAGAAACCTTACCTGTCGGCTTTACGCGCTGCCGATAAGTACAAGCAACGCCCGACAGCAATGCTCTTGCATGACCCGTATGCTCTCCACCGCAAATGGTGGGATCGGGATTGGAAGCCTGAGCTTGGTGATGATGCATGGACCGATTGGGACTTCGTTTTAGCTGAAGTCTATCAGCTTATCGAGGATTACACCGATAACCAGTCGGGACAGATCATGTGGTTCGACCAGTCGGGTGACGTTTACTGGGAAGCTAGATCAGTATTTTCGGGCTCCATGGCTGAAATCGAAAGAGTTCAAAAGGAACGCGGCGAGCTTAAACGCGGAGAATCGCTCTACGCGGTTCCTATTTTTGCAGACCCAGAGAACAAGCCAACCTTGTCTTCGTGGATCGCTGATATTGAGTCTCAGAAGGCGGACCTTCGCCCCGGCCACCTTCGGGATTCTAGGCCACCGAACGCTGAGGAGCTTGCTGCCATGAATAATGCTCAGTGACTAGGGGTTCTTTTAATTACATAGTCCAAAGCCCTGCGCAAGCCTTCTTCATTGTCACCCAACTTACCTAAGCCAGTATTGCAAGAAGTGCAAAGTAGGCCACGAATTATGTTAGTTCCATGAATGTGGTCCATTGCAAGTTTTCGGTCAGAACTTTTCCCGCAGATATTGCACTGGTTTCCGTATTTTTTAACCATATCTGCATATTTATTCTCCCGCCTTAACTTGATAACTTCACCGCTAAAGATCGAGTACGCCTTTCGGCACTCGACACATCTGCATTTTCTCCAATATCTAGTCAAGGTGCCATGCTCGGGGAGGATTTTTTCTGGTCTAGGCTCGTTTTTGTATCGCTGACAATATAAGTTCCATGCCTTGGTACATTCAGCACAACGGCATTTTCTATTGGTATAAGTGCCAGCTTTTCCGTGAACAATATTACTCATATAATTATATTACCACAGATGGACTATACTGGTAAGTAGCGTATCATAACGGATGAACGCATTTTAAGCAAGGGCTAACGTGGCGAATTCTCAGAGCGATTACGAAAACTTCATTATTCGTATTGAGCTTGATTCCCGCGACCTCGAAGCTGGGGCTGAACGTGCTGCGAATAAGATCGCTGGCCTTAATGGTTCGCTCGACTCGCTTAACCCGAATCTCACTCGTGCCGCAAATGCCTTTGCCGCCCTAGCTGGAACGCAAGCCAAGCAGGCTCAACAGGCTGGAGCACAAAAGAGCGCGATTCAGAGCCTCAACGTCCAGCTTTACGATCAGGCTCAGGCATACCAGCGGGTTGCTGCTGCTGAGAAGATTGTCGCTGACCGAACCCGCGCACTTCAGGTTGCTGAAGAGACACGACTTCGGACCCTATCTACAACTCGCTATGCACTCTACGATGTAAGCAACACTCTTGGCCTTGTCGGCGCGGGCATGATTGCCTTGGCTGCTGCTACTTATGGTGCGGGGATTGCTTTCGAGCGAGACTTTGCTAACGTAATTCGTACTGCCGGTCCCGCGATTCGTGAGAATGCTTCAGCTATTGATGTTCTTCGAAAGAACTTCATTGCTCTCGGGCAGGACATTCCGGTTAGCTTTGAGAAGCTTGCTGAGATTGCGTCCCTTGGTGGTCAGCTTGGTATTTCAGCCGACCAGCTAACCATCTTCACGTCCGTTGTTGCACGATTCTCTGCGACCACGAACCTCTCTGTGGATCAGGCCGCTACCGCCTTCGGACGACTGAAGGCGCTGCTTCCTGATATTTCTAGTGGGCAGTATACGCTGGAGGCACTGGCTTCGTCCATCCTGAAGGTTGGTACGAACTCGGTCGCAACTGAGGCTGAGATTACTAAGATCGCAGTTCAGATTTCTTCGATGGCTGGTTACGCTGGACTTGGTGCTGACGAGCTTGTTGGCCTTGCTGGTGCCTTGGCTTCGGTGGGTACCCAGCCCGAGCTTGCACGAGGTACGATCACTCGACTGTTTACTCTGTTCGGTAAGGCGGTTTCGGATAACGGGGAGAAGCTTTCTGAGTTTGCTAAGGTGGCTGGCGTTTCGGCTGCTGAGTTCCGCTCAGCATTCGGTACCGACAAGTTTGGGCCCATCTTCCTCCAGTTCATCAACGGACTTAACGCCATTGACTCCAGCGGTGGGGATGTTGTCAAGACTCTGAATGATCTTGGCATCACTTCTGTGCGTGACGTTCCGGCTCTTACTCGACTTGCGACCGCTGCCGACAGTGCTGGACGTGCAGGTCAGATTCTTAATGAAACCTACCGGGATGCCGCTAGCGGTATTCAGGAAGCTAGTGAACTGTCCGACCAGTATGGCATTATCGCCAGCACTGTTGCCGCAAAGATTCAGGTTCTTCAGAACAACTTTAATGCTCTCGTGTCCTCCATTGCTGGTGGTGGTACGCTATTCGCCCCGTTCCTTGATGCTCTGAATGGTTTCCTTGAAATCCTCACGGCTATTGCCCAGAACCCGGTAGGTAACTTCCTGCTCCAGCTTGGAGTTGTGCTTTCCGCAATCATTGGCCTGCTTGCTCTGGCCGGTGCTGGCGCTGCTCGCTTCGTTGCTGCCAGCATTGCAGTTCAGCAGGGACTCCTCGGTATTGCTGCGGCTGGGCTTCCGGCTAGCGCTTCACTTCGTAGTGTTGCTATCCAGTTGGAGGGTACGGGTGCTGCTGGGAAGGTGGCCGCTGCTGGTCTTACTGTAGCACGCCTTGGCCTTATTGCAATGATCGCTGCCGCCAGTGCTGGTGTTCAGATTGAACTTTTCAAGGCGATTACCCTTGGGGCCAATAGTCTTGCCGACGCGCTATTCCAGACCTCGGATGCAACGCATGATATCGCTGACCGCCTAACTAAGCTAGGCTTGTTCAAGTCAACAGGGTTCGACTCATTCCTTGGGGGACTGAGTAAAGAGCTTGCTAACATCGGGTTGACCTCTGACGCATCCGCCCGCGACCTGAAAACTTTGGACGACCGGTTTGCAGCACTCGTCCAAAGCGGTAATGTTCAGGCAGTAAACAAGCTTATCAAGCAACTGGCTACCGACAATGGTATCTCGGTGGATCAGCTTCTTACTAAGTTCCCCGAGTTGTCCAAGCAGCTTCTCATCGTGGGTGAGGCTTCGGGCTCCACCGCCAGTGCTGTTGAGGTTCTGAATGAGGCGACCGATGAGGCTGCTGAGTATCAGGAAGCTATGGCTGCTGCCTTGGGCCTTACCTCGGATGCGTTCAAGGAATACACCGAAGCTCTTGCGTCCAACTTCAGCCAGCTTACAAATCTTGGCACTATTTTGTCAACGGTTCAGGGTAACGCTCGGGAGTTTGCTGAAGCTCAGGCTGCGGCAACCGACGACAGCAAGGATTCGTGGGAGGACTTCTATGATGGAGTCTCCATTAGCCTTAAAGCGTACAACGATGAACTAGAAGCAAGCATTGCGGCTACCGCCTCGTGGCAGGCAAACCTCTTGGCGCTTGTTGCGGCAGGGGCAGACCCTAACGAGATTGCACAGCTTATCGCACTGGGCCCAGAGAAGGGCGCGGTGCTGGTTCAGGCTGCTGTTGACGACATTGGCGGTGAGGGCCTTCGCCTCATTGATCTTCTGAAGCAAACTGGTGCTGATGCTGCGACTGGCTTTGCTGGAGAGTTCACTGCTAACCAGTCTCTCATTCAGGCTGCTTTCGATCAGGCTGGTATTGAAGCCGCCACCGCTCTTAAAGACGCTTTGGTTAACGGTTCGACTGCTGACGTTCAGGCTATCATTGCTAAGTACAATCTCGATCTTTCAAACAACCCGCTTCAGATTCAGGCCAACACGGCTCCTGCTATTAACGCGGTCAACTCTGCTCTCACTCGAATCGCAAGTGCGGTTGTTACTATTGGTGTGGATGCAACCCCAAAGACTAATAGCTATCGTGCTGGTACCGTCAACAAGTATGCTGCTGCGGGCGGTTATATCCGTGGCCCCGGATCGGGGACCTCTGACTCCATCCCGGCTCGACTGTCTAACGGTGAGTACGTTATTCGTGCCGCGTCCGTGCGTCGATATGGCACCGGACTATTTGAGCAGCTTAACCGGGGTGTTGCTAAGTTTGCTGCGGGCGGTCAGGTCGGTCGTGGTTCGTACGCAAGCGCTGGTGGTGGTGCTGGGATGATGTACCTTGACCCCGGAACTACGGCCCTGCTCCGCGAACTTGCTAAGATAGGAGATAGGCCAATCTATGTCACAGTGGGTGACGAGACTATTTCTAGGGCCGCACAGCGTGGAGATTCAGCGCGTAGGTCGCGTGGAGAAACGAGAGCATAATGGCAATGAACAAGATTTGGTTCGGCAATGAGCGCCTTTTCCAGTGGGCACCATGTCCACTTGCTGGACTTACTGTTAAGAACTCTGTTTATACTGAGGGCTTCGTTAAGCAAAACGGTGGGCTGGTTAGAACCCGTTCACCCCGTTACTCCAAGGTCTATAACATGACTTTTTCTGGCCTTACCCATGAAGTAGATGGCATCAACGTCTATAACAAATACGCTTCGGGAGTTTATGCGGTAGACCCTACTGGTAGCGGAACCTCTTACAATCGACGCTTGGGCAAGGTCTACTTTGCCGACCCCTATGCCTTTGAGACTAATCTTTTTTCTGCGGAGTGGGCAGCGCCCGGTTTGGGAGCGCTCGGGTGGACGCCAGTATCTAGCTCCGTCTCCAGCTTCCTTTACACGAACCCCCCATACAATCAGCCCCACGTACAGGGTTTGATTATCGTAGATAGCGCATCAGGAGCAACGCCTACCTCTGATGCCAGCATGCCTTACATCATCATCCCGATTCCGCCTACCCATACTCTTCATCTGGGAGCAAGGGGGGCCGTATCATCTGGCGCACCAGTCATACGGGTAGAAAAATATAGCTCCTCTGCCGTACCCGGCACGCCTACTGCAACATCAGACCTGACTCTTATTAGCCCAGCAAGCTCTACCAAGCTTAATGCGACAGTTTCCGGGGCCAGCTACGCTTATGCAAAGATTTTCTTTACCCGAACCTCTGCCTCTTTTGCACAGATAAACGTTCTTAGTATGCTTGCACAACTTTGGCCTACAGGTGTAACGCCATTACTGACTGGTGACTGGTACCCCGGCGAGGGCAACAAGGGCCTTCGCTTTGCTGATGACGGAACGGTTGAAGACTACCGTTATATGTACCCCCCACGCAAGGGAATTTCCACAACTTTGGAGGAGGCTGATTAATGGTAGCCAAGATTGAGTTAAATATTTCTCCCCAGTTTCCTGAGATTGAGCTTCGGGGCTGGAGCGTAAATGAAGAAATCGTTTCCATTGCACCCGGAGAGGATACGCCCGCTTTCGACTCTACTACTTTTTCCGGTGAACGGGATGAAGATGATTATTTCAGCGAATGGGCAGCGGGATCAGGGGCAAGCCTAAGGTATGATTCCATAGACAATAACGCTAATTTGCTGGGCGGCAGTGACCTCGCAATGTCGGGCACTATTTCAAACATTACCACCAATGGGCTTTCCGTAAATGGTTCTTTTGCACCAGTCATGGAGCGCCTGTCTCAAACTGTTACCATGCCCGCTTTTAGGGACACACTGCTCTCGGATGTATTCAATGAATACTTTCAATGGGTAGGGGGACCATCATTGGCATTCGATCTTGATAGCGACCCCGTTATCAGCGTTCCGGGGTGGACAGACACTATCTGGAGCAAGGTCAATGATCTTTGTATAGCTTATGGGCTTCAGATGAATCGCGGTTCGGTTGGAGGTATACTAGTCACCAATATTTCCAGCGCCTCGAATTCGGACTTTGTTTTCGATCCGATTGGAGTCCCGAAAATTATCACCACTTTTGCTGGGAACTCTGCTGCCGTTGAACTTGATTTTCAGAACACAGAATCGGGTGCTCTGATTACTTGGTTCGACGCTCTGCAAAATGGAAACAGAATTATATCTGTTGACGTAGGAGAGATTAGGACGGATGTTTATGATATTGATGTGTGGCCCAATCAGGGCGGAACGGCTGGGTTGCTGGCAGTAGATTCGTATTCACCGTCCATTCAGCAGTATCACGTTCTCTCTAGCGACAATCAAGATGTTACTGCTGCGGAGTGGCTCGCTTCGGGCGCTGTACTTCAATACGGACTTAATTATCCACAAGCTGGGGTCGTGGAGGGTAACCGCGGATTTAGCCTACGCCTTAAAGGGCCTATCGCGGAAATTCCCGGCAAACCGGGTCCTTACTACTTTGCTTACACGGACGGTACCGATAAGTTCGCGGCTCTGGTGATTGGGGGACCGGGAGTAAAAACAACGCCCGAGACTCTTTCCATTGGAACCGGTGCAACTATCTATGATTCTCAGAATCCAGTCAAGAAGGTATCCCCAGATAACGTATTTCTTGCGACTAAGCATATGGCCTATGATCGTGGAGCTTGGGCTGTTGCTATCGCGGGTGGGCCCGTTATGCGCCTTGACGTTACACTGTCAATTCAGGATTGCCTCGGGTTCGGTCTGACGTGTGGAACCGTTTTTACCTACATGGAACAGAACTGGCGTATTGAAAAATGCACTATCTCGAACGGTAGTTACGACATTACCGCTGTGCGTTTTGCAACTGCCGGTGAGCTTGATGCGTTATGGGCTGGGCACGATGCAATCGACTACGATACCGCTTGGGACAGCCACCCTGCGAAAGATGCAATTATACGCCCCTTCTGGTCTGCCCCGTAAATCGTGATAGGATTGATATACAATGCCAATTAACAATGTGATCGCCCAATTGCAGGATCGGGCTTATATCTCCGCTCTGGAAGCAGAGCTTAGTTGGCTTCGGGCGAACCTAGAAGAAGCCCTAGCTCGTATTTCTGTACTGGAGAGTAGATAATGACCGCTGTATACTCTACTCCATTTGGTGATCTTGAATACTGGACAAATACTGATGACGCTGCGATTGTCACCGAATCCGTTATTACCATGGCAAGCGTGCGGGATGCCTTCACTGCTGTTTCTACAACACTTACTGGGTCCTATGCCGTAAAAACTTATAAGTGGGCAAACTCTACTGCTCGTGGTGCGCAGACTGGCATGACAGAGGGCGACCATGGATATCAGGAGGATACCGACACTGAATATGAATATAGCGGTTCAGCTTGGGTGGCGCTGGTTAAGTTCTATCGTTGGGCAAATACTGCCGCCCGGACGGCTCAGACAAACATGTCCGAAGGTGATATGGGCGATCAGCTTGATACTAATATTACCTATCGCTACAACGGATCGGCTTGGAAAGCGACAAGTTCTGGATTGATTCCGGTTGTTCCTACTGGTGTTTCTGGCAGTGGCGTAACAAAGAGTTCTGGTGGTCTTGTCATCATGACTGCTGCTCCCGGTGCCATTAGCGTGGAGGGGTGCTTCAGCGCAGAATTTACTAATTATCGAATTGAATTTGAGGCAACCTCCTCGTCCTCGGTTAGTGTAACGCTCAGAATGAGGCTGGGAAGCACAGATGCGACGGGTGCAACAGACTACGATATCCAAACCCTTCAGGGCCAGACCTCTACGGCAGCAGCGGCACTAACCAACAGTAATACATGGACGATTACCCCTAACGCTGGAACCCTGCACGATTTTTCAATTGACCTGAAACGACCGTTTCTTGCCAGCCCTACATTTGGAAAAAGCTTGGCTTACAGCGGTCAGATCGCTGGGCTTTCTGCGCCCGGACTTCGATATGGTGGAATTCTGCACAGGCTCTCTACCTCCTATGATGGATTTACCTTCACGCCTTCAGCCGGGAATACTACCGGGACAATTAGAATTTATGGATGGAACGATAATACATAATGGTAGCTTATAATCAGATCGTTCCATTAGGCGTACCTACGAGGAATCCTAACACAAAACCTGCTGGACAGAATTATTGGAGTGGGTATTGCCTAGCTTTCTGTCGCCTGAGCTTTAACGCACCCGTAATGTGGCCCACGGCAATTGATGCTTATGGTAATGCCGCATACAAGCACGAGGATGGGCGTCCCGGTGGGGCTTCGTGCTTGATATGGTTTGCAGTTTCTAATATCCCCGATGGGCATGTAGCAATACTACTGCCAGATGGTCGAGTCCGCTCTACCGGATTCAATAGTACCTATAAAGAATTCGATAGCTATGAAGCCTTTGTTGCCAGTATGCCAAGGTCGTGGGGCACTGTTAGATATCTCGGATGGACTGAAGACGTCAATGGGGTAAGATTTATAGCCCCTCTGGAGCCATCCGGTGGTGGGACTAAACCATTTCCAACAAACAATACAAGACTATTAGGAGACACAATGCTTATAATGAATCGCACCAAAGATACTACGCTTGCCGTATTCGATGAATCTCACTGGCAGGAAATTTTCTATGGAGCGGGTGCATCACAGTGGGTCATTGATGCCGCTAACGCTCTGGCAAACTCGCTGCCTAGCGTGGCATATAATGATGCTGGTTGGAACGGTCGTAGCAACGCTGCCGTCAGCCTTAAGCGACCGGTTTATGTTGTCGATAACGCCAACAAGCGCCTCGTCCCAATCGATTCCACCACTGGAGTAATTGATATCGCCCCTGTGGCTGCTGCGGCTGAAGCGGGCGCTAAGGCGGGGATCGCCACGCTGAAGGTGCCTACCGCTGAGCAGAATGGCGCTGCGGCTCGCGCTGCTATTGTTAAGTAGGAACCATGCTCATTAATCGCGGATTGCTTATTGTGGCGTATGCCCTGTCAACCCTGATGGGGCTTATGACGACATTCTTTCCAGTGACGGCGATTATTGATGTTCTCACTCTCCACCTGACCGTTGGGTATGGTATTCTCATTCTTGCGGGTTCCATTGGTGCGCTAGTTTCCGTAGTTAAGCCTGACTATCGGCTGGAGATTATCTTCCTATGGCTAATCATTGCCGGTTACATGTGTTATGACGTGGCACTGTGGGGCTTGTTCGCGGAGCGGGTGGGCATAATAGACGGATTGGCCCCACCTTACGGGCCCGCTCTAACGGTCCTCGTCCTCGTGGTATTACTGTTTGCCAAGCAGATGACACTTATCAAGAAAAATAAGCAGCTAGTGGGTCAGTCTAATGGATTGGCCTAGCCTTCTCGCAAGTGGTAACGTTCCCGCTATTGTTGTTACCATCATTCTTGTGCTGCTTACGGGTGCGGTCGGCGCGGCAATCGTAAACGGGCTTTATGCCAGTCGCCGTGGAGTAAGGGGTGACGCTCTTGTCAAGGAACAAAATGGTATCGCGGGCCTTGGAAAACTGACCGACTCTCAGGGGGAATATATCGACAGACTAGAAAAACGCCTTAACGAACTGGAAACTGAATCCAAGGCGCAGATCACAGAACTTAGGACAGAGTTCGAAGCAAAAGTAAACGAACTGGAATCTAAGCTGTTTATTGAGGTCGAATATTCCAACGTTCTTATCACGGTTCTTTCTGAGAATACTATCCCAATTCCGCCCCGACCCACGACTCGGAGCACTCCCAGAGCGTAACGCGCCAAACGCCCTGTAAGCGCATAAAAACCTCCAGCCATGTTGATGTACGGCTGGAGGTTTTAAGTGTCTTAGGGGCCGTTCTGTGGCCTCCCAGACGGGGTTACAGTTGTCTGAGGTCCGCTCGCTGTAGAGCCTTACCAGACTTGCACCACTTCCCACAATTGTTGCATACATAGCGCTGGTAGGAGGATACTCCAGTGCGGGCCAGCCCTCTCTTTTGGAGGTCCTCGGAACCACAAGAGGGGCAACCGTTACCGGGCTCGTAGAGGTTAACGTTGGGGTGGTTAGTGATCCATGGCAGAAGCTTCTCGTAGATTTCTACCAGCAGATTTACGTCCTGTACGTTGTAACGCTTCATAATCGCCCATGCCTTGGGGTCATTATTCATACAGGCAACCCATAGTTCATGCCCACCGGTAGATTTCTTTTTACCGATGCCGAGAAGCTGCGCTACATAGTCCAGCTTGTTAGACAGGAACCTAAATTGACTTCTCGCTGTCAACATGAGGTCGATTTCCTTTACCGGGGAAGGCGGGGTTAGTCCATACTCCACAAACTCTCGGTTGGCGTGCTTCGTGTCAAAGCCCTTACCGTTCCATGAGATTAGTGCATCAGCCTCATCAATGAGAGCCCACAA
>Ga0247729_10000316_pt1 | contig 20929 bp, 21 predicted proteins | sample UWRJL133311R2_FD_180958 | JGI IMG/M metagenome (GOLD analysis project Ga0247729, IMG submission 180958) | Plant litter microbial communities from Arlington Agricultural Research Station in Wisconsin, United States - UWRJ-L133-311R-2 | ecosystem: Environmental > Terrestrial > Plant litter >... | reverse complement strand
ACCGATGGGGATGCGAACGCCGACGCTGGTCTTTCCGGCGGGAATGAGAACGCGCCGGTTGGTCGCGGTGTATTCGTCGGCGGGGTCGGCGGTGCCGCCGCCGGTGCGAATCCGCACGGATCGAGCTACGGAACTCGCTTTGCTCACCGAGATGACGAGACCGGCTGTGGTGGTGAAATCAGACCCGCTTCGCGCTCCGTTGTCGACGAAGGCGAACGAGATTCGCGGGGCGGAACTGCTGGAATGGGAGGAATGGGCCGACGCGGGCGACGCCGCGAGAAAGCTGGAACCAACAAGAGCGATAACAGCGGATGCGCCGGTCACCGCTCGCAGGATTGCACTACGGGAGATAGGCATACTAAGACTCCGATGAGGGGGTGGGTTATGGAATCTGTCGGGGGTGAGATCATTTCACTCCCGAGAACAGCTCGGAATCAACCCCTAGTCGAATACAGTTTTCCAACTTTTTATACACTCCTGCGCGCCGAGGAAGCCTGCCGGACGCAATCGAACCCGGCGGGGTCTCCCCCGCCGGGTTCGAGAGCTGCGCGACTGTCGCTAGCCCTTCTTGTACGTGCCTCCACGGAAGTTGTCGAGCACGGCATCCCCGGCCTTCTCGGCGACGATGCCGATCTTGCCGCCCTTCTTCTCGAAGAACGAGCGATCTGTGGCACCGAGCGAGACTGACTTCAGCAGCTTCGAGTTGCGGTAGACGAGTACCGCTCCGTCAGCCTGCACGCGAGCGCTGAGCACGTCACCGCTGCGGAATGCGGCGGCAATACGCGGGTAGTTCGTCCAATCCCGGGAGCCACCTCGGTATGTTGCCACTCGTACCGACTTCGACTTCGCGTCGTAGACCACGGAGATGGCCGCCGCCTTCGTCACGCTTCCGCCCTGGGCCTTGAGGACGAGACCCTGCGCTTTGCTGCTCTTATCGATCTTCTTGAGAGTGATCGCGGCTTCCTGGCTCGAGCCGAAGTTCGAGCTGTACGCGATCAGGCCACCCTTGCGCACATCGAGCGCACCGCTCTTGATCCGGAAGTGGTCGGACTTCGTGGCGCCGGTCCAGCTGCCGCGAAGCGAGCCGTTCGACCGGTTGAACGAGTCGAGAACCTTCGTGTGGATCGCGAACGTACGCGAGACGGCGGGAGCAGCAGCGAACTCGTCGTTGCCAGCCTGCGTCGCGGTGATGGTGCACGTTCCTGCGCTGGTCAGGGTGACTTTCGCGCCCGAGACGGTGCAGGCACCCCGTGCGGTGAAGGTCACCGCCAATCCGGAACTCGCCTTCGCCGAGATCGCGAATGGCGCTGCACCATAGGTGCGGCTCGCGATTCCGGGGAAGCTGATCGACTGCTCCTCGAGCTGCACAGCGGGTGACAGCACCTGCGCGAGCAACTCGACCGCACCGGCAGCATCGCCCGAGAGCAAGGCGTGTTCGGCATCCGCGGCGAGCGCGACCGCACCGTCGACGGCATCATCTGACGAGATCGCCTCCTGGGCGAGGTCGCGGGCGACCGACACGACGAGATCGGCGTTCTTTCCGGTCAGCAGTCCAGCTGCTGTCTCGAGCAGCGGGAATGCGGCAGTGGGGTCATCGATGCGTCCCTCGGAATCCCAGATGGACGCGTCGATCACTGCCGCAACCGCGTTGCGCGCTGCACCTGCCGCGAGCGCGTCCCGCACGCTCTTCAGGCGGGCGAGCGGCGAATCGGTCCGCACTCCCCAGCCGTAGCCGAACAGCGGCTCATAGGACGCATCGCCGACGTTGATCGGAACCTGCTCGGCCGTTGCCGGCCAGGTCAGCGGGAGGCGACCCGTGAACGGAACATCACCGAACAGCACGTCGGCTACGCCACCACCCTCGCTTCCGGGAAGGAAGGATGCCACCAACCCGTCGATCGCTGCGAGCTTGTCCGTCACCAGCTGGGTCCTGCCGGCAACCACGAGCACCACGCATTTCATGGCACCGCAGACCGTATCGATCGTGGCGCGATCCGCGGCGCTCAGTGACAGGCTCTTGCCGTTGTTTCCGACATCACCCTGGCCCTCGGCGTAGGGCGTTTCGCCGACGACGACGATCCCGACGTCGTGACCCTCGAGCGGTTCGGTCGCCGTCTTGCTGTAGGTGACCGTCGCGTCCGGAGCAACCTCCGCAATGCCCTCGCGGATGGTGGTTCCCGCAGTGGTGTCGCCGGAGCCGCCCTGCCAGCTGATCGTCCATCCACCGGCCTGGTTGCCCAGGTCGTCGGCATTCGAACCGGCGAGGTAGATCGAGCTGTTCTTCTCCAGCGGCAGTACGCCGTCGTTCTTGAGCAGGACCTGGCTTTCGGCGACTGCGGTACGCGCAACCTCGGCGTGCTCCGCTGATGCGAAGTCGTCGATGTGGCTGCGGTCGGTCAGTGCGCTCTCGAACAGGCCGAGAGCGAACTTCTGGGTGAGGATGCGCGTGACCGCGTCATCGACCCGGGCCTGGCTGACGTCGCCGGCGCCAACGGCATCGGTGATCGCAGTGATGAAGGCCGCGAAGTTGTACGGCGCCATCGCCATGTCCAGTCCGGAGTTCACCGAGCGTTCGGCCTTATCGGCGTAGGTGCCGCCGGGCAGTTTGTCGATGCCTTCCCAGTCGCTGATGAGGAAGCCGTCGAACCCGAGTTGACCCTTGAGAACTGTGGTGTTCAGCAGCGTGTTCTCGTGCATCCGCACGTCGCCCTCGCCGAGGTCGACGCCGGAGTACGACGGCATGATCGAGCCGACTCCCGCGTCGATGGCGGGGATGTATGGGTCGACATGGAGCGCCTCGAAGGCCTGGAGAGTAGTCGCCGTCGTCAGGCCCTGGTCGATTGGGTAACCGGTGCCGACCTTTGTCGGGTCGTACGCGGTTCCGCCGTCGCCCGCCCAGTGCTTTGCCGTGGCGAGCACCGTGAATGGACCGGAGAGATCGCCCGGCTCGCTTCCCTGCAGGCCGACCGTGTTGGCTCGGGCGAACGACTTCACGAGTGCCGGGTCTTCGCCGAACGACTCGTACGTGCGACCCCAGCGCTCATCACGACTGACACAGAGGCACGGGGCGAAGGCCCAGTTCACGCCCGTCGCCTTCGTCTCTTCGGCTGTCACCTCGGCGACCTGCTGGACGAGTGCCGGATTGCGAGTCGCCCCGAGCCCGATGTTGTGCGGGAACATCGTCGCGTCCTTGACGTTGCTGTGTCCGTGCACTGCGTCGGCGCCGTAGAGCAGCGGGATCTGCAGGGGCGTCGACAGCGCCTCGCGCTGGTAGCCGTCGATCATGTCGGCCCAGCCCTGTGGGGTGTTCTGCGCCGGAACCGAGCCGCCGCCCGACAGGATCGAACCCAGCCCGAGGTCGGCGATCTGCGAGGGGCTCGAAAGCCCAAGGCGTTCTGCCTGCGCCATCTGCCCGACCTTCTCGGCGAGGCTCATTCGCGAGAGCAGGTCGGCCACACGTTCGTCGGTCGGCTTCGACGCGTCGAGGTAGGGCAGGTCATGGGCGTTGACGATGACCTTGGGTGGTGTCGTCGGCAGCGAGACTCCGCTGGCGGTGAGCAGGATCGGGATGTTCTTCGCCTTGGCCGGGCCCGACACCGCGAGGGTGTCGACCTCGATGGTCTGGGTGGACCCGGATGCCGTGCCGGCGGGGAAGGTGAGCGTGCCGCCGAACGGAGAGTAGTCGGTTCCCTCGACCGCAGTGCCGTCACCGGATGCGAAGGTGATAACGGCATCCGTCTCGAGCGGATCACCGGATGGAGTGGCCACTCGCAGTTCGACTGTCGCGGTCTCACCGGCGTCGACGAGGGTGACGTCGTTCGTTGCGGTGACCGACACGGTGGCCGCCTCGGCCGGGCTGCCGTAGAGCTGCACGTCGTCGATGGCCCAGTTGGTCGACGTCGCCTTGCCCGGCGTGAACGTCGGGGCGAATCCCCATGCCTTGGTCAGGTCGAGGGTGCCGTTCTTGGTCTCCTCGTTGCCGGGCTGGTAGCCGCCGAGCGTGAAGCGGGCGAACGGGAGTTCGACGAGCTTCCAACGGCTGGTCGAACTACCCCAGTTGTCTTTGAACGTCATCGCCCACAGCTCGGAGTGCTCGCCGTCGGGTCCGCCGTCCTTGATCTCGACCTTGATCTCGTCACCGGCCGTCGGCGAGGCGGGGTTGCTCGGCTGCGAGGCGTACCACCAGAAACGGATGCCGCGGAAGCCGCTCCAGTCTTGCGGGGTGGCAAGGTTGTCGCTGAAGCCGGCGTATCCACCGCTCGGGATGAGGTAGCTGCCCGAGAGCACCTTGTTGTCGGCGTTCCCGCCGCGCTCCAGGGTGGTGACCGACATCGTCGCGAGGTCCGGCTCTGACCCCCAGGTGAAGAATCCGACCGGGTTTGCCGACGTGCTCAGCGGCACGTCACCCTCGAAGTCCTCGAGAGTGGTCACCCGCTCGAACAGCGCGAACTTGTCGAACGTCCAGGTGCCGGCACCGAGGCCGGAAAGCGTCACGGCGAATCCAGTCGAGACCGACGGATCGAAGCGCACCGGGCTCGAGTGGTTGCCCTTGAGCCGCAGGTCGGCGAATAGAACGCTGACCTCGCGCCAGCCGGTGCTGTCGTCGACCACGGTCTGGTCGAACATCTGGTTGCCGTTCTTGAGTTCGTAGCTGAGCGACTTGCCCGAGTTCGTGCCCAGGAACCAGAAGCTGAATCCGTCAGATCCTGCCCAGTTCTCTGAGGGCCGGTCGTTGCTGAAGCCGAACCAGTCCCCCTCGGCGGGAGCGCCGCCGACCGTGGCGACAAGCACCTTGTTGTCGGTCGACGATCCGGGGATGCCGTCGTCGGTGGCGGTGGTCAGCTGCGGTTTGACCTCGTCACTGATCGCCCAGGTGGTGTACCCCGCGGGGACGCCGTCGGTGAAGTCTTCGATGATCGTGCGCTCACCGTCGGACGGCAGCTCACCGCTCGGCAGGATCGTGACAGTCGTGGTCGAGCGCGCGCCGAGCGCAACACCGGTCGACGGGTCACTCAGGGTCAGCGTGAAGTCGAGGGCCGGCGAGAGTGGTCCGGTCGAGGTCGTCGGCACGGTGATGGCGGCCGCCGTTTCACCGGGCGCGAACGTCACCGTCTCGTCGACTGCCTCGTAGTCGGTTCCGGCCGTTGCCGACCCATCGGTGCTCGCGACGTGAACCGTCTGCTCGGTGTCGGATGATCCGGCGAGCGCGACCTCGATGGTCGCGTCGTCTCCGGCGTCGACTGTCGTGGCGGCATCCGCGAACCCGACGACGGGGGTCGCGAACTGGCCGTGCACTTCAAGGGAGTAGATCGAGTAACCGTAGTAGTGCAGGATCGGGGCTTCCCACAGGGCGGGAGCGCGCTTGAGCAGGGCGATGCGCACGTAACGCGCTTGCACAGCAGAGCCGAGCACGATCTCGTCCGACCCGCCGTCACTCGCATTCTCGGTCTCGACGGTGGTCCAGCTCGCCGCAGTGTCGGGATCGGTCGTCGCGACCTGCACTTCGTAGCCGACCGCGTAGGCGGCTTCCCACAGGATGTCCACGCTCGACACTGTCGCGACCTGGCCGAGGTCGGAGGTAATGCTCGCGGTGAACTCGACATCTTCGTCTGGTCCGTTGCCGCTCGCCCACCGGGTGGTGGCCTTGCCGTCGGTGGCGTTGCTCGCGGGGAAGTTGCCGTCCTGGTCGTTCTGCGACCGGGACGCCGTCGTCGTACCCTGCCGGGCGAGATCGGGGTCAGCGGCGGATGCCGGACTCACCACGGCAAGACTGCTCGCGATAAGCGCGAAGCCGGCGACGGCGCTGAGCGCGGCCGATCTGGCTGCTCGAAACCGGGGTGCTCGCGTGGGCGTGTGGGGGCTCGGCGACATGGTGTTACTCCTTTGTAACGGTCGATCGGGGTGGTGCGAGTGCGCTGGGGGTGCGCGGCTTGCTCAGCACAACTTATCCAGCGACCAAACCGAGGCCAAGGGCCTTGACGAAAATCTGTCGAACTCCTACCAAGCTCTTGTGACAGAGAAAGGGGCATGTACGCGAATACGTACATGCCCCTCCGTGTGAAAGCGGTTCTACTTCTCGAGCTGCGCGTCGAGCGTGATCTCGACGCCGGTGAGGGCCTTGCTGATCGGGCAGGTGTTCTTGGCGTCCTGTGCTGCCGACAGGAACGTCGCCTCGTCGACGCCTGTCACCTCGCCACGCACGGTCAGGGCGATGCCGGTGAGACGGAATCCGCCGGCCGGGTCAGCGCCGAGGGTGACGTCGGCCTTGACGTCGAGCTGCTCGATGGTTCCGCCGGCAGCGCCGAGCACCGCAGAGAACTGCATGGCGTAGCAGGCCGAGTGAGCGGCAGCGAGGAGCTCTTCCGGGCTGGTGGCACCGTTGGCGTCGTCGGCCGCGCGCTTCGGGAACGAGACGTCGAAAGTGGCGAGCGTGGAGCTGGTGAGTTCGACCTGGCCTTCGCCGGTCTCGAGGCTGCCATTCCAAGCGGTGCGTGAGGTACGAGTAGGCATTGTTCTCCTTGTGGTGATGTGTTTCTAACGGATGACCGGCGAGCCGGTCGGAGGGAAAGTCCTAGGTGGTGGCACGCACGCTGTCGGCGAGAGCGACGATCTGCTTTTGCAACGCCATGAGCGAATCGACGTCGAGCCCGGTCGAGGCGCAGATCGCATCGGGTACGCCGGCGGCTTCGGAGCGAAGCCGGTCGCCGTCGTGCGTGAGCGCGATGATGACCGAGCGTTCGTCATCCGCGGATCGGGTGCGCGTGATGAGCCCACTGGTTTCGAGGCGGCGCAGCAGTGGCGAGAGGGTTCCGGAGTCGAGGTACAGACGTTCGCCGAGGCGAGCGACGGACTGCGGGCCGTCTTCCCAGAGCGCAACCATGGCGAGGTACTGCGGATAGGTCAGGCCGAGCGGGGCAAGCAGGCCGCGGTAGCGCGAGGTGAGGGCGCGCGATGCGGTGTAGAGGGCAAGACAGATCTGGTCGTCGAGGCCCGGTGCCTGCCGTTCGAGGGTTGCCATACAGGTGAGGATACTACATTGCGGGCAATTCGGTTGTGGACAATTGAATTAAAACGCCGAGCTAGGGTTAGCTCATGCTGCGCTGGGGAATTCGATTGGTATCGCTGATCGTCCTGGCCGCCGTACTGCTGTGGTCGTGGACCGTGAACCTGGCGCCCGGATCGAGCGGTGCAGCTTGGGTGCTCACGCTCATGATCGCGACTATCGGATGGGCCACGCTCGAGTGGAGCCTGATTGGCCTCTCGTTCCCCGGCCCCACCCTGCGCCGACGGCTGATGCTCGATGGGCTTTCGCTGCGCGGCGCTCCGCTCTTCGCCGGCCTGTACCTGGTCGTCACAGCGGGGACCGCGCTCTTGGGCGGAGCGCTGCACCCGGATCGCGTGTACTTGGACTACCTGGAGCTGAGCAGCCCCGGCGGCACCATCCTGCTGCAGATCCTCGGCGGACTCGCCGGGGTTCTGCTGGGCGCAATTGCGTTCCTCACCCTTGTAGTGCCGGTTGCTTTCACCCTAGCCGCGGTGATCTTCGACAATAGGAACGAGTCCGCACCGCGCATGTGGTTTGGCCTCATGAACCGCGGCGAACTGATAGGCAGCGCGATGCTGCTGCCGGCCATCCCGGTCGCGTTGGTCGCCGGCACTATCGGCGTGACTGCTGGCGAGCCAGGATTCATTGTGCTCGCGGCACTCATGATCATTCCGTTGCTTCTCGGCGCGCTCATCAACAATCTTGGAACCTCCGCTCGCAAGGCGCTCGGTGAGCACATTCCACTCGACGAGCCCCTGATCAAACGCGTCTGGCGCTAGGTAGCCGGCGCTGCAGCAGGCACGCGGAGAACCTTCTCGAGCGCCTTTCCCTTCGCTAGCTCGTCGACGATCTTGTCGAGCCAACGGATCTGCTGCATAAGCGGATCCTCGATGTTCTCCACGCGGATGCCGCAGACAACGCCCGTGATGAGTTCGGCGTTGGGGTTCATCGGAGCGGCAGCGAAGAACTGCTCGAACGTGGTCCCCTCATCGAGGTGACGCTGCAGCGAAGCCTCGTCGAATCCGGTCAGCCAGGTGATCACCTGGTCCAGTTCGCCCTTCGTGCGCCCTTTGCGCTCTACCTTCGCAAGGTAGAGCGGGTAGACCGCAGAGAACGCGGTCGCGAAGATCCTAGACACCTCAACCGCGCTCCGCGATCTCTTTGAGCTTGGCCAATGCCCCCGGCCACTGCTCGTCGAACATCTCGGCGAACTCCTCGAAGCCCTCGAGTGTGACAGTGACCGAGGTGATGCCGTCCTGCTCCTCGAACGAATAGCTCTCGTGGGCACCCGCGATGCGCTTCGCGAACTCACTCTCGGTGTCATCTGCGCCCTCGAGAATCTGACCGAGATATTCGATCTCGACATATTCATCCGGGCGATTGGCGGTGATGTATCCGAACATGCCCCCGCGGTTGCCCTCGTCGTCTTGTCCGATAAACCGGATCTGGCTGCCGAGGTCCCAGGACCCGTCGTAGTACGACTCCCCGTCGAACTGGCTGGTCCACTCACGGTAGGTCTCTTCGCCGAGCATCGTCGACCACACGGTGCGGGCGGGCGCGGAAATAGTCTCCGTATAGGTGAGCGTTTTCATGCGACCACACTAGGTTTACTTGCTCGTTCTCGATAGCCCCGACAGCATCCTGCCGCGATCAGTCCGCCTCGGGCCGACGCATCCACTCGGGCATAAGGGAGTGTGCCACACGCGCTATTTCTGCGGGATCGCCATCTCCGCGAGCACCGACCGCCAGGACGGCGTAGAGCCCGGCCGCAGCGTAGGTGACTTCCATCTCGGCTACGGCCGATTGTCTTCCACTGTCGGTCCAGACGATGCGGTTCTGCACCCGGAAGATCTCGGCGAGCCCCCGCAGCTCCGATTCGTTTTCGCGACTCCCTACACCGGGGTCATCTGCGTCGCGTGATTGTCTCGGCCGCCTTGTTCCGGCTTAGCGCCCCGACCCGGCGAGCGCAGCGAGTTCGGCGCGCGACCCCGTGCCGGTTTTGCGCAGCACGTTCGCTACGTGGAACTTCACGGTGTTTTCAGTGATCGTGAGCTCTTGCCCGATGGCACGGTTGCGCTTGCCTGCGACAAGAAGGGCGAGCACGTCGCGCTCTCGGCGGGTGAGGCCGCCTGCATCCGGGAGGGTAGCGGCCGAACCCGCGTCGAGCGGGATCGCAATGTCGAGCTGCGAGCCCCATCCTGCGGTGGACTGAACGGCGATTGTTCCGTCAAGCACGGAAACGCGCGCGGTGAGCTGCGACAGCCCGGGCGAGGTCTGATCGAGTTTCCCCGCTCCATTGTCACGAATACCGATGAGCAGGTTCGACCCGTCACAGTCCCATTGGATGCGCACCCGGCTGGCGGAAGCGCTGTCGGATAGGGCGAGCACCGCACCGCGGACGACTGCGCGAGCGGCATGCGCCACTTCCCCGGGAAGTGGCCGGCCTTCAACAGGCGGTGGCACGAATTCAACGTCGAGACCGCCGTGTTTCACCAGCGGCGCGAGGTCATCGCGAAGTCGCTCGAAGGCGCTGTGGACGGGCTCCTCCGCAAGCAGCCGGTCCCGATCCGAGACCGCCCGCAGTTGCACCATGGCGGCCGCGGCGATCTCGATCGCGCGCTGCCGGGCGGCGACGTCGCTATGGAGGCTCGACCGCAACACCGCGAGCATCGACTCGAGCGTGGTGGCCTGCGTGTCGGTAAGATCGGCGATCAGGCTCGCCCGGTCGCGGGATGCCGCTCTCGAGTCGGCGATATACGACGGCGCGGCTGCCGCGACCTGTTGACGGATGCTGAGGGCGATCAGCTCCCAGACTTCCTGCACCTGAGACACCAACGGCTCCGGCAGCTGCTCTTCCTCGACATCCACGAGCACGAGAATCGCTGCCGTATCAGCTGCCCACACCGCTACGCGGTGCTGCGCTCCCCCGATGGTGACGCCCCCGACGAGGGCCGAGCCCGCAGCGTCGCCACGAATCACGTCAAGTTCGGCGATGGTCACCCTGTCGATGATCGAAGCCAACCCGGCCTTCTTCTGTGGGCGCCCGGTGCAGTCCTCGGTGAAGATCACCAGGGCGGAGTGAGGAATGGTGGGGCGCAGCAGGTCCGAGAGTTCCGACGCTATGCCGAGCAGGGATTGCCCGATTACCCGTCTGACCTGATGGAGCAGCTCATTCGAGTGGCTTAGTTCTAAAGAGACCATTCCTGAACCCTACTCCGATCCCTATTACCTATCCGATCGGGTAGTAAAGACTCCCCGATGGACGGGCATAGTTCCCATTCATAAAAGCGAACCATTGAACCATGCCTCCGGTCGAACACCTCTCTGTCACCACCGCGCTGGATTCCATCTACGCGGAGATCGCCACGACCGGAGCGGCGATCAATGCTGCCAACCTCAGCACCCTGGACCTGGCTGCCGAAACATTGCGAGGAGCGCGCCACGTCTTCACACTCGGCGCGGGTCGCTCCGGTATTGCGCTGAACATGACGGCAATGCGCCTCATGCACCTCGGTCTGACCGTCCACGTAGTCGGCGAAGCGACTGCCCCCGCCATAGGAGCAGGGGACGTGCTGCTCGTTGCCAGCGGCTCGGGCACAACCGAAGGCATCGTGCGCGCCGCACGCAAGGCGCGCGAGGTCGGAGCCTCCACCGTCGCGATCACCGCCGACGCTTCGTCACTCATCGCGAACTTGTCTGACGTAGTCATCATCGTCCCCGCCGCCCGCAAGCTCGACCGCGACAGCCGCATGTCAGTTCAATACGCCGGAAGCCTTTTCGAGCAGTCGGTCGCTCTCCTCGGCGACGCGTTCTTCCACGCGCTGTGGAAGGCATCCGGCCAGACGGCCGACGAGCTCTGGCCGCGGCACTCCAATCTCGAATAGACCCCACCCTCAAAAATGCAAGGAAACACAATGAAACTGCAGTTCGCCATGGACACCCTGACCACCGAAGCCGCCCTGGATCTCGCAGCTGCGGCAGCACCCCACGTCGACATCCTCGAGCTCGGAACCCCGCTTATCAAGGCCGCAGGCCTGTCGGCCATTACGGCGATCAAGGACGCACACCCCGACAAGATCGTGTTTGCCGACCTCAAGACGATGGATGCCGGCGAGCTGGAAGCAGACATTGCCTTCGCTGCGGGCGCCGACCTCGTCACCGTTCTCGGTGTCGCCGGTGACAGCACCATCATCGGCGCGGTCACGGCCGCGAAGAAGCACGGCAAGGGCATCGTCGTCGACCTCATCGGCGTTACTGACAAGGCTGCCCGCGCCAAAGAGGTCATCGCTCTCGGCGCCGAATTCGTTGAGATGCACGCCGGTCTCGACGAGCAGGCCGAAGACGGCTTCACCTTCGACACCCTGCTCACCGACGGCAAGAATTCGGGCGTCGCGTTTTCCGTAGCCGGGGGTGTGAGCGTCGCGACCATCGCTGCGGTCCAGGAGTCGGGTGCCGAGGTCGCGGTCGCAGGCGGCGCAATCTACGGCGCTCCCGACGTCGGTGCTGCCGCGGCCGAGCTCCGCGCCGCAATCGTCTAGCAACATGATTGAGGGCCGGCCGCTACCGCGGCCGGCCCTCAGTCATGTTCGGCGATGAGCACAATCATTCCCTGCAATGCGCGGGATCTGGATTTCGCCGGTTTTTGAAGACAATGACCGGCTTGCGACACCACCCAGGACATGCTGCTGACTATCGTCAGCCTTTCGCACGGTTGGACCGCGGGCAAGAACGTGGGGCTCACGGTCACCGGCGACCCGGATGACCACCTACGCCGTCGTGCTCACGTCGTCACCGCGGCCCGCGCCGCGTCGACGGCAATGCTCTTGCATGCCGATGCCATTTCGCTGTCAGAGAACTAGTTGTAGCAACAACTAAATCGGCGTAGGTTGTTCGACAGAAAGAAATTCGGCCTTTGGGCCTCAGACAAGGAGCAACATCATGACAAACGTCACAATCTTCGGAACCGGCAACATGGGCAGCGCCATTGCGGGCGTCCTCGCCGCGGGCGGCGCCTCCGTCGAGCACATCGGAACCGACACCACTGGAACCGTGACCGGTGACGTCGTCGTCCTCGCAGTCCCCTACGACGCTCTCGCGGACATCACAGCGAAGTACGCCGACCAGCTCGCCGGCAAGATCGTCGTCGAGACGACCAACCCGTTGGACTTCTCGACTTTCGATTCCCTGGTGGTCGCTGCTGGCAGCTCCGCTACCGCCGAACTCGCGGCTGCACTTCCCTCGTCGAAGGTGCTCAAGGGCTTCAACACCACCTTCGCCGCAACACTCGCCACGAAGAAGGTCGGCGACCTGACGACGACAGTTCTTATCGCGGGCGACGACGCTGCCGCGAAGGAGACCGTTGTCGGCCTCATCACCGCTGGCGGGGTCCAAGCCATCGACGCTGGCTCGCTCGCTCGGGCGCACGAGCTCGAGGCACTCGGATTCCTGCAGCTCACCCTCGCAGCGGGCGAGAAGATCAGCTGGACCGGAGGGTTCGGCATCGTCAAGTAGTCCGCGGTGACCGCAAGTGGCCCCGCTCGATGAGCGGGGCCACTGCTGCCTTAACAGCCAGGAGCGGCTGTATAGTCAGTGCATGCTGACCGGTGCAAACCGCCTCGACGTTATGAATCGCCTGGGGCGGGCCATGGCGGATCCAAACCGATCGCGCATCCTGATGAGCTTGCTGGACTCTCCCGGTTACCCTGGGCAGCTCGCCAGCGAGCTCGAACTCACCCGAACCAATGTCTCGAATCACCTCAGTTGCCTGCGCGGGTGCGGCATCGTGGCAGCAGTGCCCGAAGGGCGGCAGACACGCTACGAAATCGCCGATCCGCACCTCACGATGGCGCTCAGCTCGCTGGTCGATGCGGTCCTCGCGATCGACGACGGCGAGGCGTGCACCGACGAGAACTGCGACGTTCCCTTCTGCTGCGGAGACGGCGCATGACCTCGACGACCGTAGGCCAAGGGCGCTCATCCGACCTCCTTCGTAGAAAGGTCCTGCAGCGTCGCATTCGCATAATCGTCGCGATCACAATCGCGTACAACGTGATCGAGGCGGTTGTCTCTTTAGCCGCCGGTGCCGTCGCCTCGTCGGCCGCCCTGGTCGGATTCGGACTCGACTCCATTGTCGAAGTGCTCTCCGCCGCGGCAGTGGCGTGGCAGTTCGCAGCGCCCGATCCGGAAAAGCGCGAAAAGGTGGCGCTGCGAGTCATCGCGGTATCGTTCTTCGGACTCGCCGCCTATGTCGTCGTGGACGCTGCGGTGTCGCTGTTCGGGCCCCGTGGCGCAGAACACAGCCCGGTCGGCATAGCTCTCGCGGCAATCAGCCTCGCAGTGATGCCTGTGCTGAGCTGGTTCGAGCGGCGCACCGGCAAAGAACTCGGCTCGGCCTCGGCGATCGCCGACTCCAAGCAGACATTGATCTGCAGTTATCTGTCAGCAGCACTCCTGGTCGGCTTGCTGCTCAATTCGTTGCTGGGCTGGGCGTGGGCTGACTCGGTCGCGGCGCTGGTCATCGCAGTCTTCGCCATTCGCGAAGGACTCGAAGCGTGGAGGGGTGAGGCCTGCGCCGTCCCCGTGTCCGCTCTCACCGGCGAGCGCGAGGTCAGCGCCTGCGACTGCTGCTGACGAACGGATCGCAGACGTCAGGGAAGGACGACTATCTTGCCGCCCGCTGTGCCGTTCTCCATCAGAGTGTGCGCCTGCACGATCTCGTCGAGCGCGAATGTGCGACCGATCGGCACTCGCGCGTGGCCCGCGGCAACCGCATCGAGGAAGCGTTGGAGTTCGGCTCGCGTCAGGTCACTAGCCTCCCCAGAGTAGGCGGTGAGGCGAACCCCGTTCGGCAACCAGTCCATCGGGTAGAACTCGGAGATCGTCCACTGGTCGGAGAGCATTCCGGTGAAGCAGACGGTGCCGCCCGTGCGCACGGCGCGCAGGGTGTCACGCATGACGTTGACGCCGACGAGTTCGACGGCACCGTCGACTCCGCCGGGCGCGATCTCACGAACCTTCGCCGCGACGTCGCCGTCGTCGATTATCACGTGGGTGGCACCGGCTGCTTCGAGCAGTTCACGGCTGTCAGGATTGCGAGTGGTGGAGTACACGGTCATGCCGCGCATCGCCCCTAGCGTGGCGAGGGCCAATCCGATCGAGGACGTGCCCCCGCGGATGAGAAGGCTCTGCCCGTCGACGGCTTCGAGCCCGACCCGCAACGAGCCGGCCGCGGTTTGGAGCATTTCAGGGACAGCGCCGAGCACGTCCCAGCCGAGCGAGCTGGTGAACGGCACCACGATGCCGGCGGGCACTGCGACGTACTCTGCGTAGCCTCCGTCGAACGCGCGACCCATGCCGCCCATCATCGCCGCGACTTTCGTGCCGACGGGAAACTCGCCGCCGGGCGCATCGGCAACAGTGCCCACGGCTTCGATGCCCGGGATGCGCGGGAAGCTGCCGGTCGATGCAACACCGGAGCGGAAGTGCAGTTCGGACCGGTTCAAACCGAAGGCCTCCACGCGGATGAGAACCCACCCCCGTTCAGGCACCGGAATCGGGACGTTGCGAACGCTGAGCGCCTCAGGCCCGCCCGGCTGGTGTACGACGACTGCCCGCATGGTCCCGCTCACTTGGACACCTCCACACGTGCCCGCGCTCTGAGCGACAGCAGGTCACCAAGAAGGCGACCCGCGTCGTCGTCAGAAAGGACGCCGCCCAGCTCATTGCGCAGGTGGCGTTCCGCCGCGTCATCCGCCGCTCGTAACGCGGATGCGCCCATGTCGGTCAATGAGACTATGGATGAGCGTCGGTCAGTCGGATGCGCCGCACGCAATGCGAGGCCGTCGCGCTCCAGCCGGTCGACGACCTTGCTGGTGGCGCCGACGGTTATGGCCATTCGTTGCGAGATGTCCTGCACCCTTGCCGAACCCGCTGAGGCACGGATGGAGTCGAGCGCCTGGAACTGCGGGAGGCTGATACCCGCCGTCGCCTGCAAATGGGCGTCGAGACCGTTCCACAGCTCGATCTCTACGCGCACCAATTGGGTGAACATGTCGGTGAAACTCGCCATTTGATACTCACCTGTCGTAAATCGTCGTGTCGTTTTTCCCGGATGTGATCTCCAAGCCGACGAGCCGAACAATTATTCCGCGGAATATACTTCCCGCAAAAATAGTTGTCATCTGAGACTCGCGCAATCGGCGAATCAGAGCACCACAGAGAGACTGACTATGACCACCTCCCACACATCCGCCGTCCTTGTGATCGACATGCAGAACGACACAGTTCACGCCGACGGTGCTTACGCCAGTTTCGGCGCAGCGGACCATGCCACGGCGCAGAACGTGGTCAGCAATGTCAGCTCACTGTTGGACGCGGCGCGGGCGACCGGAACACCAGTGTTCTATAGCCGCATCGTCGTCCACCCCGTGCCTGGCCTCGGCGGCAATAACGCCCCCATCTTTCAGATGCTCGCCCCCGATACCTTCAAGGTCGGCAGCTGGGGCGCCGCTATCGTGGACGAACTCACGCCGAAGGCAGGAGACATCGTTCTCGACCGGACCCGCATGAGCGTGTTCAACGGCACCGAAATCAACACCATGTTGCGCAACCTGGGCGTCAATGACCTCATCGTTGCTGGTGCCTGGACGAACATGGCAGTCGAGCACACCATCCGAGACGCCGCCGACCACGGCTATACCGTCACGATCGTCGAAGACGCCACTTCGAGCCTGAGCGCCGAGTGGCAGCACGCTGCTGTCAGTTTCGCGCTCACCAACATTGCGACGAACACCGATACGGCAACCGCAGCCGCCTCACTTCGCAAGTAGCGATCTCTACCCGAGGCCGGCAAGACGCCCGGCCTCGGGCACGCTGCTGTTCGACTGCGTCAGCTATCGCCAGCCAACTGCGCCGCGATGAACGCGCTGACGTCGTCGAGCTCGGACTTGCTGATTCCGTGAGCGAGGCCGGGGTAGATGCGCTCGACGAGCGTCGAGTGCCCTGGCAGAAAGTCGGCTGTCCGATCGATGGCCGGTACTCCGATCACGCGATCTTCAGCGCCTCGACCCCAGAATACCGGCGGGCGCTTCTCGGCGATGTCGCCATCGCCGGGCTGCGGAGCGCCGAGCACGAATCCGCCCAGGATCACCCTCACGTGACGCCAACTTTCCTGAGGAAAAGGTGTCAACGATGGCCGGCACCACCCGCGACAAGGAGGCTGCGATTGACCTCCTGGTGCTGCTATATGGAATGGCGCAAGCCTGGTTCTCACCCCGGTCGGCCTTCGAGGAGTCGACGGCAGCGATCCGCTGAGCGCCAGCCGTATTGATTACCACCGCCGCACGCTGGTTGCAGCCGCCAGCGCCCTCGTCGACCGTCCGTAGCCTGACGCCTACGACACGAGAACAAGAGTGATTTTCGAGGAAATCACAGCGTTTTATAGCGCACACCCCGTTCGCTGACGTAGCATCGCGAACACGAGCTAAAAGGGTGACCCGTACCCCGTGCAGCCCGACAGACAAAGTCGCACACAAACGGGGGTACAGCATGACTTTCACTCGACCGATTCTTTTTGCTCGCAGCCAGGGCAGGCGGTGGGCGGTAGCGTTTGTCGCCCTGCTCCTGGTCGGTGGGATCGCGCAACCAGCGAGCGCGACCGACACAGCTCAGTCAGCGAGCACCGCACCGACTGGCAGCCTCACCGTAATGATCATCACCACCAGCGGCCAGAAACTGGCGCTGCCCGACGTAGTGGTCGGCCTCTACGGCCCGCTGCAGTTCAGCGTGACCCAGCGAACCGATGCGTCCGGGCAGACGACGTTCACGGGGTTGAAGCCCGGCTCGCAGTACACGGTTCACGTCTCCCAGCGCGGCGACCACGGCGCCTGGACCCGGCTATCCAACTACCGCGAGAACGTGTCGGTAGTCGCCGGCCACCACACCTGGCTGGCCTTGCGGATGCGGTTGGCCGGGTCGATCGGCGGACGCATCGTCAACCAGTCCGGCGTTCCGGTTGCGAACCTCATGGTTCGGGCCCGCGGAGCCCTCACCCGCGCGAGCGAGTACGACTACACCGATGCAGACGGCTACTACGTCATCCGGGGGCTGCTGAGCGACAACTACCGCGTGGAGATCGTCGACAACCCGGGTTCTCCGCAGATCATCCGCCGGGTGGTGCCGGTCGAGGCACAGCACGGGGATGTGCCGCAGACCTTCGTCAACTACATCAACGGGGTGCTGCAGCAGCCGTACTAGTCATGCAGGAAGGCGCTGGTCTACCTCAACTCGACGAGTCTTTCCAGACCCTCGTCTTGGACTCGCACCCGGTCTACCGTGTTCGGTGAAACCGAAGGAGCACGCAATGGCCGAGCAGCGCACGTACCCGAATGGCGTTACCTGTTGGATCGCCCTCGAAGTACCCGATGCTGACGCCGCGAGCAGTTTCTACGGCGCGTTGTTCGGGTGGGAATTCACCAACATCATGCCTCCCGGCGCCGCTGCGTACCTGATGGCGTCGATAGATGGTGCGGACGTCGCGGCGATCGCAGCCAGCGCTGGCGCCGCGCAATGGACCACCTTCATCTCGACCGACGACATCCAGTCGACGACCTCGACGATCGAGCGTGCGGGCGGAACGATTATCGACGCCCCTCGCGACGCCGGCGTCTACGGCCGCGCGGCCACCGCCAAAGACCCGCAGGGAGCAGAATTCCACCTGTGGCAAGCGGGGAATCACCCGGGCTCGCAACTCGTCAACGTGCCGGGAACCTGGAACTTCAGCGACCTTCAGACAACCGACCCGGAAGCCGCGCAAAGTTTTTATTCGCACGTCTTCGGCTGGCAATTCGTCGACGTGGGGTTGACCATGATCGCGGTGCCCGGATACGGGGACTACCTCGCCGCGACGTCCGATCCGCAGATCTACGAACGGCAGGCGGGAGCCCCAGAGGATTTCGCCGATGTGATCGGCGGGTTCGAATCGGTGCCGTCGTCATCGCGCTGGCGGGTCAAATTCAGTGTCGCCGACCGTGCGAAGAGCATGAGCCTGGTCGAGAAGCTCGGGGGCACGGTGCTCGCGACCGACGACCAGTACTGGGCCAACCTCGCTGACATCCGCGATCCGCAGGGCGCCGAGTTCACCATCAGTGAGTTCCACGATCCGGCCTGAGGGACCGTCGATGGGAGGGGTGCAGCCCGCAGCTTCACCACTCGGACGACTGTCGGTCGAGAGACTGCTTAACCCGCCGCACCAAGCCATCAGGTCAGGGGCCTCCGAGCCAGTGATCTATCCGGTGGTGGTCCGGGGTGAAACCGTGATCCACTCCCCAGAGGACAGCCTGGGTGCGCGAAGTGACACCGATTTTCGCATAGACGTTCCGGATATAGAGTTTCACGGTGTTCGGGCTCAAGTAAGTGAGCGACGCGACCTCGGCGTTGCTCTTACCTTGAGTGATCAGCGCGAGGATCTCAGCTTCACGATCAGTGATGCCCTCGTGGCGACCCGGCCATTCGATGCCCGGCGCGTTGCCTGCTCGTCGCGGAGGGTCGCTCACCACGACTTCACCAGCCCGGACAGATTCCAGCGCCGCGACCAGCTCACGTGCCGTGAGTGATTTGGAAAGGTAGCCGCGCACTCCCTGCTCGAGTGCCTTGGCGACAAGCGAGGGATGGAAGTTCCAGGTATAGACAACAACATGGGACGCACGTGGACTACGCACCAGGGCAGCGATCTCGTCGTGATCCGACTCGGGCTGCGCGAAAGAGTCGTAGAGCACGATGTCGACCGAGTCTTTGAGGTCGAAATTCGCATCGATCTCAGCCACCAGGACCCGGTGACGGTAGTGGTCGAACATGTGGGCCAAACCAGCGAGAACGACGTCGTAGTCATCGACGAGCGCGACGGTCAGGGGCTTGGGCATACTTCGACGATACGCGTGATCGCGAGGGACCACTACACCCCTAGGGGTGTACCGGCGCTCTGGCCAGTCTGGCTGAATGGTTCCCGGCCAGGCATCCGCTCGGCCATGACGCGCGTTTCAACGTGCAGAAGAAAGGATGACCATCATGATCGGTCTCATCATCAGCCTCATCGTCATCGGCCTCATCGCCGGAGCACTCGCCCGCCTGGTCGTGCCGGGGCGGCAGAACATCAGCATTCCGATGACCATCCTGCTCGGCATCGTCGGCTCGTTCGTCGGCGGCTTCCTGGGCTTCCTGCTTTTCCAGCACGATGCCATGGACGGCTTCTTCCAGCCCGCCGGAATCATCGGATCGGTGATCGGCGCGATCATCGTGCTGTTCCTCTACACGCGCTTCGCCGGCCGCGGCGCAGTTCGTCGCTAGTCGGATGCGCCCCGTCCGGTGCCGGTAGAACATACCGGCTCCGGACGGGGGCTCACTCGCCTGACGGGCTCGCTACTTGGTCTCGCAGATGAACGTGCCCTGGTTCGGATACTTGGTCACGCGCTCGGTCGAGGGAATCGCCAGCTCGGCCGACCCCACTGAACCGGATGCAAGCGCGAGCTGGCGCAGCATCGACGTCATCGACGCCGTCTGCTTGTTCGAGACCTTCGCCGCGCCGGTTCCCGACTCGCACTGTTTGAAGTAATTAATTGTCGAATGCCAGTCGATCAACCGGTCGCCCTGCACCCGGCGAGAACTGGTACCGTCTCCCTGGTCGGCCTGGAGCGCATCTGCGCCCGCACCGCCGTACAGGGTGTCAGTGCCGTTGAGCGTCTTCCGGCTCCGGTCAGTGTCCTCGATCGGCGCGGCCGTCTGCCACAACTTCGAGTCGGCGGTCCGGCGCTTGATGTCGAGCAGGTCACTACCGGCCCCGCCGAACAACCTGTCATGTCCCGTGCCGCCCCACACCGCGTCTGCGTCGTCGCCGCCGAATACGACGTCGTTGCCCGCACCTGCGTTGACGACATCCTTGCCTGCACCGGCATGGATGGAATCCGCTCCACCGTCGCCGAGGATGAGATCGTCGCCGCCGACCGTCGACTGGGTCAGGGTGACTACCGGAATGAGAGTGCCACGGGGACGGATCAGTTCCTTCACGAACGACTTGTCGTCCTTGATGGTGCGGTCGACCGCCCCGAGTGCAGCTGCGGGAGTCGGCTTGTTGATGGCCTGGTCACCGATCAGGGTGTCGTCTCCCCCGCCTCCCTGCAGAATGTCACCGGGGACCGCTGCCTTCGCAAAGGCCTGCGCGGGCCGCTTCGTGCGGGTGTTGTCGAACTGGCCGTAGAGGTCGTCGTCGCCCAGGCCTCCCATCAATCGGTCGCTGCCCGACCAGACACCCGGGAGCGTGTCTGCCATGGCGATGTGTCGCGAGGTGTGCACCCCGCTGGCACCGCCGGCCAGTGTCTTGTTCGGTCCATCCCGGGTGATGCGGCCGTTGTCACCGAGGAGCACGTCACGGGCGTCTCCGCCATCGAGAACGTCGTTGCCGTCCAGCAGCCCAGCGGACATCGCGTCGCGAGCCGCCTTCGGCGTTGTGAGAAGCCGATCGGATACTCCGTCGGCGGAAGCCGTGATGATCGCTCCGCTATTGCTGGAGCCACCACCGACCAGGTCGTCTTCGCCCTCGTTCCCGCGAAGATCGTCAGCGCCGTCGTTGCCTTCCAGGTAGTCGACGTCCGCACCTCCGGCGATGTCGTCGTCACCGCCCTGCCCGAAGAGCAGGTCGCGACCGTCGTCGCCGGTGAGGGTGTCGTTGCCGCCGGTGCCCACCGGGGCGCTCCTCTCGGAAGTACCGAGGTCGAACAGCTGGACCGTCCGCAACCTCGTGCCATCCAGGCGAACGTCGTTCGTCGTCTCAAGGCGGGCGTTGTCGCCAGCAAGGACGTCGTCGCCCGAGCCGCCTGAGACGACATCGATCGC
>Ga0247729_10000312_pt1 | contig 21165 bp, 16 predicted proteins | sample UWRJL133311R2_FD_180958 | JGI IMG/M metagenome (GOLD analysis project Ga0247729, IMG submission 180958) | Plant litter microbial communities from Arlington Agricultural Research Station in Wisconsin, United States - UWRJ-L133-311R-2 | ecosystem: Environmental > Terrestrial > Plant litter >... | reverse complement strand
GAACAGCCGGCGCAGGCTGCGCTGTGGATAGGTCTGGCTGTTGTCGACAGCAGTCGCGGTGCCGGGCGGCAGGCGCTTGATATCGAATTGCGGAAAGGTCTGCGCCATGTGGGCCAGCAGGGCGGGACGCTCCGGCGCCGGCGTCGCGCTGAGCAGCTTAACCAGCGCCACCAGTTCGCCGTGACCGCGGTCGAACCGCTGGTCGTTGGGGTCCGGCTGAAACAGCATGAAGGTCGCGGTGACGATCAGATGGATGGCGACGATCGACACCACGATCAGCGCCGCGATCTGGCCGCTGATCCGTCGCAGGTTGAGGACGTCGAGCAGCTTCATGGGCGGTGCTCAGTTCGTCGTGGCCGTCGCGATCGCTTCCACTTCCGGCGTGAACATGTAGCCGCCGGAGCGCACCGTCTTGATCAGCGTGGCGTCCTGCGGGTCGGCCTCGATCTTGCGGCGGATGCGGCTCACCAGCACGTCGATGCTGCGCTCGAACGAACCGGCGTTGCGGCCCTGGGTGAGGTCGAGCAGGCTGTCACGCGACAGCACCCGGCCGGGCCGTTCGCAGAACGTGCGCAGCAGGTCGAACTCGGCGGAGGTCATGGCGACGCGGGCGCCGGCGGGATTGCGCAATTCGCGCAGCCGGAAGTCGATCTGCCAGCCGGCGAACGACAGCGCGGTAGCGCTCGGCGTCGCGCTGGCGTTCAGCGCGGAAGCCTGACGGCGCAGCACGGCATTGATGCGCGCCAGGAGCTCGCGCGGATTGAACGGTTTCGGCAGGTAGTCATCGGCGCCCATTTCGAGGCCCAGGATCCGGTCGACGTCTTCGCCGCGCGCCGTCAGCATGATGATCGGCACCTGGGATTCCGCCCGCACCCGGCGGCACAGGCTGAGACCGTCTTCGCCGGGCAGCATGACGTCGAGGATCAGCAGGTCGACACGGTGGTCGGCCATCGCCTTTTCCATCTCGCGGCCGTCTGCTGCGGTGGTGACGTTGCACGAGTTGGTACGCAGGTACTTTGCGATCAGCGTGCGGGTTTCGCGGTCGTCTTCGACGACCAGAATGTTCGGAGAGGATGCCATGGGGACTCTTTTGGCCGGGATCTGAGGAGGCTGCTGAAGTTTTTTGTTTCGGCGTGTTGCTGATGCCGAAGGCGTAACACAGGGCAACATGTCAGCAAGGCGAGAACAAGACCTCGTTAATATCGGTCGCCGCAAGGTGGAGCGACTTCGCAAGCACCTTGGAGCTTATCATGACCTCGATCTCGGCTGCGTCCAGCAGCTCCTACCAGACACCGCTTCAAAAGCTGCAGCAGGAGCTGCAGGCCGATATCGCGTCAGGAAAGATCTCTACCGACGACCAGGACGCGCTGTCCTCGGCGCTTACCGACATCGACGCGTCGCTGCAGAGCGGCTGGTCGATCCAGACCGGCGCCGCCAAGGCGTCACCGGACGACATGAAGTCGAAGATCGACGACCTGATCTCCGGCGAAGTATCGAGCGGCAAGCTCACCGCCGATCAGGCCACCGAATTGCAGAGCGTGTTCAAGTCGGCCTTCGCCGGCGGTCCGGGTGGCGCCCGCGGCGCGGGCGGTCCGCCGCCCGGTGGCGGCCCCGGCGGTCCGCCTCCGTCGGACAGCACCACCTCCGCCGACGGCGCCTCGTCCACGGACTCCACCGACAGCACGGACTCCACGGACGATGTCAGCGACATCCTGCAGAAGTTTCTCGCCTCGCTGCAGGAATCGCTGTCGGCGTCGTCGACCTCCTATAGCGCCAGCGGCACTTCCGCGACGGCCGCAAGCAGCAAGGCCTCGTTCTCGGCGCTGCTGATTGACTATCAGACCTGAGACCCGCGCGATCCGGCAATCCGGAACCCCGGGGGCCTGGGTTGCCTGGCGCCGCTGCTCAAGCATTTGCGCTGCCCACTATTGCGGCGAAATGCACCAGCAAATTTGGCCCGGGAACCGGAACGCACTCCGGATTGCCGCGTTTCCCTGTTGCAACCCTGCACAGGAGGAACATATGTTGAAGAAATATATGACGGCTGGTCTGTTGGGATCTGCCATGCTGGCATCGGCGGCTTTCGCACAGAGCCCGTCGGCCACCACCACGACCACTTCGCCGGCCGCCGCGCCGGTCACGGCTTCTGATTCCAGCTACAACGGCAACTGGCGCGCCTCGAAGATCGTTGGCGTGAACGTGTACAACGACGCCAATGAGAGCCTTGGCTCGATCAACGATCTGCTGACCGACAAGGGCGGTAACATCAAGGCCGTGGTGATCGGCGTCGGTGGCTTCCTCGGTGTCGGCGAAAAGCTGGTCGCGATACCGTATGACAAGATCAAGTTCGTAAGCGAGCCGCTGGTTACCGCGTCGCCCGCTGCCGGCAATCGGCCGAGCAGCCCGCCGACCGGTATGACAACGGGTGCCGCGACCACCGGAGCTGCTCCGGCGGCGCCAGCCGCTGCGGCCAAACCCAATCCCTGGTACCCGGACCACGCGGTACTAAGCGCCACCAAGGATGAGCTGAAGGGCATGGCGGACTTCAAGTACTCGACGAACTAATCGGGTCGGCGAGATGATTTAGCTCAAAGACGGCGCGTCCGGGCAACCGGGCGCGCCGTTGCGTTTGCGCTCTGTCGGCGCGGATGTGGTGAAAACTCCATGTCGTCCCGGCAAGCGAGCAAAGCGAGCGCAAGCCGGGACCCATACGCGTCGTCGCGGTGCGTGGGTGCTGTCGCAGTCACAGGCCTCGTCATGAACCCGGAGGTTATGGGTCCCGGGTCGGCGCTCGCTAGGCTCGCTGGCCCGGAACGACATCTCTTGCAGTCCGGCTTCTACAATCCCGGCAGCGCCGTCACTGCGACATTGATCGCACCGTCGGCCTCCGCGATCACCCGCAACGTTTTGGAATCGAAGGCGATGCCGCCGAGGCGCAGGCTGGTGATCTCGCCGCTGACGCGAATGCCTTCTTCGTTTTTCTGGAAGTCGGCGATCACGGCGGCGATCTTCTTCTGTGCGTTGGAAGCGAATGGCTTGAGGTCAATGGTGGCGCGCTCCGCCAGCGCCTGCTGCAGCAGTGGCATGGCCGCGCGCGCTGCCGAACCGAGCAGCCCGAACGCCGCCTCGGATTCCACCGCCAACTCCATATTGGTTAGCTTCAATATTTGCGCTGCCGGATCGAGTACCGGCTTGCCCCAGATATGCACCGTGGCTTCGCCGCCGAGGCCGAACCAGCTTTTCTTTTCCTTGGCGTTGACCAGCAGCGAGATCAGCAGCCGGTCACCGGAGGCCTGAACCGTCGCCTTCTTGACGGTGATATCCACCGAGCCTGAGCCATCTTCCGGAAACGTCTTGCCGGCCAGTTGCGCCTCGATGATCTTGTTGAGTTCGGTGAACGGCATGTCGACGGGTACGCCGATGTTCAGTTTGCCGGGGCCGGGCGGCACGATCGCCAGGGTTGCCGGGAACGGACAGTTCGGTGTGGTCTGCGTCGATGTGACCCGCGTCTCGGCCTCGACACCGAGCGTCAGCATCAGATTGCTGGCGTCGATGCGTGGCTGTGCGGCCACTGCGCGGGTCGGTTTGAGTTCGAGGTAAAGGCCCTGCAGCGCCGCGGCGCCTTGCAGCGGGATCGACCGGCACAGCCTGGCCCATTCGCGCCGCGCGTTCTGCTCGAAGGCGGGATCGTTGCGCAATCGCGCCTGGACGGCGGCGATCTGGTCGTTGACCGCCTTGTCGATCACCGGCTTGACCTGGGCGGGCACGCTGACCCGCGCGCCGGCCATCGACACGCTGGTGTCGCCGAGGCTGACCTGGGCCGTGAGGTTGGGCTCGATCCGCCAGTTCGCCGTCAGCTGCGGCTTCGCTGTCATCACCACATTGCCGCGGATCTCGGCATTGGCGTTGACGTTCTTGATGTTGATGCTGCCGATCTGCTTGGCGACATTGCCGCCGAGCAGGTTGCCGAGCGCGCCGCCGAGCTGGTCGCGCAGGTTGGAGGAGATCGCGCCATTGACGGTGAGGGCGCCGGTCAGCGGGGTCGACAGGGTCAGGGTGTCCTGCGCGCCGGTGGCGGCGATCGGGCCGCGTGCCGCATTCCATTTGATATCGGCGTTCTGCAGCAGCTGCGGCACCGGATTGTCGGCGGTGCCGGCGAAAGTGCGGGGCGCGCCGCGGTCGGCCGCGTCACGGATCGCGGTCAGCGCCACCGTGATCGGCGCGACGATGCTGGAGGTTCGCGGCGTGTCCGGCAGCGGCGGCAGTTGAACCAGAACCGGCGCCGGCCCGGCACCGCGCGGGGCCACGTAATCCATTACTTTCAGGGCCGCGACGAAAAATACCGCCACACCAGCGCCCGCGATCAAAACCGTTTTAAGCCGCATTAAATCCTCGCTGCAATATCCGGCGACCCTACAGCAACGGGCAGGGCCGGGCAAAGGTGCTGTTGCACCGTCTAGTCCATTCACGGTGTCGTTTGTGGGGCGGGCACATTCCGGCGGGCCTCTGTCATCCGGGCGCCCGATGCACGCTGCCCGTGTCGGAAGACATGGGCGGCGCGGCGACGCTTTCTAGTGACACGTGATGGCCGCAGGAGGGCATGAGGGGTGTTGCTCACCGGCGCTGATATCAATTCGCGACGATGAGAACCGCTCTTCAAAAGGACGGTGGCGATAGTCAGCGTTGATGACCTAATAAAAAACGACAACTACACTTTAACTACACGAATACCAGTTTAGTATTTCAGTACCGCTCACCAAAGCACACTCGCATTTTTTCACCGCATCAACGGCTTGGTCGTCTTGACAACATAGGCGGTGCAATTCTCAGTTGCGCCGATGCGGGGCCGTATGCGCTTGAAAACAAGCAGCGCAGCGTCAGCGCGGGGATGAACTTTCACAGCTGTCTTTGCAAATTTTACCTTCGCTTCAGGAGGCGGGAATGCTTTGCCTTGCGTCAACAAAATTCATTTCAATCCATGTTCTCGCAAAGCGTCGTGCGCGTTGGCGCGCCTGGCTGATGGCCAGCGCCGCGAGCTTGATAGCCAGTCAGGCCTGGGCGATCGACGTCGCCAACGAGACCGACTGGACAAACGCCACGGCAGCAGTCGCTGCAGCAGGCGCGGGCACGACGGTGTCCATCAACATCACGGCCGGCTTCACGCTGACCAGTTCACTGACGCAGTTGCAGCAATACCGGCGTGGTGGTCAACGTCACGGGCAACAGCCAGACGATCGACGGTGCGGCGACCTATCAGGGTATCCAGGTCAACGGCGCCAATGCGCTGACCGTCAACATTTCATCGCTGGCGGTGGCCAACACGGCGGCGCGTGGCGGCAATGGCGAGAACGGCCAGAACGGCTACTATAGCGCCGGACTTTCCTATGGTTCGGGCGGCGGCGGCGGCGGCGGTCTCGGTGCCGGCGGCGGCCTGCTGGTCGGCAGCGGCGCCCATGTGACGCTGGCGTCGGTAACCTTCACCGGCAACACCGCCGCTGGCGGCACCGGCGGCAATGGCGGTGTGGCGCAGAACGCAGCGGCCGATCCCGTCAATGGCGGCAACGGCGGCGCCGGCGGCACGATCAACAATCCCGGCGTCAGCGGCGGCGGTGGCGCCGGCGGCACAGGCGGCAACACCGGCACGCAAGGAACGGCGGGCGCAGCGGGGGCGGTGTTCGGCGCCGGTGGCGGCGGTGGTGGCGGCTCCGGCACCACCAACAGCACCTCCTACACGAGCAATAATGCGGGCGGCAACGGCAACGGCGGTGGCGGTAACGGCCGGCCGGGCGGTGATGGCGTCACCAACAACAACGGCAGCCAGGGCCCTGGCGCGGACGGCGGCTCTGGCGGCAATGGTGGTGGCGCCAACGGTGGCGCGATCTATGTCGCGACCGGCGGCACGCTGACCATCCTCGATAGCCCGATCACCGGCGCGGTCGTCACCAGCGGCACCGGCGGCAGCAACGGCGTCGGCCAGGGTCCGAGCTCCATCAATGGCAGTCCGGGCGCGGCCGGCGCCACCGCGGGCGCTGGAATCTTTCTCGGCGGCGTGATGGCCAATATCGGCGTATCTGCCGGCAACGTCACCTATGCCAACACCATCGGCGGCACCGGTCTGGCGGTCGGGCCTGTCACGACTGCGATCAACAAGACCGGCGCCGGCATGCTGACGCTGTCGGCAGTCAATACGTTCGTCGGCAACGTCAACATCAGCGGCGGCACGCTGTCGATCGGCGCGACCAACAACCTCGGCGCTGCCGCCAATGATGTCGTGCTGTCGAACGGCGGCACGCTGGGCGTCACGGCGACAACGACGCTGGCCAACGGCCGGGCGTTCAGCATCGCCGGCACGGGCGGCATCGACGTTGCAACCGGCACCACCACGACGCTGCAGGGCGTTATCGCTGACGGCGCGTCTTCCGGTTCGCTGGTCAAGAGCGGCGACGGCACGTTACTGTTGTCGGCCGCCAACACCTATACCGGCTCGACTACCGTGGACGCCGGCACGCTGCGCGCCGGCAATGCCAATGCACTGCCCAGCGGCAGCGCCTTCATCGTCGCGGCTCCGGGCATCCTCGACCTCAACGGCTTCAACGCGACGACGGGTTCGCTAAGTGGCGCCGGCACAGTGACCAATGGTGGCGCCACCGCCATTTCGCTGACTGCTGGCGGCAACAACGCCAGCACGGTGTTCTCCGGCGTGATTCAAAATGGCACCAACACGATCGGGCTGATCAAGAACGGCACCGGCAATTTCGAACTGTCCGGCATCAACACGTATACCGACGGGACCGTCGTCAACGCCGGCACGCTCACCGTCAACGGCTCGACGGCGTCCTCCCTGCTGACTGTGGTCAATGCCGGCGCCACGCTGGCTGGCAGCGGTACGGTCGGCAGTACTTTCATCAATGACGGCACGCTGTCGCCGGGTAACTCGATCGGTACGCTGAGCGTGCAGGGCAGCCTGGTCTTCACGGCGGCATCGACCTATGTCGTGCAGGTGTCGCCCACCGCGGCCGACCGTACCAACGTCACCGGCGTTGCCACCCTTGGCGGCGCCACGGTGAGCGCCGTGTTCGACCCGGGCTCCTACATTTCCAAGCAATATACGATCGTCAACGCCACCGGCGGCATCAGCGGCACTTTCGGCACGCTGGTCAACAGCAACCTGCCGGCCAACTTTACCTCGGCGCTCAGCTACGACGCCACCAACGCCTATCTGAACCTGGCGCTGAACTTCGTGCCGCCAGGACCGACCCCAACGCCAACCCCGACACCGACCCCCACGCCAACTCCGGCGCCCGTGTTCGGCGGCTTCACTGTCAACCAGCTCAACGTCGCCACGACGCTGGTCAACTACTTCAACACCACAGGCGGCATTCCCGCCATCTTCGGTTCGCTGACGGCAACAGGCCTGAGTGTGGTGTCCGGCGAAACCGCGACAGGATCGCAGCAGACCACCTTCGACGCGATGAACATGTTCATGGGCCTGATCACCGATCCCTTTATCGATGGGCGCGGGGATCCGTCTCGCCCCGCGCCGATTGCGTTCGCTGCCGAAAGCGACGCGCTCAACTATGCCGCCAGCGGCAAGAAACGCTCGGCCGGGGAACGAGAGGCCTATGGCATGGTCACCAAGGCGCCGCCGCTGATGGCGGTTGCCGATCCGCGCTGGAGTGTGTGGGCGGCCGGCTTCGGAGGCTCGCAGACCACCGACGGCAACGGCACCATCGGCTCCAATACCGCGACTTCGCGGATCTACGGCACCGCGGTGGGCGCCGATTACTTCTTCTCGCCACGCACCATCGGCGGCTTCGCGCTGGCCGGCGGTGGCACGAACTTCAGCGTCAACAATTTCGGCTCCGGGCGTTCCGACCTATTCCAGGCCGGCGCCTTCATCAAGCACACCGCCGGTCCGGCCTATATCCTGGGCGCGCTGGCCTATGGCTGGCAGGACGTCACCACCGACCGCACGGTGGTGACGACCGGTGTCGACCGGTTGCGCGCGCGGTTCAGCGCGAACTCCTATTCCGGGCGGGTGGAAGGCGGCTATCGCTACCAGACGCCATGGATGGGGATCGGCATCACGCCCTATGCGGCCGGCCAGTTCACCACCTTCGATCTGCCCGGCTATGCCGAGCAGGTGCTGTCAGGCGCCAACACGTTTGCGCTGAGCTACGGCGGCAAGAGCGTCACGGCGTCGCGCAGCGAACTCGGCCTGCGCAGCGACAGGACGTTCTGGGTGCAGGACTCGATCGTCACGCTGCGCGGACGCGCCGCCTGGGCGCATGACTACAACACCGACCGCAATGTGCAGGCGGCATTCCAGACGCTGCCCGGGACCAGTTTTGTGGTCAACGGCGCGACCCCGGCACGCGACGCCGCGCTGACCACCGCTTCGGCGGAAATGAAGTGGCGCAACGGCATCTCGATCGCCGGCACTTTCGAAGGCGAATTCTCACAGGTCACCCGCAGCTACGCCGGAAAGGGCGTGGTACGGTACACATGGTGAGGCCACAAGCGTAGCCCGGATGGAGCGAAGCGAAATCCGGGGCCGTCCCTCAGCGAATGGACCAGTCCCGGATTGCGCTTCGCTTCATCCGGGCTACGTCTAACGTCAGCCCCGCCGGCCCGTCGAGCTATCCGCGCGGCGGTCCATCGGCAACACGATCACCTTGGTACCCACGGTCACTCGGGAATACAGGTCCGAGACATCCTGGTTGGTGAGGCGGATGCAGCCCGAGGAGACCTGGGTGCCGATGGTCTCCGGCATGTTGGTGCCGTGGATGCGGTAGATGGTGCCGCCGAGATACATGGCTCGGGCGCCGAGCGGGTTGCCCGGGCCGCCGGCCATGTGGCGCGGCAAATAGGGCTGGCGCGCGATCATCTCCGCCGGCGGCGTCCAGGCCGGCCATTCCGCCTTCTTCGTCACCGTCTGCACGCCCGACCAGGTGAAGCCGTCGCGGCCGACGCCGATGCCGTAGCGGATCGCCTGGCCGTTGCCGAGCACGTAGTACAGGTAGGTGTTGGGCGTATCGATGATGATGGTGCCGGGCGCCTCGCGGGTGGCGTAGCTGACCACCTGGCGCTTGAAGCGGGCGGGCTGCTCGACCACCGCGGTCTCATCGTCGGCCTGCGGCGCCTGCACCTGCGGCGCCGGCTGAAGCTGCATCGGCGGGGTCATGAAGAACGGAAACAGCGGTAGCGGCGCGGCCTGCGCCGGGGAGAATGCCAGCATGCCGACGGCCAGCGCGCCGAATGCGGCGGCGGTACGGATGGTCTTGAAGCGGATGGAATCGGTCATGGTCATTCTCCGTTTGAGCGCCCTGCGAGCGCCCGTTCGGCGCTTCGTTGCCCAGAGAAGTAACCGGCGCCGGTTTCACGCGGTTTGCGTCGGAAACGCAAAACGGTTTCGTCGCTGGGAGAATTGTGTCGTCGCGGGGTGGTCGACGTATACTTAAGTACCGGACTTTTCTGACGTGTCCGATCGCGCCTTAACCAAACTGGAGTTAATTTGGTTGATACTTTCGCTCAGCTTTCGCTGGTGGTGGGATCGGCCGTGGACATTCTGCTGGTAATTGTAGTTCTGCTGCTTGCCTTGCTGGGATCCGCATGGTCCTGCGCCAGGTCTTACTTCGAAAAAGGCCGGCTGCGGGGGCTGGAGCAGGCGACCCGGGAAACCATCCGCGGCGCGCAGTCGCATTTCGGAGGTATCCGGATTCCCGACAAGGTGCAGGGCAGCATCGTTTCGATCGGCGCGATGGTCGATGCCCGCGCCAAGGCGGCCTATGAGCCGCCGCTATGGGCGTTTGGCGACGCCGTCGGCGATGCCTGCTGGCAGAACGGCTATGAAGCGGGGATCCGGCAGGGCGCCATCCCGGACGGCAAGATCCGGATCGATCTGGCGCCGGCCGAGCTGCTGCAGGTGACCTGGCTGGCGCATCTCGGCTTCCAGCACATGATGCCGAACTACCGCGGTTATGAGATCCATCGCTTCCACGGGCCGGAGGACGCCCGCGAAGGCGCCCGCTCGGTGGCGCTGCTGGAATGCGCGCTGCCGCGGCCGCAGCGGCCGTTCAGCGATATCCGGACGCAGATCGAGAGCCGCGAAAGACTGATCGCCGACTGGTGGGTGGTCGGCGCCGAGCGCAAGTTCGCGTAGCGATCACTCGTTGATCGTGGCGTCCGGGCGCCAGGTCAGCAGACGGTTTTCCAGCGCGGTCAGCAGCCACTCGGCGACCAGCGCCACCACGGCGATCACGATCATCGCCGCGAATACGCCGTTGCTATCGAACGAGCCCTGCGCGGTGGCGATCAAGAGGCCCATGCCCTCGCGCGCGCCCAAAAATTCGCCGACGATGGCGCCGACCAGCGCGAAGCCGAACGAGACGTGCAGGCTCGCCAGGATCCACGACAGCGCCGAGGGGATGACCACCGCGCGGGTCATCTGCCAGTTCGAGGCGCCGAGGATGCGGGCATTGGCGATCAGGTTCTTGTCGGCCTCGCGGACGCCCTGGAAGGCGTTGGCGAACACCACGAAGAACACCATCACCACCGCCAACGCGATCTTCGACGCCGCGCCGAGACCGAGCGCGACGATGAAGATCGAGCCCAGCACCACGCGCGGGATCGAATTGGCCACCTTGATGTAGATCGAGAACACGTCGGACAGCAGTTGATTGCGGCCGAGCGCGATGCCGCACAGAATGCCCATCACCGCGCCGATCAGGAAGCCAGCACCGGCCTCGTAGATCGTGACCGCAACCTGTTTCCACAGCGGGCCGATCGAGGTGCCGTTCTCGATCCAGTCGATCAGCTTCAGCACGATGCCCGAGGGTTGGCCGAAGAAGAACGGGTCGATCAGTCCGACGCGCACGCCGAGCTCCCACCCGCCGATCAGGAACACCAGTACGGCGAGGCGCAGCACCAGCACCAGGCGGTCGTGGCGGCGCATCCGCTCGATGGCGGTCTCGAGCTTCGGCTCGGCGGGCAGACGTGTGGTGATGCTGCTGTTGGTCATGTCAGTGTCCCCAGACATGTCAGTGTCCCGCCCGTGCGCGAAGCACTTCTTCCCGGAGGTCGTCGTTGATTTTTCGTGCGATGGCGATGAAACGCTCGTCGTAGCGCAAAGTGGCGACGTCGCGCGGCCGCGGCAGGTCGATGGTGTGCACCGACTTGACCCGCGCCGGTCGCGTGGTTAGCACCGCGACGCGGTCGGCGAGCAGGATCGCCTCGTCGAGGTCGTGGGTGACGAACAGCACCGCGGACTTGGCCTGCGCCCATAGTTGCAGCAGCTCTTCCTGCATCAGTTCGCGGGTCTGCACGTCGAGTGCGGAGAACGGCTCGTCCATTAGCAGTACCTGGGGATTGTTGATGAAGGTCTGCGCCAGCGCCACGCGCTTGCGCATGCCGCCGGACAGCTGGTGCGGATGGTGGCCCTCGAACCCCTTCAGCCCGACGCGGACGATCCAGTCGCGCGCCTCGGCTTCCGCTTTGTCTTTGGCGACGCCGCGAAACAGCGGCCCGGCCATCACATTGCCGAGCACGTCGCGCCACGGAAACACCGCGTCCTGCTGGAACACGAAACCGACGCGGCGATCCACGCCGTCGACGCGTTGGTCGAACAAGGTGACCTCGCCGGCCTGCGGGCGCGCGAGCCCCGCGATAAGTCCCAGCGTCGTCGACTTGCCGCAGCCGGTGGGGCCGACGATGGCCATGAACTCGCCGGGCGCGATGCTGAGGTCAAAGTCCTCCAGCGCCGACAGGATTTCGCCGGCCGGCGTCACGAAGCGCCGGGCGACGTGTTTGAGTTCGATGGCGGAGGGGGAGGTCATTTGAAGGTTCAATTCGTCAGCGAAGGTTGCACGAAGGTGGCTCAACCGTCATTGCGAGGAGCGAAGCGACGCGGCAATCCAGAACCCCGAGCGAAGAACTGGATTGCTTCGTCGCAAGGGCTCCTCGCAATGACGACATTAATTACTGCGTGGCATTCGCCTTGGTCACGAATTCCGTGGTGTAGGTCTTCGCCAGATCGATGGTCTTGCCCTTCAGGTTCGGCGAAAAGCTGGACAGCACCTGCAGCACCGATTCCGGCGCGCCCGCCGGCATCATGCCATCCGGCGAATATTGCGCGCGGCCTTCGCGCAGGCCCTGGATGTAGAGATCGAGCTCGCCGGCGTAGTAATCCTTCGGCATCGCCGCGGCGATTTCTTCCGGCGAGTGGCTGTGCATCCACTTCAATGTCTTGACCATCACGTTGACCACTTTTTGCGCGGTCTCCTTGTTGGCTTCCATCCAGGCGCGGTCCATGTACAGGCAGGCCGCCGGATAGTCGCCGCCGAGCGCGGCGCGGGTGCTCTCCGGGGTGCGCAGGTCGATGCCGACCTTGGCGGTGCCGTTCTTGACGGCGCGGGCCACCGTCGGCTCGGTGGTCATGCCGGACACGATCTTGCCCTGCTGCATCGAAGCCAGAAAGGTGTCGCCGGCGCCGACCGGCACCAGCGAGTAGTCCTGCAACTTGAGGCCGGCCTTGGCGGCCAGCGCGCGGGTCAGGAAGTCGGTGGCCGAGCCCAGCCCGGTGACCCCGAGCGCCTGGCCCTTCCAGTTGGCGGGGTCCTTGAGCTTGTCCGCGTCCGCTGTCTTGACCAGCACCACTTCGCCCGGCGCGACGGCGAACTGCACCACCGAGGTGATGAACTTGCCCTTGGACTGCAGATCGATGGTGTGGTCATAGAATCCGACCACGCCTTGCACTTCGCGGGCAAGCAGAGCAGTAGCGGCTTGCGAGCCCGAGGTGGAGTTGAACAATTCGACGTCGAGGCCCTGCTCCTTGAAGAAGCCGAGTTGGGCGGCGAGCTTGGCCGGCAGGTAGATCTGCTTGTCGATGCCGCCGACCATGATCTTGATCGGGGTCTGGGCGGCGGCCGGCGTGATCCATGTGGCGGCGGACAGCGCGATAGCGAGCGCGGCGGCAAAAATTGGGCGCATGGGCGTTTCCTGACAGGTCTGTTTGGCGCGTTGCCGGCTGCACGGAATCAAGGCCGTACCGCTCATGCGCCTTCACGTAGATGTTATCAGGCCCCGGCGGGCGGCGCTAAGTCAATCCCGCCCGGCGGGCGCTGGTCGCAAAAAAGCCCCCGCTCGCGGTGCGAGCGGGGGCTTTGCTGAATCAGGGAGGCGAGGTGCTAAACCACGCCCAAAACAATGGCACCGACAAAGGCCAGTGCCGCATAGGCGGTAACAACGCTCAATCGTCCGGCGACAGTCATAAGTTCCTCCCGGTTGCTCGTTGCAGCCAAGTGTAACGCCGAGGTCGGCGGCGCGTTCCGTGATCGACTCCGGAATTGGGATTCGGATTTGCGTGCACTGAGCGCTCGCCGAGCCGCATGGTTAACCAAACCGATTTCGCCATGTTGAAGAAAACTTAAATCATTTCATCGACATTGCGCGGATGACGCGCGGAATTCGTTTGTATCTCGTCGGCTCCGTCGTCCTTGTATCGCTAGCGGGTTGCGGCAAAGGTCTGTTCCAGACCGAAGAGCGCGAACCCTGGCGTGCCGAGGCAGAAGTCGCATGTCTGAAATCCGGAACGGTGAAAGAGGGGGTCGATCTCGTTCGGATCAACCCGATTTCCGGGCCGGGGGTTTGCGGCGCCGAATTTCCGCTGAAGGTCGCAGCATTGGGCGAGGGCTCAAGCAGCTTCGGCTTCGCCGATGAAAGCCTGCGCCCGCCGGGCAGCGTTGGCAATGCCGGCAACCAGCCGCGCTGGCCGGTGCAGCCGCAGCCAATGGCGCGCGCACCGAGCTCTTACCCCAGCAACAGTGCCTATCCGGAGCCGGCTTCGCGGCAGCTGGAATACGGCGCTGCTTCAAGCGCCAACGGCCCGATCTCGCTGAACGCCCCCGGCGTTCATCCGGAGGAGGAAGAGCTCGAACCGCAGCCGCAGGATACATATCGGGCGCCGCCGCAAGCCGCGCCGCAGCCGCGCGCTCCGTATGGCCGCTACAGTTCCGGCGTGCAGGCGGCACCGCCGCAGGATTATGCCCCGCAGCGGCTCGGCCCCGCGCAGGGCAATGTCACCGGCTCGGTCGGTCCCGTCGCGCTGAAGCCCACCGCCACGCTGGCCTGTCCGATCGTTTCGGCGCTGGACAAGTGGCTGGCGGAAGCGGTGCAGCCCGCGGCGATGCGCTGGTTCGGCGCCCGCGTGGTCGAGATCAAGCAGATCTCCGCCTATTCCTGCCGCGGCATGAACGGCAATTCGCGCGCGCACATTTCCGAGCATGCATTCGGCAACGCGCTCGATGTCGCCGGCTTCACGCTGGCCGATGGCCGCAAGATCGTGGTCAAGGATGGCTGGAAGGGCATGCCGGAAGAGCAGGGGTTCCTGCGCGACGTGCAGGGCGGGGCGTGCCAGATCTTCAACACCGTGCTGGCGCCGGGCTCCAACGTGTTCCACTACGACCATATCCACGTCGACCTGATGCGCCGCTCCAGCCGCCGCATCATCTGCCAGCCGGCCGCCGTGTCCGGTGAACAGATCGCCGCCCGCGCCATGCCGCGCAGCGGCTATTCCGGCCGCGATCCGGCCTCCACCGGCTCCCTCGGCAGTCGCGCCAAACCGGGCCGCAAGGCGCCGTATGACGACGCGGAAGATTATAAGAACGAGTAGTTGCTGGCGCTCCGTTCCCCGGACGCGATGCCGAGCAGCGCTACGCGCCGCACCGCGTCCGGGGCAATCGGCCCTCAGCTCTGCCGGTACGTCGCCAGAAACATCCGCGTGGCGCTGTCGACGACGCGCGCGATCTGGGCCGGCGTGGGCGCCGGTGCGGCCTGGAAAATGAACGGCAGGAACAACGATGCCTGGCAGCACATCATGAACTGCGAGGCGGAAAGCTGGCAGTCGTCGGTCACGATCTCGCCGGCGGCGACGCGGGCCTCGAGATAGGTCGCCAGCCGGTTGATGGTGAGAGCCACCACATTGTCATAGAAGCGCCGGCCGACGTCGGGCATCCGCTCGGCAATCGCCATTACCGTGCGAGTCGAAGACCCGCCGCCCGGCCGGCACAGCAACTGGATATAAGCGGTGCCAAAATCCTTCAGGGTAGTCTCGGCGTCGCGCGCGAGATCGAAGTTGAACGCCGCCTTGCCCTGTTCGAGCACTTCCTGCTCGACGATCGCTTCGAACAACCCGTTCTTGTCGGCAAAGTAGACATAGAGTGTGCCTTTCGACACGCCGGCGGCGCGGGCGATTTCGCCCATGCTGGCGCCGTCGAAGCCGAGATTCATAAATACCGCGCGGGCGCCGTCGAGGATCTGCCGCCGCTTGGCGCTGTCCTCTTCGCCGACAACCGATAAAGCGGCAGGATGGGTGACAACCATTAATTCAGCCTGTTTGGGCAAGATTGGAGCCGAAAGGCCTTTGGCAACGCCAACAAGCCATCATGAATGCGGCTCCAATATATCTTGACCGAACCGTTCGGTCAATGTAAATGAAGAAACAGAGCGGAAGATGGGTCGTGCGAGCGGCCGTCTTGCGCGCCCCAGTTTGAGGAGGCCTTGATGGCCGGACCGCGCGACCAGGCTGCCCGTATCGTTCGACCGGAGGACGCTGAGGCCGCGCCGGTTCGTGTGGTTTCCACGGCGAGCGCCGAGGCGCATGCGCAGTCTTCGTCCGACGATGCCGTGGCGCGTGGTCCTGCCGAGGCCCCCGCCGAGAAGCCTGCTGCGCCAGCCGCCGCAGCCGCCCCCGCCGTCGCGCCAAAGTCCGGCAAGAAGAAAGCCATCCTGCTCGGCGTCGGCGCGCTGCTCGCGATCGCCGGCATCTACTACGGCGTGAACTATTATCTGGTCGGCCGCTTCATCGTCTCCACCGACGACGCCTATGTGCGCGCCAACAACACCACGCTGGGCGCGCGCGTGGCCGGCCACATCGCCGCGATCCTGCCCGGCGACAACGTCGCGGTGAAGGCCGGCGACGTGCTGTTCCGGATCGACGACGGCGACTATCGCATTGCCGTCGATGCCGCGCGCCGCAAGATCGCCACCCAGCAGGCGACCATCGAACGCATCGGCCGCCAGGTCAATGCGATGCAGAGTTCGGTCGAGCAGGCCAATGCGCAGATGGTATCGGCGGACGCCATGTCGAAGCGCGCGCAACTTGATTTTGAGCGCCAGGATGCGCTGAGCACCAAGGGCTTTGCTTCGCGCGCCACCTATGAGACCTCGCAGGCCTCGCGCGACCAGACGGCGGCCACGGTGCAGGCCGCGAAGGCCGCGGTGGATGCCGCGCGCGACAATGTCGAAGTCACCAAGGCGCAGCAGAACGAGGCCCGCGCGCAACTCGCCGAGTTGCAGAGCTCGCTCGACAAGGCGCAGCGCGATCTCGACTTCACCCAGGTGAAGGCGCCGGTCGACGGCATCTTCTCGAACCGTCTCGTCAACACCGGCGATTACATCCAGGCCGGCCAGCGGCTCGCCAATGTGGTGCCGCTCGACGCCGTCTATATCGACGCCAATTTCAAGGAGACGCAGCTACGCCGCCTGAAGCCTGGCCAGCCGGTCTCGATCGAACTCGATGCCGACTCCAGCCGCGCCATCGAAGGCACCGTGGAGAGCCTGGCGCCGGCTTCCGGTTCGGTGTTCACCCTGCTACCGCCGGACAACGCCACCGGCAACTTCACCAAGATCGTGCAGCGCGTGCCGGTGCGGCTGAAAGTGCCCGCCGACGTGGCAAAGGAAAACCTGCTGCGCGCCGGCATGTCGGTCTACGTCCGCGTCAACACCAAGCCCGGCGCCGAACCCAAGAACTAGCGTCGATTGTTACATTCCGGGCCGGCAGTAGCGCTGGTCACCTCTCCCCGCCGGGGAGAGGTCGGATGGCGAAGCCATCCGGGTGAGGGGGCTCAGCCCCATCGATAGTCTGGCGCCCCTCACCCGACGCCTTCGCTGCGCTACGGCGTCGACCTCTCCCCTCTAGCGAAGCGTCGCTTCGCACGGGGGAGAGGTGTTCGAGCGTCGCTGATACTAAACGGGATATCGTAGTCAGGATCACCATGGCCGCCTCCACCACCGCCACGCCGGGCGCGATACCGGCCGCCGCCGCGCCGTCTGACAAGATCGCGCCGAAGCGGCTGTTCGCGTTCCTGATCATGGTGTTCGGCATGTTCATGTCAATTCTGGACATCCAGATCGTGTCGGCTTCGCTGTCGGAAATCCAGGCCGGCCTGTCGGCGTCGTCCAGCGAAGTGTCCTGGGTGCAGACCGCCTATCTGATCGCCGAAGTGATCGCGATCCCGCTGTCCGGCTTTCTCTCCCGCGCGCTCGGCACCCGCATGCTGTTCGCGATCTCGGCCTCCGGCTTCACCGCGGCCTCCCTGATGTGCGGCTTTGCCTCGTCGATCGAGCAGATGATCCTGTGGCGCGCGATCCAGGGTTTTCTCGGCGCCGGCATGATCCCGACCGTGTTCGCCTCGGCCTACACCGTGTTTCCGCGCTCGAAATTCCACATCGTTGCGCCGATCATCGGCCTGGTGGCGACCTTGGCGCCGACGGTCGGCCCCACGGTTGGCGGTTACATCACCGATCTGATGTCGTGGCACTGGCTGTTCTTCGTCAACGTGATCCCGGGCATCGGTATCACCATCGGCGTGCTGGCGCTGGTCGATTTCGACAAGCCGAACCTGGCATTGCTCGATCATTTCGACTGGTGGGGCCTTGCCTTTATGGGCGGCTTTCTCGGCACGCTGGAATACGTGCTGGAAGAGGGACCGCGCAACGACTGGTTCGGCGACACCTCGATCGCGATCTGCGGCGTAATCTGCGTGTTCAGTTGCGTCGCGTTCTTCTGGCGGGTGCTGACGGCGCACGAGCCGATTGTCGACATTCGCGCCTTCACCGACCGTAATTTTGCGCTCGGCTCGATGTTTTCGTTCTGCATCGGCATCGGCCTGTACGGCCTGACCTACATCTACCCGCGCTATCTGGCCGAAGTGCGTGGCTACAGCGCGCTGATGATCGGCGAGACCATGTTCGTGTCGGGCGTCGCGATGTTCGTGATGGCACCGATCGTCGGCCGGCTGATGACCAAGGTCGACCTGCGCTATCTGATCGCGCTGGGCCTCATCCTGTTCGCCACCGGCACCTGGCAAATGACCTGGATAACCCGGGACTTCGATTTCTACGAACTGCTGGTGCCGCAGATCCTGCGCGGCATGGGGATGATGCTCGCGATGGTGCCGGTCAACAATATCGCATTGGGCACGCTGGCGCCGGACCGGCTGAAGAACGCCTCCGGCCTGTTTAACCTGACCCGCAATCTCGGCGGCGCGCTGGGTTTGGCCTTGATCAACACCGCGCTCGACGACCGCACCGATTTTCACATCTCGCGGCTGCACGACAAGGTGACCTGGGGCAACGCCATGGCGGTGGAGACGTTGAACAGCTTCACCCAGAAGTTCCAGGGCAAGGGCGATGCGGCGCTGATGGCGCTGAAGCAACTCAATCAGATCGTGCACCGCCAGGCCACGGTGATGGGCTTTGCCGACGCCTTCTTCCTGCTGTCGTGCTTCTATGTCGGCCTCAGCCTCCTGGTGCTGCTGCTCAACAAGCCGAAGAACGCCGCGAGCGGCGACGCGCATTAGCCCGGCATATTGTCCGCGTCGGGGATTCGTGGTTGAACGGTTGCATGTTCAGCCGCCGCTCGCTTGATTCCGGCGGAATTTTGCTGGGAATTCAAAGCGCATCGGCCCGCTGGATCGTCGCTGCGCTTACCCTTACGGCCGCGGTGTGGCTGGCGGGCCTTGCAGGATTGCTCGCAATTGCCAACCGCGTCCACGACGACGTGCCGATGGCGCTTGCCGTCAAGCTGCCGCTGCTGAAGCTGCGCCCCGAACTGATCTTCGCCGGCGACAGCCGCACCCACTATCAGATCGATCCCGCTCTGGCGGCCGAACTGACCGGCCGGCCGCCGGGTTCGGCCGTCAATATCGGCTACGAAGCCGGCGAGCCGCTGGCGGTGCTGGCGGCGATCGATCGGGCGCCGGAGCGTTTTCGCGACGCCCATCTGGTCATCAACCTGACGCCGCCGATCCTCAATGACGGGCTGCGCACTGCGGGCTCCAACACCCAGGACGTCACCGCGCGCATGGGCGTTGCCGGGCAGATCGCGACGTTCATGCCGCTGCGGCTGGGCACGCTGATCCGCTTCATTCGCGAGGCGTTCAATTCGCGGCTCGCGGTCAGCGAGGGCCTGGCCGACACCGCGCCGCAGCCGGCCGAGCTTGGCGTGATCCGGCTCGACAGCAACCCGCGCTACAAATGGCCGGACAATCTCAGCTCTCATGCGTTCTACGCCGGCTGGGACCTGTCGGGCCCGAAGGTGAAATACGAGATCGGCGCGCTGTGCGCGATGGTCGGCCGGGTGCGGAAACTGACCGTGGTATCGCCGCCCTGGGCGCCGCGCTATGACCGCGCGGTCGATGTCGCTTGGGCAAAGATGGACCGCGAGCAGGTGGCGATCACGGCCGAGGCGGGCCGCCGCTGCGGCTTCGATGTGCTCGACATTCCCTCGGTGCCCGGCCTGCTGCAGTCGCACTTTTCCGACGAGGCGCATCTGAACCGCGCCGGCATTCCGATCTACACGCAGTATCTCATGACCCTGCTGAAGAACTAGCCGCGATGAGACTTTTGTGCTGCTGCTTAACAAGTTCAAGAACGCCGCGAACGGTGGCGTGCAGCAGGTACTCCCTGTGGTTAGTTGCCTCCTGTGGTTGTCTAGCCGCTTGCTCCATGCTTCAATCGCGGAATGGCGGTGGGCGCTTTGATGTATTCCGGAACGGTCGTGCAGCGGGCGTTCCGCCGCTGGATCGTGGCTGCGCTGAGCCTGACCGTGCTGTTCTGGCTTGCGAGCTTCGCCGCGTTGCTCGCGATGGCCAAGTCCGTGCATGACGACGTCCCGCAGGCGCTGGCCACCAAGCTGCCGCTGCTGCGGCTGAACCCGGAACTGATCTTCGCTGGCGATAGCCGGGCTGAATTGCAACTTGATCCAGCTCTAGCCGCACAGATCGTGGGTCAACCGGCGGGGTTCGCGGTCAATATCGCCTACCTCGCAGGAGAGCCTTTGGCCTTTCTAGCAGCGGCCAAATCCGACTCGAAACATTTTAAGAAGGCACATTTGGTCATCAGTGTAACGGCGCTGATATCGAATGAAGGCATAAGAGGGGCTGTTGTCTTTCCGCCAAATGTTACGGCCCGAATGCCTGTCGGCGAACAGTTGATAACATTTTTACCTATGCGTATCGGCACACTGATCCACTTTATTCGCGCTGCTTTCAATTCGCGCTTCGCTGCGGACCAGAAATTGGCGGAGGTTGGACCGATGCCGCCCAGGTTTGGCTTGAATACGCTTCCGCTTCAGCCAAATTATTCATGGCCCTCCGACATCGCTGGTCATGAACACTATCGGAAATGGAATATTTCCGGGTTCAAAGCGGTGAGTGAGATAGGTGCGCTCTGCGACCTTGCGGGAGTAACTCGTCGATTAACGGTATTGCGAAGCCCGTGGGCACCCAGTTACGATCGGGACCGCGAACCGTCTTGGAAGAAAAAGGACGAGCAACACATCGCACTAATACAAGCTGCAGGCGAGCGTTGCGGGTTCGAGGTGCTTGATATTCAAAGCGTACCTGGATTGGAGCGCTTGCATTTTGCCGATGAACAGCACATCAATGACACTGGCGTTCCTGTCTATACGCGGTATGTCATGTCAAAGATCGCGCCTTAGCGGATGCTGTTCAGCTCTTTCACCTTTCTGTTCCAGTTTCTGCCCGCGACGGTGCTGGCCTTTGCCGCCGCGCGCCGGCATTCGCCGCGCGCGGGCATTCTGGTGCTGGCCGGCGCGTCGCTGTTCTTCTACGGCGCATGGAAGCCGATCTATCTGGTGCTGTTCCTCGCCTCGATCGGCTGCAATTTCGGCCTCGGGCTGTTGATGGCCGATCCGGCGCGGCGCCGCGCCGTCGGGATTTTTGGCGTCACGCTCAATCTCGTGGCGCTGTGCTACTTCAAATACACCGGCTTCGCGCTCGACAGCATCGCTGCGCTCGGCGGGCCGCATCTGCCGTTCGCCAGTGTCATCCTGCCGCTCGGCATCTCGTTCTTCACCTTTCAACA
>Ga0247729_10000311_pt1 | contig 21178 bp, 26 predicted proteins | sample UWRJL133311R2_FD_180958 | JGI IMG/M metagenome (GOLD analysis project Ga0247729, IMG submission 180958) | Plant litter microbial communities from Arlington Agricultural Research Station in Wisconsin, United States - UWRJ-L133-311R-2 | ecosystem: Environmental > Terrestrial > Plant litter >... | reverse complement strand
GCACGGATCCGAGGTAGCCCGCGGCCCCGCTGGTATGTGATAATTGCTGTTTGTGCTTCCGCACGTTTCTGCCACAGGGGAAACGTGATCCCGTGACGCACGCCCCCTTACTTCAAGAATGACAAGAACGTGATCGACCTGTGGCGGTTGCAGAGAGTGAATACCATGCATATTCTCGACGCCGTTGATTCGGTTTCCCTCCGAGACAACATCCCGGCCTTCCGCGCCGGAGACACCGTCAAGGTACACGTCAACATCATCGAAGGCACGCGCTCGCGCATCCAGGTCTTCCAGGGTGTCGTCATCGGCCGTTCGGGCGAGGGCGTCCGCGAGACGTTCTGCGTCCGCAAGGTCAGCTTCCAGGTCGGCGTAGAGCGCACCTTCCCGGTGCACTCCCCGGTCATCGACCACATCGAGGTCGTCGTCCGCGGTGACGTCCGTCGCGCCAAGCTCTACTACCTGCGCAACCTGCGTGGCAAGAAGGCGAAGATCAAGGAGAAGCGCGACTTCTAAGTCGTCCCTCCTCGCGACAAGCGATATCGCCTTTTAGGCATTCACTGAGCTCCCTGCCGAATACAATTGGCAGGGAGCTCAGGGGTTTAATGACAAGCGAATTACAGCCTGCGGGCACGGCGCCCGCGGGCACGAGTACAGACGAACCGCAGACGCGGCGCATGATCGGAAAGCCCCGGCTGACCGAGAAGCAGCGCAAGCAGCGCGGAGTGAAGATGTTCCTCCGCGACATCCTCGTGATCTTCCTCGCGGCGCTGCTCATCTCCTTCCTCATCAAGACCTTTTTGATCCGGTCGTTCTACATCCCCTCCGAGTCGATGATGGACACCCTCCACGTCAACGACCGCATCATCGTCAACCTCCTCGAGCCCGACCTGATGCCGCTCGAGCACGGCGACGTCGTCGTCTTCACCGACCCGGGCAGCTGGCTCGGCGCGCCGGCGGCCGAGGAGGACAACCCGGTGATCGCCGGCATCACGGCGGTTCTCGGCTTCGTCGGCCTCGCCGAGCCCGACAATGACGACCACCTCATCAAGCGCGTCATCGGCCTCCCCGGCGACGTGGTCACCTGCTGCAACGACTTCGGCCAGCTGCTGGTGAACGGCGTGCCCCTCGAGGAGCCGTACACCGAGCTCGGCGGCGCCAGCAAGGCCACCGCCAAGGACTTCACGGTCACGGTGCCCGAGGGCAAGCTCTGGGTCATGGGCGACAACCGCTACAACTCCGCCGACTCCTCGTACCACTACACCGGCGACCCCGAGAATCCCGGCACCGCCTTCGTGCCGATCAAGAACGTCGTCGGGAGGGCCGTGCTCGTCACCTGGCCGCTCGACCGCTGGAGCCTGCTCGACAACTACCCCCTCGTCTTCCGCGGGGTCGAGAAGGCGGGCGAGTAGTGGCGGTCGCCGATCCCACACTCGAGGTCGAGACGGCCATGCACGCCGCGGGCGCGCGCTTCGTGATCGGCATCGACGAGGTGGGCCGCGGCGCGATCGCCGGCCCCGTCGCCGTCGGACTGTGCGTGGTCGACGCCTCCGTGGGCGCGCACCCGGCAGGCCTCCGCGACTCGAAGATGCTCAGCGAGAAGCGCCGCGTCGAGCTGGCGCCGCTCGCGGACGCCTGGGCACTCTACACGGCGGTGGGGCTCGCGTCGGCCGACGAGGTGGACAGCATCGGCATCGTCGCCGCGCTCGGGCTCGCCGCCAAGCGCGGGCTGGTGGCGCTGCACGAGGCCGGCGCCAGCATCCGCGAGTCCGTCGTGCTGCTCGACGGGTCGCACGACTGGCTCAATCCCGCGCTCTCGGCACCGGTGCGCGTGACGACCCGCGTGAAAGCCGACCGGGACTGCGCGTCTGTGGCGGGCGCATCCGTTGTGGCGAAGGTGCACAGGGACACGCTGATGATCGAAGCGGATGCCCGCCTGCCCGGCTATGGCTGGCCGGGCAACAAGGGCTACGGCTCGAGCGAGCACTACGCGGCGATCACCGAGCTGGGCGCGACCGACATGCACCGGCACACCTGGCTCAAGATTACGACTTAGGATTGTCAGACCATGGACGAAGACGAGTTCGAAGACTACGACCGCGAGGTCGAACTGGCCCTGTACCGCGAATACCGTGATGTGGTCGGCCAGTTCCGCTACGTCGTGGAGACGGAACGACGCTTCTACCTCGCGAACGAGGTGGAGCTGGTGCGCCAGGACACGGAGCACGACTTCTACTTCGAGCTCACGATGAACGACGTGTGGGTATGGGACGTCTACCGTTCCGACCGCTTCGTGAAGTCGGTTCGGGTGCTCACCTTCAAAGACGTGAACGTCGAGGAGCTCAGCTCGAAGGAGCTCGAACTGCCGAAGGAACTCGCGCTCGACGAGTAGCGCTCCTTGCGGTGCGACTTTCCGGCGATATATCGTTGGAGCATCGCCGAGGAGATTCCGGCGTGCTCAGGAGAGGGCGGACGCCATGGACAGCGACTCATCCCACGACCACGGCGGCCACGGTCGCGGCCGCGCACCCCGCGGGCCCGGATTCGGCGCGGGCTTCGGCGGCTTCGGGCCGCGCGGCTTCATGCCCCCCGGACCCCAGCGCAAGCGCCGCGGCGACGTGCGCTCGGCGATCCTCTCGGTGCTGGGCGAGAAGCCGTCGAACGGCTACGGGCTCATCAAGGACATCGCGGAGCGCTCCGGCGGCACGTGGACCCCGAGCCCGGGCTCCGTCTACCCGACGCTGCAGCAGCTCGTCGACGAGGAGCTGATCGAGGCGGTCGGCGAGGGCCGCCGCACCGAGTTCCAGCTCACCGACGAGGGGCGCGCCTGGGTCGCCGACAACGCCGCCGAGCTCGAGAAAGTCTGGGCGAGCGTGACCGAGCGAACGGATGCCGACGCCGGGCTGCACGAATCCGTCGCCAAGCTGATGGGCGTCGTGCACCAGTTCCGCTTCGCCGCGACGGACGAGCAGCGCGCCAAGGCGGTGGCGCAGCTCGACGAGACGCGCCGCGCCCTCTACGGCATCCTCGCCGACTGAGCCGCCGTGCCGCTCACACCCGATGACATCGCGCCCTCGCTGACCCCCGAGACCCTCCTCGTCTCCGGCGAGGCCGCGGTCGCGCTCGAGAACTTCCGGGCGGAGTTCGCCGCAGACGACGCGGTGTTCGCCCCCGGTTTCGCGCGGGCCGAGGCGGCCGCCAGTGCCGCCCTCGCCGGTTTCGCAGCGGATGCGCGTGAGACGGGCCTCGCCCGCCTCGGGCTGGCGGCCTCCCAGGACGCGCGGAACGCCGCATCCGTTCTCACGGCGACGCTGATCGCGCCCTCGTTCGACCTCGTCGCCGTTCACGAGGCGATCGACCCGGGCGGCGACGCCGCGGTCGAGCCGCTGCCGCTCGCGCAGTCCATGCTCGTGCCCGTCGCCCTCGGGCACGCCTGGCTGGTGACGAGCAAGCCGTTCTTCCTCGGCAACGCCCGCAGCGCCCGAGCGATTCTCGCCGCCCAGCTCGGCGGGCCCGTCGTGCCGTTCCCGGTCTCGGGCGGGCTGCTGGCGCAGGAGAGCGGGTACCGCGCGGCGCTCGACGCCTACGCCGTCGGCGATCCCAACCCGATCGTGCTCGTGCTGGCACAGGCGGTGCACACGGCGATCGAGAACTCGCGCGACCTGGCGACCGCGCTCGCGATCACCCGCGACGACTGGGATGCCGTGATGGTGGGGGTGCGCTCCCACGCGAGCGCCCGCGACCTCGTGGCTGTCGTGCTGGAGAACCCGGTGATCGACGCGAAGCTCACCGTGCCGGCGCTCGGCGTGACGCTGGCCGCCGCGTACACGGCGATCGAGACGCTCGTCGACCGGGGCATCCTCGTCTCGCGCGGCCCGGAGCGGCGCAACCGGGCGTGGTTCGCTCCGGGGATACTCGATGCGGTGGACGCCTTCGTGGAGCGGGCGCGCGGGTAGGGAACTCGCGATCTCGGCTTTCGAGGCGTTGCCGGACGAGTGAGGCGGCCGCGGCGGCGTCAGTCGTCCGGAAACGCCTCGAACGCGGTCAGTCCTTCGTCACGGTGAGCATGTCGCGCACCTTGCGGCGCTCGACCTTGCCCACGAGCGAGCGCGGCAGCTCGTCGAGCACCACGATCCGCTTCGGCACCTTGTAGGCGGTGAGCTTGCCGCGGCTGTAGTCGCGCAGCGCCTCGGGGTCGAGGGTGGCGCCGTCGCGCAGCACCACGGCGGCGGAGACGTCCTCGGTGCCGGAGGGGCGGCGCAGTCCGACGACGGCGGCCGCCTCCACGTCGGGGTGCGACATCAGCACCTCCTCCACCTCCGACGGCGAGACGTTGAACCCGCCGGTGATGATCAGCTCCTTGATGCGGTCGATGACCGTGATGAAGCCGTCGGGGGAGACGGTCACGATGTCCCCGGTGCGCAGCCAGCCGCCGGCGAGCAGGGTCTCGGCGGTCTCGTCCGCGCGGTTCCAGTAGCCGCGGAAGACCTGCGGGCCGCGCAGCAGCAGCTCGCCGGCCTCGCCCTCGTGGCGGTCGATGCTCGGGTCGGCCGGGTCGACGACGCGGATCTCCGTGCTGGGGAAGGGCACGCCGACGGTGCCGGGGCGGCGCGTCGGGCCCATCGGGTTGCCGACGGCGAGCGGGCTGGTCTCGGTCATGCCGTAGCCCTCTACGAGCAGGCCGCCCGTGGCCTGCTCCCAGCGCTCGACCGTGGAGACGGGCAGGCTCATGGCACCGGAGATGGCGAAGCGGATGTGCGCCAGCCCCGCGCGACGGCGCTTGCTGACACGCGTCAGAGCGTCGTAGATGGGCGGGACGGCGGGCAGGAAGGTCGGCGGCGACTTGCGGGCGGCGTCGAGCACCATGTCGACGTCGAACTTCGGGAAGAGCACGAGCTTGGCGCCGATGCTCATCGCCACGGTGAGGCAGAGCGTGAGGCCGTAGGCGTGGAACAGCGGCAGCACGCCGTAGAACGTCTCCTTGCCGAGCTTGAGCCCGGGGACCCAGGCCTCGCCCTGCGCGGCATTCGCCCGCAGGTTGCCGTGGGTGAGGATCGCGCCCTTCGGTGTGCCCGTCGTGCCGCTGGTGTACTGCAGCACGGCCACGTCGTCGGCGGTCGGGCGGGGGCGCTTGCGCAGCAGGCGGGGGGAGTCGAGCAGCTTCTCCCAGGTGAAGACGCGTCGCGCCTTCGGGGCGGCCGTCATGTTGGCGCGGGTCGCCCGTGCCTTGGCGATGGGCAGCTTGAGGGCGAGGCGCTTGCTCAGCGGCAGGGCCTCGGTCATGTCGACGGAGATGATCCGGTCCAGCGGCACGTCGCCCGGGAACGCCGACACGGTGTCGTGCACCTTGTCCCAGACGATGGCGACGCGGGCGCCGTGGTCCTCGAACTGGTGGCGCAGCTCGCGGGCGGTGTAGAGCGGGTTGTGCTCGATCACGATCGCCCCGAGGCGCAGCACCGCGTAGAAGGCGGCGACGTGCTGCGGGCAGTTCGGCAGCACGATCGCGACGCGGTCGCCCTTGCCCACTCCGAGGCGGCGCAGTCCCTCCGCGGCCCGGGAGACCTGCTCGGCGAGCTCGTCGTAGCTGGTCTCGGCGCCGAAGAACTCGAGTGCGGTGCGGCGGCCGTACTTCTTCACCGAGGCGTCGAGCATGTCGACGAGGGACTCGTCGTTGGGCGTGAGCTCGGCGGGCACCCCCGGAGCGTAAGCGGCCAGCCACGGCTTGTTCTCGTACACGTTCACGGTGCGTTCCTCCCGGTGGTGAGCTTTCATTATCAGGCACGCGCCTGTGCGGTCTTCTCCTCACCAGCCCCGTGCTATCCACCAATCGCGCCCGACCCCGTTTCGGCGGCCGCGCAGGCGTCATCCTTCTGGTCGGAGGTGCACATGGCCGCGAAAGACGACCTGGGTCGCAGGGGCGAGAAACTCGCCGCCGACTATCTGGCGGATGCCGGCATGCAGCTGGTCGAGACCAACTGGCGGTGCCAGCAGGGCGAGATCGACATCGTGCTGCGCGATGGCGACGAGACCGTCTTCGTGGAGGTGAAGACGCGCTCGTCACTGGCGTTCGGGCATCCGCTCGAGGCGATCACCACGGCGAAGCTCGCCCGGCTGAGGCGGCTGGCCGGGGCGTGGTGCGAGGCGCATCCCGGGCAGTACGGCGGAATCCGCATCGACGCCGTGGCGATCGTGGTGCCGGCCTTCGGCGCGGTGCTGATCGAGCACCTGAGGCGGGTGCTCTGATGGGCGTCGCGCGCACCCACGCGGTGTCGCTGCTGGGGCTGCGCGGCGCCACGGTGGAGATCGAGGCGTCCATCGCGCCCGGCCTGCCCGCCTTCTTCCTCATCGGCCTGCCCGACGCCGCGCTGGGCGAGGCGAAGCACCGCGTCTCCGCGGCGGTGACGAACGCGGGGTGCGAGCTGCCGCACCACCGCATCACCGTGAACCTGTCGCCGGCGGCGCTCCCGAAGCACGGGTCGGGCTTCGACCTCGGCATCGCGCTGGCGATCCTCGCCGCAGACGGCACGATCGGAACGAAGTCGATCGACCGGGTGGTGCACCTCGGTGAGCTCGGGCTCGACGGCAGGCTGCGGCCGATCGCCGGAACGCTGCCCGCCGTCGTGGCGGCGCGGGCGGCCGGCTTCGACACGGTGCTGGTGCCGACCGGCAACGTCGACGAGGCGCGGCTCGTCCCCGATATCCGGGTGGTGGGTGTCGCGTCGCTGCTCGACGCGGTGATCTGGCACGGGGGAGAGTTCGCCCCCGTCGCGGTGGAGCCGATCATGCCGGCGGCCGACGGCGGCCCCGGATCCGACGACGAGCCGCTCGACCTGTCCGACGTGATCGGCAGCTCGGACTCGGTGGAGGCGATGCTCGTCGCGGCGGCGGGCGGTCACCACGTCTTCCTGCTCGGGCCGCCCGGTGCGGGGAAGACCATGCTCGCGTCCCGGCTGCCGGGGCTGCTGCCCGAGCTCGACCGTGCGGCGGCCATCGAGGTGAGCTCGCTGCGCTCGCTCGCCGGCATGCCGGTGGGCAGGGCGCTCCCCACCCGGCCGCCGCTGGAGAGCCCGCACCACACGGCCACTGCGGCGGCGCTGATCGGGGGCGGCAGTGGGCTGATCCGGCCGGGGGCCGCCGCGCGCGCCAGCCACGGTGTGCTCTTCCTCGACGAGGCTCCCGAATTCCCCGCGAGCGTGCTCGACGCGCTGCGGCAGCCGCTCGAGTCGGGGGTGATCACCATCCACCGCGCCAACTCGGTGGCGCACTTCCCCGGCAGCTTCCAGCTGGTGATGGCGGCCAACCCCTGCGCCTGCGGGCAGTCGGGCGCCCGCGACACCGAGTGCACCTGCACGCCGATGGGGAAGCGCCGCTACCTCGGACGCATCTCGGGCCCGCTGCTCGACCGCATCGACATCCAACTGCGGGTGCAGCGCATCACCTCGGCGCGGGTGCGCGTGTCGCAGGGGGAGCCGCGGCTGACGACCGCGGAGGGACGCACCCGGGTCGCCGCCGCCCGCGCCGCCGCGGGCGGGAGGCTGGGTGGCACCCCGTGGACGCTCAACTCGCACGTGCCGGGCACCTGGCTGCGGGGCCAGCGGATGCGGCTCGCTCCGGCGACCACGGCATCCATCGACCGCGCACTGGAGCGCGGCGGAATCACCATGCGCGGCTACGACAGGGTGCTGCGTCTGAGCTGGACCCTCGCCGACCTGGACGGCGACCCGATCCCGACCGCCGACCACGTCGGCCGGGCGCTCTATCTGCGGAAGGCGATGTGACCATGACCATGTTCGGACTGAACGAGAACGAGACCACGCCCCTGCTCACGGCGCTCGCCGCCAGGGACGTCGACAGGGACGAGCAGGCGGAGCTCTTCGCCCGGGCCGCGTGGACCGGGATCGCCGAGCCGGGCGACCGGATCGCCGGCGTGATGCTGGCCGCGCTGGGGGCGCCGGATGCGCTGCGGCTGCTCCGGAAACCACCGACCCCGACGCGACTGGTGGAGCTGCTGGCCGACGCCGGCGCCGAGGTGGAACCGGATGAAACGGAGAAGGCGCTCGCACGCTGGGCGCCTCGGGCTGACGCCGCGGCCTCGGTGATCGCCCTGCGCCAGGCGGCCCGAGTGGGGGCGCGGCTGATCGTCCCCGGCGACGCGCTCTGGCCGTCCGGGCTCGACGACCTCGGCGAGCACGCCCCGCCGGCGTTGTGGGTGCGGGGGAGCGACGCCGCGCTCGCGGCGTTGTCCCGGTCGATCGCGCTGGTCGGGGCCCGGGCGGCGACCGGCTACGGGGAGCACGTCACGATGGAGGCCGCGGCGGGGCTCGTCGACCGCGGCTACGCGATCGTGTCCGGCGCCGCCTACGGCATCGACGGTATGGCGCACCGGGCGGCGCTGGCCAGCAACGGGGTGACGATCGCGTTCCTCGCCGGGGGAGTGGACCGCTTCTACCCGAGCGGCCATGACGCCCTCCTGACCAAGATCGTGCAGGACGGCGCCGTGGTCTCCGAGCTGCCGTGCGGGCAGCCGCCCACAAAATGGCGCTTCCTGCACAGAAAACGCAAATGTGGTAGCGAGCCGGGATCTGAATAGGCCCGTATAATCTCTGATGTATCGTCAATTGTGGAGCTAAGGAATACATCTGTGCCAATGTCGCCTATTGAGATCGCGCATTCGGCGAATCAGATTCGGCGACTCGTCGCCAGCCATGAAGTTGATGTCACAACCGGGTACGCCATCACCAGCTCTCTCAAGCAGGTCAGCGATGTTCTTTCGGGCATACCTCAATTGCTCGAGATTGACGCAGTATTTTCCGGTCAAGGCATATCTAGTTCCCTCGATATCGCGGATTGGGCGGGGCTCTTACATGAGCCAGCCCCTGTCGTAGCGAAAACTTTGACGTTGATGGAGCGATTACAAACCCTCCTCAGTTTCTACTCTGACACCGCCGAGGTAGATCTTGCGCATGAAGCCGAAATCATGATCGCCAAGACAGGACTCGATTCAAAGGTCGCTCAACTCAAGGCGCTGCGCGACGGATTGTCATTTAGACAAGTGGCTCTCGACTCTGCCGATGCCGCTCGGGCCGCAGCGAGCGACGCGACGACCGCGGCCGAGAACGCCAACACCTCAGCAGGTATCGCCGCAGACGCGGACTTGTCGGTGCATTTCGGTGAATACGCCGAAGGACAACTAAAGACCGCGCGCAATTTTCGAGTTGCGACCATCTGTGTCATTGCTCTAGCTATCATCGCGGCGGCCGTTATTCCTCATCTCCCTGACGAGGAGACAGTCGACTACATCTATCGTGGTGCCCAAGTGTTGGCGCTCGCGGGCCTAAGCGGCTATCTCGGACGCCAGGCCGGCCAGCATCGACGCATAGGAAACTGGGCGCGAGCGATGCAGGTCCAGCTCAAGTCGTTCGCGGCGTTCATTGCGCCAATCGAGAACGAGAAGACGCTCGCGGCTGTCTACGACGAGTTCTCCCGGCGGGTGCTGGGGGCGATGCCGGAGAAGGCGGAGACGAAGAACGATCCGTCGTCGGCTCAGCTTATGGAAATTGTGACGGCGCTCGTCAAGAAGGGATGAGCGCGTAGCTAGGAGACTTTCGCGGCGTCGCACTTTGGGCATCGCCAGAACGGGCGATAGTCCGGTCCGTTGATGACCATAGGCACGAGGCAGTGCTCACAGTTTGGGACGTCCAAGTCGGTATCCATGAGGGGAGTCTCGCCGGGTGAGTCGGCGAGGACAAGAGTCTAGGCAAAGGACGCGTGAAACGTCTTGCGTGAGTCATCTTACGAAAAGTGCTGTTCAGAAACTGTATTTATGCTTGCGAGAATCCACGCTGGGGAATAATGTCTACCTATCGACGCCGGCGGGGCGTCCGAGAGCGATAGAGGTATGACATGCACGAGGAGTTCTACGGGATTTGCGCCGAAGTGGACGCGTTCTATGGTGACTCGCTCGATGACGCGCGCGGAGACTTTGCCGCCGTCGTCGAGGCCGTCGCGGGGCGGAGGGGTGTGGCCATCCCGGCCTAATTGCTTCCAGGCAAAGGTGCTTGCCCGCTTGGGGCGATATGCATGGTCGCGTCGTAACGGTGGCCTTCTTCGAGGCGTTATCGAATAGTTACCTGGGTGTTATGGGACAGGCGGGCCTGCGCACCCCCAGACATGCCAGCACATGCCAGCGGGTGCCAGGGCGTGTCACGACTGATTCCGCAGATGGGGGCTAGACCGTCCCTATTAGTCTCCACCGTGGGCATAACCGCAGGGCCACCCCGCATGTGTGTCCTGTGTCGCGGATAGACTCTGGAATGCGGAAAGGCCCCGATGCTTTACCGCATCAGGGCCTATTCGCTGGCTCCTCGAAAATGGGTTCGGACCCCATGGCCCGTTCGTAGTTAGCGCTACGGGCGGGCCTTTTCGAGTTCTGGCAAGTCTAGATCGTTTTGCAGGGTTTGGCGGCCTGTTCTATCGGCCTTGGCTATCCCCCGTTAGCGGATAGAGCGGGTCTGGGCCGTCATAGAGCGGGCGGTATCGCTCGCCCGGGTTGCGCGGGCTGCGCGGGTGTCCCGCGTTGGCGTCATCGACGACGGCCTGGTAGGCGTCGTCTTTATTCGGATGCGCGCCAAGATCGCAGCCGTCGGACGAGCGCGCGTCGTAGAACTCGCGGCCCTGACGCCCAAGACGTGTGAGCGCGACCGTGCCGACGTCAATGCCGTCGTCCGCGACAACTACCCAGTGCGGGTGTCGCGGCTTGGTGGTTTTCTCAATCAATTTCATGGTGGCTGGTCCTCCTGTTCGGAGCGTCCGGCCTCGCTACTAGAGACCGTATCGCTACCCCAGGACACCCGGTAGATCGGTGCAGTGCGCCGATTTCCGGGCCCTAAGTCGGGTGTTGCCTGCGGAGGGCGGGATAGAGAAAGGCGCGCAAGGGGATGCTCGCCACCATGTAGCTTGCTCAACATGATTGATTCGGTCTCCCATTTCGTCGACGGCTTCCTAGGTTCGCTCTCCAAAGATCAATGGGATGCGTGGCGTGGCTGGATCATCGCTATCGGAGGTCTAGTCGCCTTGTTCGTGACGACCAACACATACCGCCGCAATGTGAAAGTGAAGCGAGAGGAACAAGCTCGCTTGGTCTACTCCCGAGTCACGCACGTCGACTTTCCTCTTCCGGGGCGCGCATATCTTCCAGAGGTCTATAGGGGAATCGAAATTGACCTCGACATTCGGCGAACTGCAAATAGCGACCCAACGGACCCGCGGGAAACCCTATATATCGTCGATAGGCCTGCCAATCATTACGTTGTGAAAGTGCACAACGGGAGCAAAGAGCTTATTGGTCCTGTTCGAGTGCAAATGATGAACAACGTGACCCGCGAATTGGTCGAGCGGTTCTCCATGCTGCTCGATACAGTCGAGCCGGAATCCGACAGCACCTTTTCGTTCACATGGCCCAACGACGTTCACCCCGCACAAGCGGGGTACGGCCCCACAATTCTGTTTCGAGACGCAAGCGGTCAATGGTGGCGACGCCATTTATCCGAACCTATTGAGCGTGTTCACGACGACCCCAACAATCACGGGCAATCTGCCGCGGAACGCGTGCACACACGCAAGTATCAGGAATCACAGGGCATACCGCCCGAGCGTTGGGTGAAGGACTTGCCAATTCCGCTCTCGGCGCGCTGGCACAGGTTGGGGCGAATGCGTAAAGGAAAGAGCCCTACGCCCTAGTCTGGCGCGTTGTTATGTCCGCAGCGCGAGACTGAGATTTTCTTGACTAAGACCTGAGACTCGCGCGCATTGGGAGACGCTATGCCGTGTCGGACTTGCAACGGTGGCGGTAGGGGGAGTCCCTCCCCAGTCCTGTCTCGGCCTTGACGGAAAGTTAGCAGACCCGTACGTGGTCGTCGTAGCGCGGTTGGGCGTCCGGATGAATAACCGCCGCGGAGCACGGGGGCGCGCTGCTCAACGGTTCGTCGAGTCGGAGCAAGAGTGAGACACGCAAGGTGCTGCTGAATAACCGGTGCTGAGGCGTCGCGTGTTCAGCGAGACGTTAGTGCCAGTTCTTCGTCCCGCCACGAAGGGGAGCGCGGGCCGTGCTGGTTGGCGACGGCGCTTGAGGGGGAGGGGTACTTTGCGCGGGGGTAGGCGCTGTCACCCACTCGTAGTCGTAGGTACGGGCGTTTCGCGAATGCCGCGTTTACACGGGGTATTCGCCGAATACGAACGGCGCGGGGCCGCGCTCGAATCCGGGAGCGATCTTGATGGTTCCGACGGCGCCGGTGGAGCGCCCGGAGGCGGCCCGGCGGACCTGGGCGACCTCGCGGGCGGTCAGGTAGACGCCGGAGGTCTCGGAGAGGCCGACGGAGCGGGGGCCTACGGTCTCCTGATTGATGCCGCGGGGGTTGTCGAACTCGCGGCGGGCGGCCTTGAGGGCGACGAGCACGACGACGGCGGGGGCGTCGAGCGCCCAGGCGTCCGCGCGTGCGGGGCTGGTCTCTGCGAGCACGAGCGTTGTCGCGTCCGCGAGAGCCTCCTCGGCGCGGGCCTTGTCCTCGCCGGTCAGGCCCCCTACGGGGATGCCGAGGCGCTTTTCGAGCGCCGCGACGGTGGGCGGGAGTGCAATTGACATAGCTAGACCGTCTCCGGGATCAGCTCGGGGGGAATGCTGCCGGGCAGGAGGAACACGAGAGCCGCTGCGATGAGCGTCGCATACTCGTCGGAATCGAAGGTGACGGCGGCCACCTCGCGATGGTGCTGGAGTCTGCCGGCGCGAGCCTCGGTCGCGGCGAGGATGCCGGCGACGATAGCGCGGTCCCAGGTCAGATCGAGGCCAGGAGCCTCCTTGTCTAGGGCGTCGAGATAAAGGCGCACCTGAGGAGCGTCGAGATATGCGCGGTCGATCATGGGGGCGGCGTCGGCGGGTAGTTCGTGAATCATGGCTGGACCTTTCAGCGGGAGGGGTGGGGCCGGGTGGCCTCGACGAGGAGGCCACCCGGGGTGTTGCTAGGCGGTTGTGACTACGCGGACCACGCCGCCGTGGGCGACGAGGCTCACGGTGCCGTCCTCGTTGTCCACGGAGAGCGGCATCGGCTGCACGGCGACGAACGCCGAGACGAGCGAGCGGTCCGCGGCGACGGTGCCGTCATAGCTGCGAATGTGGCGAAGGGCGAAACCGCCCTCGCTGATGCTTGCGCCGTAGGGGGCTCCGTCCGGCACTTCGGGGGCGCGGACGACGAGGGTGAACGCGTCGCGGACGAAGGCGATAATTTCGTCCGACGGAATTCGGGTCGACTCGATGACGGTGAAACCGCGGACCTTGCCGCCGGCTTCCATCGTCACCGTCTCGGCCTCCAGGAGGTCGGCGTAGACGCCGGAGCCGACGACGGCGATAAGCTCCTGGTCCTCGGCCACCCCGTTATCGCGGAGCTGCTTGCGCATGGCGGTGAGGGTCTTGGCGGGGCTGGTCGCCGAATACGCGATGGACGTGGTCTCCGGGACCGCGCTCATCGCCGTAGCGGTCACACGTTCGATGTACGCAGCGATCGCGCGCGCCTGAGGAACAAGAACCTGAGCGGTGAAGTCCTCGATGCTCAGATCGAGCGAGCCCTCGCTCAGCACGACGTTGTCGTAAACGTGCGTCGAGAGGGTCACATTGATGAACTGCTCCGCGATTTCGTCGGATACCAGCGGTGTCGACGTGTCGAAGATGGAGCGGGTCTGTGCGACAACCGCGCCGGGGACGCGGACGCGGACGATGTTGCTTCCGCCGGGGCGGAACTCTGCCTCCAGGTCGCGCGATACGAGCGCGGCGAGGTTGAGGTCGTCGCTCACGAGGCGAGTAGCTACGCGGGCGATGTTGTCAGAGGTAAGGAAGGCGTTAGCCATTGTTGGGGTTCTCCAAAGTAGGAATGAGTGAGAACCGACCTGCGGGATTCCACGCGCCAGAGCCTGTCCGGCGTGCTTCTTCTTGGTGTGCGGGATTGCACGGTTGGCGCGGTGCGCCGATGCCGCTGGGAGCACTGCTCCGGTGCGGCGAGGAGGGGAGGGGAGATACCGCCGCCGGTCAGCCTGCTGACGACGGCGGTATCTCGGGCTTTCCCTCCTAGGAAAGGGCCTTACGGCCTCCCCGGCTCGAGGCCGGGGAAATCTCTAGCGCCGCGGTGGCGGCGGGGGCATGAACACGTCCAACTCATCCCACGTCGGGATGCTTGCGGGCGGTGCCGACTGAATAGTGGGCGGCTCCGCGAGGCGCGCGGCGTGGTGCTCATGTTGGAGGACGAGCGCGGCGGCGTGCTTGCCTAGGCGGATGAGTCGGCGGATGGCCAGCTCCGCCGGGATGCGTAGGACGCGCGCACCCGCGTGGACGGTGCGGGCCGCGCCGAGGCGGGCGACGAGGCGGTAGAACGCTGTGCGCCCGATGTGGGCGGTGCCGGGATGCTGCGCGCGGACCTGGTCCTCCTCCCGCCAGAGCTGGAACTTTGCCCAGAGGTCGGGGAGCGGGTAGCCGTCTGTCTCCGCGGGTATCCACTTGCGGAGGAACGCGAGTGTGTCGGCCTCGGCAGCGGCGCGGGTGGCGGCGCGACTAGAGCGAATGTGCTCGGCGAATTCGGCGCGCTGTGCCGGAGTCACGGCGGCACGCCGTTTCTCGACAGAAGCGCGCCGGAGCGCGTCGAGTGCGTCGTCGTCGAGGTGTTCCAGGTGCTGTCGCACGACGGCGGCCACCTCGCGTAGCCAGCTCGCTGCGCCGGCTTCCCGCCTACGGATGAGGCGGGCGGTGTCGGCCAGGCGGCGGTTCGGTCGCTGCTCGTTAGCTTCGTCTAGAAGCGCGAGGGCGCGGGCGCGGACGAGGTCGGCGTCGAGCTTGGCGAGCTGAGGGCTCCCATCGTGCCCGAGGCGGTAGACCCGGATCAGGTCGCCGGTGTCGTACTTGCGGTAGCCCTCTGAGCAGAGGGCCCCGGCGATGAGTTTCGCGGCGGCATGGGGCGGCACGACGCGGACGCCTCCGCGCTCGGTGGGGCGGCGGAAGGTGTTGAGTAGTTCGAGGTGTTCGGCATTCATAGGTGGCGTTTCTCCAAGGAGGGTGGCGATTCGTGAAGGGTGCAGCCCCGCTCCGGGCGTAGCTATTCGCCGGGTCGGAACGGGGCCGCGGGCGCGCTCGCCGGAGGATCGCCACGAAACGTGGGCGGACGCGCTGATTAGGGGAGCGGGCGGTGCCCGGCTCTGTGCAACGTCGTGGTGACGAGTTGCGTAGGACGATGACTTTCCGCCCTTTCTCCATTACCTGTACTTAGAGAGAGACGCTTAAGGAAGTAATAGAGAAGGCACGGAAAGTCATAGTGCTACGCAACTCGACACCGCTATTCGTGTCGAGTCCGCCGGAACGATGCCGGAGGCCGGGGCATCGCCCTCTCCCCGCGCCGTGTGACGCCACGTGGGGCGGTCGTAATCTGGATCACCGTATACAGCAGGGTCCACGAACGGCTCTACGTCGAGCTCGGCGAGCAAGTCGTCGGCGTCGTCGCTCATCGGGCAGCCATCCCACCGAGTAGCTCGCGGGCGGCATGGGCGGTACTGGTCAGCGCGGCGGTGTCAGCCCCGTCGAAGATCGCTTCAGTCTGCTCACGGAGGATCGCGACGACGTCGGCCTGACGTTGCCGGCGGCCCTTGGCGCGGCATGCCTCGGAACAGGTCTGGGCGTCGGCGCGGGCGGCGAAGTATTCGCCGCATACGGCGCATTTGTGCATGCGGGGGTGTCCTTTCCGGGCGACCGGTTACGGCGCAAAAAAGGGGCCGACCGCCGGAGCAGTCGACAGAAACTGACGAGAGAGAACTGAGACCCGGCGGTTGCGCAACAACGCCGGGGCTCAGTCGTCTTTCCTGAAAGGTCCGCGCATGTTCAACGCGGCAGGCGGGATCCGGTGCGCGTCACCCGCCAAGGTTGCCGCGCACCGAAGCTTTTTCCGCCTCTACTACTGGTAGCTGTACTACTTATTCGAGTAGCGGCGCTTGTGGCGGGCGACCCCGCGGGCGAGGAGTGCATCGCGCTCGGCGGGTGCCAGGGCGGCGACACGCTGCGATGCCGCGTCTCGCTCGGCGAGGATCAGCTCCCACTCTGTGCGCTCCAGGATTTTGCGGGTGCGCTCGCTCGCCTCCCACGCCTCCACGGCATGCATGAGCCGTCGCCCCCAGAGCCGGGGCGGCGCGAGAACAGTGAAGCCGTCGGCTACCTCGTCGTAGTCGTACTCGGTCGCGATCCAAGGCGGGATGATCGTGGAGCGGTCTGCCTGGATGCCCTGAGCGGCGCGAAACCGCGCGATGCGATACTCCAGCTTCTGCCGGTTCATGTACTTGCGGCGGCACTCGCCGGCATGGGTAACGGCGGGCCGACCGCGCTTGTTCGGCTCGCGGGGCGGGAGCGGTTCACCGCAATAGCGGCATAGAAAGTTGGGGTCGGGTCTAAACACTGGCGGGTGACTTTCTGGCGGATGGATTGATGGAGGGCGTTGCCACTTAGAGAGGTCGCCAGCGGCCTGCAATCTGCCCACTGTCTCGCGTCAAACTCTCCAAAAGCCGGGAGTCTCCGGTCTTTGCAGGTACAGAGGTGGCCAGATGCCCGGGGCTGCTCAGTTGCTCTTGCGCCGGGGTGCGCGGCGCTCGCCGGATACGCTCGGCCCCCGAGACTCTCCATCGGCGTTAGTGAAGTCTGGCGCGTCGTTGTTCAAGCTCGGAACGAGGAGGTGCTCAACGTGGATGCGCTTGCGAGGGTCGCGGCCAGGCTCGACATCGATGGCGACGAGGGCGCGGACTATCTCGCGCTGACGCTCCGGCGGAAGATCGAGGAACCGCTCTGTGACGACGCGCTCTCCCTCGATGAGGTCAAGCTCACCGCCGACGAACAGGGCATGTGCCGATTCGACAAGGGTTGCCGAAACAGCGGACTCTATGCGGGTGCGGTCGAGAGCGGCCTCGGTGGCGAGACGTTGGGCGCGTAGCTCTATGAGACGGGATCGCGCCGCTGCCGGCGATAGGAGTCCCTCGTCGCGGTCACGGCTTGTACTGCTCGCCGCGGCGTCATTGGCCGTTAGAAGCGCTATCAGCCGGGCGGTCTCCGTCCGGTCGCCGGAACCGGCGAACAAGTCAGGGCCGCCCGCCAGGATGGCCCCGGCAATCTCATGAAGGACACGGGCCTCCAGTGTGGTTTTCAGGATGGATACGTGGCCCTTGGTTGCGCGGGGGCATCCATAGGTGCGTCCGATGACCCGGAGGCGACGCCCGCAGACCCGGAAACGCTCGCCGCCGGGTAGGTCGACGAGCACGCCGCCCTCATCGTCCGGGACAGGCGCGACACAGCGGGCTATGCCAGATGCGATGTGCTTTGGCTTCGGCCCCGGGGAGGTGCGGCGCGAGTCGTCGGCGAGGATGGCGCGGACGCGCGCAGAGAGGTCTGGCGAGACGATTGGAACGACGCCGGGGATGGTCGATACGATGCCGTTGTGAACGGCGTTGCCGGCGTAGAACGGGCTGTCGAGAATGTAGCGGACTCGATTTGTCGGCCAGCCCTTGCCATTGCCCGGCGGTATGCCCTCAGCGTCGAGCCAGAGTTTCACTCCCCGGACTGAGCCGGTAGCGGCGAAGTCGTCGAACATTCGCCGTACGACTAAGGCCTCCTCGGGGCGGGGAGTGACACCGTCTGTCTCGTATCCGTAGCGCCGCCGAGTCGGCACGGGCCGACCGCTCTCGGAACGCTGGACGTTAGCGCGGCGTTGACGTGCGCCTTTGCGCTCTATTTCGCTTCGCGCGACGGATGCTTTCATGCGCGCGAACAGACGCCCGTCGTCGGTGGAAAGGTCCGCCTCGCCGGACGCGGTGACGAGCAAGAGTCCGTGCTCTTCGGCGGCCTCGATCCAGTCCTCCAGTTGCCGAGGCTGTCGGGTCAGACGGTCCAGGTTGTAACAGACGAGCGCGGTGAACCTGCCGGCGGCATAGTCGGCTTCCATGCGGTCGTAAGCGGGGCGTTTGACCCGGCGCTTAGACGCCGAGACAGCGTTGTCGACATATTCGGCGGCGACGGTCCAACCGCGGGCAGCGACGATCGCGAGGCAGTCCTCGCGCTGGCGTTCGACGGCGAGGCCGGTGCCGGCCTCATCTTGCGAGATTCGTAGATAGATCGCAGCGCGCGTTTCCATGCACTCATTTTATCGATTACGTCAGCGCAATCGGCTCATCGCCGCCGCGAGCCTGGCCACGGTGGTGATCGAGGCGGGGTGGAGATCCGGATCGCTGAACACCGCCGGTCATGCCTCCGCCCTGGGCCGGCCGCTCGGGGCGGTGCCGGGACCGGTGACCAGCGCCGCGTCGGCCGGATGCCACCGGCTCATCCGCGACTACACGGCGCTGTGCGTCACGAATCCGGACGAGATGGCGGAGCTCGCGCCGCTGTCCACCGCGGGCGTCCCGCTCGACGCGGCGGCGGAGGAGGAGGGCGGCCGCGGGCAGACCTCGGACGTGACGCGACTTCTCGACGCGCTGAGCATCAGGGCGCCGCGGGACTCCGCCGACGTGGCCGCGCGCTCGGGCCTGTCGCTGGCGAGGGTGCGAGGGCTGCTCGGGCAGCTGTCGCTCGACGGCAGGGCCGCGGAACGCGAGAGGGGGTGGGTGAAGGTGGTGGAGAAGGCGGAGCGGAGCGGGTGAGAGCGGTTAGCTGTCGACGACGCCGATGAAGCGTCCGCCGATGTCGTCGAACTCCTCGCGGTGCAGGCCGTCCTTCGGTTCCGGAAGATCCCAGATGTCGTGGTTGTCGCAGCTGAGGTAGGTGAACTCGGGCCACCACTTCTTCGGGCGAGCGGAGTCGGTGAAGCCGCAGATGTCGCAAGTGAGGGTGACCCAGACCGGGCGCGCCTTGCTGCTGCGGTTCGCCTTCGACTGCACGAGCCAGGCGGGAGGATTCGCCTCGAGCTCGGCGAACTCGGCGTCGGACATCTTCGCCGGGAGCTCGTGGCGCACGGCCATCTCGACGGGGATATCGAGGCGTTGGGCCGCGTCTCTTCTGCTGATCACCCGTCAACGATAGGCGCTCGCCGCAACGCGCGCTCGCCGGGGCCGCAATGCCGCGCAGCGAAGCCGGCCGGCGGAGCGGGCCGCCGGCGCCGCCCGGCGCACCGAGGAGCGCAATGCCGGTCAGGAACCGTCGGCGTCCAGCGGGCGCACCAGCTCCGGCCCGTCGCCCTGGAACGGGAGCGGGGCCACCTCGTACACGCGCATCGACCCGGCCACCGGCAGCGCCGCCTGCACCGCGGCGTCGATGAAGTCCTGGTCGCCCTCGATCGACGGATCGAGCCACTCGGCCCAGAGGTCGCGGGGGAGCGGCACCGGATTGCGGTCGTGGATCTGCAGCAGATCGTCGACGGCGTCGGAGGTGAGGATCGCAGCCGAGAGCACCCAGCGGTCCGGGTCGTCGTCGTCCTTCGAGTGGTCGCGCCACCACGAGTAGAGACCCGCGAGGGCGAGCGAGGAGTCGTCCGGCCCGTGGATGTAGAACGGGCGCTTCTTCTTCGTCTCCGGGTCGGTCTGCCACTCGTAGTAGCCGGTCACCGGGATGATGGCGCGCTTCGTCTTCACCGACGCGGCGAAGGTCGACTTCGACGCCGCCGTCTCGGAGCGGGCGTTGAAGGTGGGGAACTTCGTGGCCACCGTCTTCGACCAGCTCGGCACCAGCGACCACCGGGCGGTCTCGAGCCGGCGCACGAGCTCGCCCGTCTTGACGCTCTCGATCACCACCGGGATCTGCTGGGTGGGCGCCAGATTCCAGCTGGGCGCCCAGTCGTGCACGTCGCCGCCCGCGGCGACGAACTCCTCGATGAGTTCATTGGTCTCTCTGTCGACAGCGAATCTCCCGCACATGAAGCCATCATGCACCCGGCCACGGACATCCGCCGCGCCGGAATAGCAACGGATCGTCGCATTGTCGGGCGCGCCTTGTACCCTGAAAGGGTGATTCCTCTCGGCCAGTACCCCGCTCCACAGCACGTGATCGCCCACATCAGCGACACGCACTTCCTCGGGGGCAGCAGGCCGCTGTACGGCGAGGTGACCACCGATGCCAACCTCGAACAGGCGCTCGAGCAGCTCGAGCGCTCCGGTCTCCGCCCCGAGGCCATCGTTTTCACCGGCGATCTCGCCGACCTCGGTGAAGCGGATGCCTACACGCGGCTGCGGGGGATCGTCGAGCCGGCCGCCGCGCGGCTCGGTGCCCAGGTCGTCTGGGTCATGGGCAACCATGACGAGCGTCCCGAGTACTCCAGCCTGCTCTTCGACGAGGAGCCGAGCATGGCTCCCCAGGACCGGGTCTACGACATCAACGGTCTGCGCATCATCTCCTTCGATACCACGGTTCCCGGTTACCACCACGGCGAGGTCAGCGACGAGCAGCTCGCCTGGCTCGCCGAGGAGCTGAAGACCCCCGCCGAGCACGGCACCCTGCTCGCGGTGCACCACCCTCCGGTTCCCACCCCGCTGCTCTGGGCCATGGAGATGCTCGAACTCCATGGGCAGGACCGTCTCGCCGCCGTGATCCGCGGCACCGACGTGCGCGGCATCCTCGGCGGACACCTGCACTACTCCAGTCACAGCACCTTCGCCGGGGTGCCGGTCTCGGTCGCCGCGGCCACCTGCTACACGCTCACCCTCACGGCGAAAGACCGACTACTCTCCGGCGTCGACGCCGACCAGGCGATGAACCTCGTGCACGTCTACGAGGACTCCCTGGTGCACTCGATCGTGCCGATCGGGGAGCGGGTGGAGATCACCGGCTTCTCGTCGGAGTTCGTCGGCCGCATCGAGGCGATGACCCCCGACGAGCGCCTCGAGATGTTCTCCAAGAAGACCTCGGGCTTCAACCTCGGCGAGGAGCCGCAGGCCTGAGCGCCGACTGAGGGCCACCCCAGGCCGCGGGCATGAGAACCGCCCCAGGGTCGCGGGCCTGAGAGCCGCCCCAGGGTCGCGGGCCTGAGAGCCGTCGGCCCGGGGGCCGCGGGCGTGGCTAGATGTACTAAGCCATGACCTGGGTGACACTTTCGGGTCTTGTGAATGGCGAGAACCTCCGGGCTTAGTGGAGGGATCTAACGCCGTCACAAGCACCGGAGGTTCTCTTGGGTCACAATAATCCGCCGCT
>Ga0247729_10000310_pt1 | contig 21184 bp, 13 predicted proteins | sample UWRJL133311R2_FD_180958 | JGI IMG/M metagenome (GOLD analysis project Ga0247729, IMG submission 180958) | Plant litter microbial communities from Arlington Agricultural Research Station in Wisconsin, United States - UWRJ-L133-311R-2 | ecosystem: Environmental > Terrestrial > Plant litter >... | reverse complement strand
AGTGTGGTGACATATTGAACGCCCGATACATCGTCACTGAGTGCCTTGCGCAACGACGCGATATGAAAGCGCAGACTACCGTCGTCGACCGTCGCATCGGGCCACACCAAATCGATGAGCTCACGCCTGCCGACGACCTGCCCAGCCCGAGTGACGAGCACCAGTAGGATGTCGAAAGCGCGACCGCCGAGGTGAACGGGCTTGCCCTCTTTCTGCAATATCCTGCCAGACGCAGACAAGCTGAACGGCCCAAACGTGACCGTGTCCGATCGCCAGCCTGTCTCTGACTTCAGTTCTTCCATCCCTTTTCCTTCGCATGCTTTCGCAGTAGCGAACACAGATGTAGTTTGCAACGCTGTCGCCAGCGGCAGAAGGCAACAACCCAACGGAGTATGGTCGTCACAGAGCAACCTCAATCTGCTGTCGCTCGTTACGCCCGATGCCGGAAAGTCTGCTTAGCCATCTGTTCAGGCATGTCTGCGCCGGCCCAAGGCGAAACGAGCAAAGCCAATTTTGGAACCATTCGTGCGTTTTGACAATGTGCCAATCGGATTGAAAGACGGCGGGGGGCCTAAGGAGAATATTCGAGCGCATTCGAACGGTCCACCAAGGCGCGGTTTCGGGCGGCACGGCCGTCCGCGTAGCCTAGGCAGAGTCGAACGCAGTCAGGTGCGGGATGCGCAAGATCATTGTTGTCACCGGCGCTTCGAACGGCATTGGAAGACAAACTTGCGAAGGACTGGCGATGGCGGGGCACGCAGTCTACGCCTCGATGGAAGACACCAAAGGCCGCAATGCGCCTCTGGCGAGCCAGATGGATGCTTTTGCGCGCCAGCACAACATTCAGCTCTCCGCCATCGAACTCGATGTCTCGTCGCAGGAGTCCGTGAACTCAGTCTTCAATGCCGTGATCTCGGAGAACGGGCGTCTCGACGTCGTGATCCACAATGCGGGTCAAATTGTTTACGGGCCGGCAGAAGCCTTTACGCCCGACCAACTGGCCGAACTTTATGATTCAAACGTGCTAAGCGCGCAGCGGGTCAATCGAGCGGCATTGCCGCAGTTGCGAAAGCAGGGGGAGGGTCTGCTGGTATGGATCTCATCAAGCGGGGCGCGGGGCGGCACACCGCCGTTTCTCGGACTTTACGCTTCGACTAAGGCTGGCATGGACGCGTTGGCACTGACCTATGCCGGCGAGCTCGCACGCTGGGGAATCGAGACAACTATCATCGTTCCAAGATCCTTGGGTCCAGATCATTATATTCGATCCGGGCGACCGCGCGACGGCATGAGGGCAGAAGAATATGCGGACGGCCCGACCGCTGGCCTCAGCGACACCACGCTTAACGGCATGGCAAACCTGGCTCCAAGCGACACAGATCCGCAGGATGTGGCGAATGCCATTGTAAAGGTGATCGATACGCCTTTCGGCAAACGCCCTCTTCGCGTTCACTTCGATCCCGACGACGATGGGGCTGCCGTCGTCGATGGCGTCGCTGATCGTGCACGCTCCGATCTTTTTCGGCAGATCGGACTTCATGACATCTTAAAGCCGGCTATAATCAGGTAAGTAAAGGTATTTCGCGCTTCTCGCGGTGAACCTGCTGGTGACCGGCCGCGGGCGACCGCATCGCAGTATGACCTTGCCCCAGCCGATCGAGTTGTCCGCGATAAGCCCCAGCCAAAGCGATTGATTCCCTTAACCGCCAATGCTTCGCAGACTTGAACCGCGTAGCCGGACCCGGAATCGATTTGCATCGCCTTTCGGAACCGCTATGATTTTCTGGAGCCAGTCTTAAACGATGCACGTCATTCAATTGCTGCGGATCGTTGGGTCTCTCGGGCGGCATTTCGTGGCTTGATCGGGGCGCAACATGAACAGTCACGGCCGCAGTCCCGCGCGCGGCAACCGCTTCGCGGAGCCAATTTCGTTTGGCCCATTCCGGCTCTACGTGTCGGAACGTCGGCTCGAAAAGGACGGTAACGCGATCGCCCTCGCCGGTCATGCGATCGACATCTTGATCCTTCTGGTCGAGCGAGCGGGCGAGGTGGTCTCCAAAGCCGAGTTGTTGGCAAGGATCTGGCCAAGCGGAAAATCAGACGAGCGCAGCCTGAGAGTTTATGTGACTGCTATCAGAAAGGCGCTCGATACCGGAATGCCAAGTGCGGGTCATGTAACGACCGTCTCGGGTCAGGGCTACTGCTTCGTGGCGCGAGTTTCAGGCAAAAGCGGACAGACGGTCGCCTCCGGTGCTCCGGCGCTAGGTTCGGCCAGTCGTCTTCCCGCCGAGTTGACAGGGATCGTGGGGCGCGATCAAGCCATTCAAGAATTGTCGGACCGGATATGTCGGGAGCGGTTCGTTACGATCGTCGGCCCGGGGGGAATTGGCAAGACCACCGTGGCAATATCCGCGGCGCATGCCCTCCTTGAGCATTTTTCCGACGCCATCTATTTCTTCGATTTCGGCGCAATCCACGATCCAGCCCTCGTACCGACCGTTGTGGCGTCTGCATTCGGGCTTGCAATTAAATCGGTCGATCCGATCGATGGTCTCGCCGCTTATCTGCGGGACAAGCGGGTACTGTTGATCTTTGATTGCTGCGAGCATGTGATCGAAGTGTCTGCGGCGCTCGCGGAGCGCTTGCACGCCGAAGCTCCGCAGTTACATATCCTGACTACGAGTAGAGAGCAGTTACGCGTGGAAGGCGAACAGGTCTGTCGCCTTCCTTCTTTAGAATATCCCTCTGATGACCCGAGCTTGACCGCTGCGCAGGCACTTGCATTTCCCGCCGTCCAGCTATTTGTGGAGTACGCAACCGCACACGACGGTCGCTTCCTCCTGAATGACGACAATGCCCTCCTTGTTGGCGATATCTGCCGTAAGCTAGACGGCATCGCCCTTGCAATCGAACTTGCGGCAAAACGCGCGAGCACCCACGGCATCAAAGAGACATTTACTCTTCTGAACGACCAGTTTGCGCTATTGTGGCAAGGGCGCCGTACCGCCGCGCCACGACACCAAACCCTCCGCGCAACAATCGAGTGGAGCTACAACTTGCTCTCGCTTGTCGAGCGGGTCGCACTCGTCCGGCTCTCGATCTTCTCTGGCACGTTCACGATGGATTCCGCCTGCGTTATAGTGGCGGCAGACGACATCACCCAAGCCCAGGTGATCAGAGCGGTTGAAAGCCTTGTAGCCAAGTCTCTTCTACTTTCATTGCTGCCGACCGATGGACCTGCTCGATTCAGACTTCAGGACACCACACGCCACTACGCAGCAGAAAAACTGCTGGAAAGCGGCGACACCGAAGCCGTCACACGACGGCACGTACGCCACTTCTCAGACCTTCTCGGCTCTGCGATGGACGGGACTGGGTTTGACCACAGGCAGGCACTCTCATTCGTGCCCCATCTCGACAATCTTCGCAAAGCCTTGTCATCGAGCTTCTCCGGCACTGAAGTCGCGGAAAGCACCGAACTCGTGGCCCGTGCGGCCCCTGTTTTTCTTGAACTTTCGCTGTACACCGAATGCCGAATATGGTGCGAGCGGGCATTGAGCCTCTTACCTGAACAGGATTCGCTAACGCAGCGCGGCCTAGACTTGCAGGAGGCTCATGCGGTTTCGTTCTTATGGACCCACCACGTAGCGCACGAGATCAGAGACAAGATCGAACGCGGCATTCAAGTGTCGGACGTATTGGGCGACGACGCGCGCAAAGTACGATTTCTCGTTGGCCTCAATATATCTTTTACCGGAGCTGGTGATTTTCGCAGCGCACTCGACGTCGCCATGCGATGCGCGGCGGTCGCACGCCGCGCTGGATTGACTGCTGAAACGGTGGTTGCGGAATGGGTCCTTGGGGCAGCCCACCACTTTGCAGGCGATCAAGTGGCCGCGCTTAGCCATTGCGAGCGTGGCTTCAGACTCGAGTCGGAAGTAGACGCCGTGCCGGAGAACGTCTTTGGCTTTGATCACCGTGCTCGAGGCAAAGTCGTTATGGCGAGGTCTTTGTGGCTACGCGGCCTGTCGGACCAGGCGTATCTAGTGGCAGATCAGATAGTTCGCGATCCAGCCGATCATGCTCCACCCATCTCCCGGTCGATCGCCGCCATCTACACGATTCCGGTTTTTCTCTGGATGGGTCGTTTTGACGACGCGGCCGAGCCCATAGAACAAGCAATTGCCAACTCGCTCAGATCTCCCTTCCCTCGCGACCACGCAATTGGCCGCGCACTTAAAGGCGAGCTGCTGGTGGCCCGTGGAGACGTCACCGCGGGAGTAGATCTCCTCAGGTCCTCGTTAAAATTCCTACTAGCTCTGCGTCTTCATAATACGACGCCGGCGATTTCGTGCGCGCTTTGCAATGGATTGGTTCAATTGGGACGACCGGAAGAGGCGCTGAACGTTATAGGTGAGGCTGTCGCCCGCGTGAACGCGGGCAAGGAAACGTTCTGGCTGCCAAGCCTGCTGCGGGTTCAGGGTGAGGTACTGCTCGCGATTCCGCATCCCGATTTTGCGGCCGCAGAAAGTTCACTGTTGCGCTCGATCAAATATGCCAGAGATCAATTTGCTCTTGGTTGGGAATTGAAGAGTTCGATCGCCCTGGCGCAGACGTGGGCCGCGCAGTGTCGCCGCCAAGACGCCAGGCAAGTACTTGAAAACATCGTTCGCCAGTTCACGGAAGGATTTGGGAGCAAAGACCTTGTCACCGCAAAAACGCTATTAGACGAATTAGATTGCGGTTGCTGAACGCCTGTTCCAGTTTCCTGAGCTTTCTGGCCTCAGGAGTACCTTAGCCCGTTAAATACACCCGACACCTCCACGACGTCATCCTGCCGGTTTGACGCGCGACGAGACAGATCGTTCTATTCTGCAATCGCACTGGCGGGCTAAGCATTTCGGCCTTGAACAAGCCGCAAGTCATTGCACGGCTTAGCGATATCGCTTTGTGCGACGCCACCTTTCTTTGCCAGAATTAATAGGTCTTAATCATCAATAACAAGCTTTTCGATCGCGACTATCGCATCTTGCTATCACGAGTCCGCGTCCCACGGCGCTTCGGCGGAGGTGGGAAACCAACTTGGGAGAGCGAAATGCTTACCGAAACATATTCGGCACGTCTCGGCGACTACTCGGCGCCGGAGCCTATCAGTCCTGCTGCGCGTCTTGGGATGCCCTCACATCGCATGGGTCAGGTGCGCTCAGGTTCGCACTCCCTATCGAGCGACATCGCCGTAACGCGATGGATTGGTGACGCGGATGCGTCACGAATTCGGGCCGTAACGGTTCCCGCTGACCGATACATCGTCAGCATTGCAATGAAGGGCACGTGCCTTGTGCTCGCCCGAGGAACCACGACCGTGTTCAACGGCGCAATGCCAGCGGGAACGCTGCATGTCAGCGCGCCGTCACGCGAGTTCAATGTCAGGTTTCTGGCGCCGTTTGACTTCATGCACTTTCATGTTTCAACGGACTTTCTTGAGAAACGCGATGCCATGTCCGGATCGCACTCCGGCAACGAATTGAGAGAAATGGTGCTGTTGCGGGACTCCTTCGTCGGGCAACTGCGTAAGGTCCTGCAGAAGAATTCGGGAACGGCCGATTCAGAATACATGCGATGCATCGGACGAGCACTGGTAATGCATATCGTTCGCACGGGCCGCTCGCGTACGAAAACCAACGCTCTTCCAACGTGGCGGATGAAGCTTATCGTCGATCACATTCAGTTAAATATCGAGGAAAGCATCACCTTGGTGAGCCTTGCACAGGTCGCGGGCTTATCCCGAATGCAGTTCGCCGCACAATTTCGAGCCGCAACCGGCTCTGGTCCGCTTGAGTATCTCCTGCATATGCGGATTGAACATGCCAAGCAGGCCATGACAAGCTCCGCGATGCCTTTGGCCGAGGTCGCCTTGGCTGCTGGCTTCCGAAGCCAAGCCCACTTTTCGACGGTGTTCAAACGCATTGTTAACGAAACTCCGGCCCGATGGCGGGAATTTCAGAGGAGCGGAGATCGAGCTAATCCCGCACCTAACAAAAATTCGCTCGCGCGCGGAGCTTTGTAAGCACGAGATCTCACGCAGTCAGCCGATCGTTATCTTTGCTTTTCCGATCTTCGCTAGAGTCAATTCAAGTTCCACGAAATCCCGCGGAAAAATACGAGTCGTAGCGATCGATATAGAATCGCTCCGCTCGGGAGGACGGAACGGAAGTCAGCTCGCACGTCGTCATCGCCTTTCAAATACGCACGGTTTTTGGGCGGGTGCCGGCTCGGATGCGTTGCAGCGCTCAACAGCGCATGGTCATATAGTATCGACCGTAGCGTTGACGCTCCCCGAGCCAGGGATGGATAGTTTGTCTGTCCAAATCCAAGATTGTCATGAATACTCACCCAATTGTGCTGGGCTCACCCGACAGCTCCGGCGCGCTAACTCTGCCCACGAGCAATGAAAACGGCCTCCGCTTTGGTCCGTTCTGTCTGTTTTCCAATCAGGGCGTATTGCTTGAGGGGGATCGACCGGTTCGGCTCGGCAGCCGAGCACTAGCCATCCTGACTATCCTCTTGGAACGCGCCGGTGAGCTCGTCAGCAAGAACGAGTTGCTCGACAAGGTGTGGCCAGATGTTAAAATTGAGCCTGCCAACCTTACCGTCCACATCTGCGCGTTACGACGAACCCTCAGCGACGGGCGCGCTGGGGTACGATACCTCGTCAACGTTCCAGGCCGCGGCTATCGCTTTGTGGCACCCGTCACTGTTGTGAACTCTTCCACCAGTATTGCGCCCCAAGAGTCGTTGCCGCACAACCTGCCAGCATGTTTGACACCGCTAATCGGCCGCGGCGACGCCATCCTAAGATTGATTGACGATCTCTCGCGCCATCGCCTAATCAATATTGTCGGCCCGGCCGGCATTGGAAAGACGTCCGTTGCCCTAGATGTTGCAGAAAAGTCGTTGCAACGGTACTCCCACGGTATATGGCTGATAGATCTGTCCAAGATCGCGGAACCTTCGTTGGTACCAACGGCCCTCGCATCCGCTTTGGGCCTTCAGGTTCGATCCAACGATCCGATTCCCGAGCTGGTTATCGGGCTTAAGAACAAGCAAATGTTGCTCGTTCTGGATAACTGCGAGCATGTGATCGACGCCGCCGCCACACTCGCTTCGCAGATTCTCCGTGGTACCCGCGACCTGAGGATTCTGGCGACCAGTCGCGAGATCCTCAGCGCGGAGGGCGAGCAGGTTTTCCGCCTGGCGCCGCTCCCAAGCCCACAGCATTCGGCCGGGCTCGGCGCGGTCAACGCCTTGGCATATCCCGCGGTACAATTGTTCGTCGAGCGCGCCGCGGCCGCGACCAATCATTTCGACCTGACCGATGAAGATGCAGCGGCCGTGGGCGACATCTGCCGCAAGCTAGACGGCATTCCGCTTGCCATCGAGTTTGCGGCTGCCCGGACTAATGCTTTCGGGATTCGCGATCTGGCGAGCCATCTCGACGACCGCTTGCAAATTCTTAGCGTCAGCCGCCGTGCATCCTCTCCGCGGCATCAGACCATCGGAACGGCGCTCGACTGGAGCTATCAGATTCTCGATGACGTCGAGCAGATCCTGTTTAGACGTCTTGCCATTTTCCGAGGTGGATTCACGCTAGACGCTGCATTCGAAGTGGCTATATCTCCCGGTTGGACAACGTACGATGTCGCTAACGGGCTGGAGAGCCTAGTTGCAAAGTCGCTGATCGCGGCCGACGTGGGGTCGGGTAGCGTCCGATTTCGGTTTCTTGAGACGACGCGGGCATATGCACTGACGAAACTGTCGGATGGCGGCGAGGCTGACACACTCGCCCAGCGGCATGCAGTCTATTACCGAGATCTGCTGGAGGCACCTGATGCGCCCAGCGACAAGCACACGTTCGCGGGCACTCATGCTCCCGAGATCGATAATATTCGCGCAGCGCTGAAATGGGCCTTTTCCCCACACGGCGAAAAGTCGATCGGCGTTTCGCTTACCGTGGCATCTCCACCGTTATGGATGGCGATGTCGCTGCTGGCCGAGTGTCGTACCTGGGTTGAAAATGCTCTTGTTCATCTCGATGAACGAGAGCGAGGCACCCGGCAGGAAATGCTGCTGCAGAAGGCGCTGGCGAGTTCGCTCTTGTTTACGAAAGGCTGGCAGCCGGAAACCCATGCAACATGGGAGCGCACACTTGAGATCGCCAAGACGCTTGGCGACACAGAGTATCAATTGAGCGCCATCCTGGCGCTGTGGGGTTTTCATATTCGATTTCGACATTACCCCAAGGCGCTCGCATTTGCCGTTCAATCCGCCGAGGTCGCGAAAGAATCCGAAGATTCGGGATCGGTAGCGATGGCCGCATGGATGAGCGGCGTTACGCAGCACCATATGGGGCATTTCGCGGCTGCAAGCTCCAATTTGCAGCATGCGCTCTCCACTGACAGCGATGCCTCTCGGCTCGTTTGGACTGCACGCATTGCATACGACCGTCGCATCGACGGTCTGTCCGTTCTAGGAAACGTTCTCTGGATCCAGGGATTTCCTGCCCAGGCCCTGCAAACGAGCGCTATCGCCGTGGCAGAGGCTCGCCCCCTGAACTACGGCCTTCCTCTATGCGTTGCTTTAGGCTGGACAGGAATCACGACATGGCTGGCTGGCGTCGATGTTCCAAGCTGCGAAGTGGCAGCCGCCGAGTTGATCGAGCGCTCTAAACAACACGGCTTCGTCAGCTATCATGGCCTTGGCCAATGCCTGATGGGCGCATGCCGGATGCGGCAGGGCGCATCGGCCGAAGCCCGATCTCTGTTCTCGGAAGGCATTCGAAAGCTGGATACAGCGGCATACAAAGTCTTCCATCCCATATTTTTGGGGGCTTTTGCTTTGGCTACGGCGGCAACCGGCGCTGCCGGCGAGGCGCTCGGCATGCTCGAGGAATTCGAGCGTAAGGAAAGCCACCCGAATTACTGGTGCCTAGCGGAACTTCTTCGTCAGAAAGGGGAAATTCTGACGGTGCAGCGATCGCCGGATCTAGTGGCGGCCGAAGGTTATTTCCGTCGCTCGCTTGACGTTGCTCGCATGGACGGTGGGCTCGGATGGGAGTTGCGGACCGCCGTAAGCCTGGGACGGTTGTACCGGCAGAATGGCCGCCATAAGGAAGCCCATGCATTGGTGCAGACCGCTTATAGTAGGTTCACCGAGGGATTCGAAACCAGTGATCTCATCGACGCGAAAGCGTTGCTTGATGACCTGGCGTGAGGCCCCGCGATCGGCATCCGCACAACGCAACGCCTTGCGCGAAATGAACTCAATCTATTAAACATATGATTTTATTATGTTTTTTGGCGTTTGTCGCGAAGCGCGTCATCTTTTTCGATTCCTAACAGACATTTAGCATCCCTAACGAGCTTTCCAGTCGCAAGCGTCTATCGTTCCGTGGGGCGTCCTCGGCGATACCAGCGCCGTCCGGACTTGCCGAGGTTGGAGGGGTGTATCATGCTGACGGAGGGTTTCGTTTCCGGAAACTTAGGTTGTCCATGGCCCGGTGCAGAGGCGCCCGAGAGCCTTCGAAACAGGCAATCTATCGGTTTTGAGGCTAAATGGCGCTACTCTAGCGGGAATGCCGGCGGCCCCCTTGAAGAGATAGTTGTGACGCGATGGGCCGACGATCGCAACAAATTCCGCATCGAAGAAGCCACCGTGCCCCCGACAACACATATCATCTCAATCGCTCTCAAGAGCACCCGCCTGAAGCTCGTCCGAGATCGCCAAACGATCTTCGATGGCGACATGCCCGCCGGAACGCTTCATATCAGCCCCCCATCAAGCCAGCTTTGCGCGGAATTTCTTGCACCATACGACTTTCTGCATTTTCACGTACCGTCGGATATCTTTTCCGCGGATACTGCCGCCCTGCATCCCCACACCATTGCAGACGGCCGCGAGTTGATCGTCATGCGCGATCCGTTTGCGGAGCAACTCGGCAAGGCCCTCACCGAGCAGTCGAACGCCGCGGACCTCGATTTCGCACGCTGCATCGGCAGGACACTGGTGATGCATGTCGCCCGGCTTCGGCCACCGCTGTCGAAGGTCGCGGCTTTGCCAAAATGGCGATTGAAGCGCGTCGAAGAATACATCCAGTCCAACCTCGACAGCTCCATCAGCCTGTCGGACCTGGCCAAAGTCGCGGGACTCTCGCGCATGCATTTCGCGGCGCAGTTTCGCGCTGCGACGGGATATCGCCCGCACGAATTCTTGCTTCACCAGCGCATCCAGCACGCCAAGCACGTGATGTCACATTCGGGAATGCAGCTCGCCGAAGTCGCTCTCGTTACGGGATTCCGCACCCAGGCGCATTTTTCGACCGTTTTCAAGCGCTTGACTGACGAAACTCCAGCTCGCTGGCGCGACGCTCGTAGATGCGACAGCTCCTTGGTTCAAAGCCAGAGCTGCGACCCTCCGACGTAAAAGCGGCACTATTGATCGGACGAGCGTTGAGGCATTGGCCCCTTCCTAAAAGAAAGCATCATGACAAAGAGATTCTTATCCAAGGTGGCTCTAATCACGGGCGCCTCCAAGGGGATCGGTGCCGAAATAGCCCGTCTTCTAGCCTCGGAAGGCGCCGCCGTCGCCGTCAACTACAGCAGCAGCAAGGCGGGCGCCGACAAAGTTGTTGCTGAAATCACCGCCATGGGAGGCGAGGCCGTCGCGATTCACGGCGATCTGAACAACGCTCAGGATGTTCAACGCCTGGTGGCTAACACAGTAAAGGCTCTCGGCCTGATCGACGTGCTCGTCAACAATGCAGGCATCTATAAATTTGCGTCGCTCGACAGCATCACTCCAGAACACTTTCACGAGCATTTCAATCTGAACGTCCTTGGCCTGCTTCTGGTGAGCCAGGAAGCCGTGCGGCAGTTCAGTCCGGAAGGCGGTAGCATCGTCAATATCAGCTCTGGCGTCTCGACGCTCGCCCCGCCAAATGCATCCGTCTACAGCGCAACCAAGGCTGCGGTCGACGCGATAACATCTTCCCTAGCCAAGGAACTCGCACCTCGCAAGATCCGCGTCAACGCCGTAAACCCCGGCATGATCGCCACTGAGGGAGTCATCTCCGCCGGTTTGCATGAGAGCGACATGCGTACCTGGATCGAATCTGTCACGCCACTGGCCCGCATCGGCACCGCAAGTGAAATTGCCGCTGCGGTTGCGTTCCTCGCATCTGACGAGGCCTCCTACATCACCGGCGAGACACTGCATGTCACCGGGGGTCTGAAGTAAGTTATCCCATCCCGGACGCCCGCATGGGCGCACGATTGCCGCGTCGCCGGGACGAGATGCTCGAGGTGGCCGGTTGCGCGCTCGAGGCCACCTGCCGCGCCGGCATAGCGCTTGTCAGGGCAAGCCGCGCAACGCCTCATCGACTTGAGTAATGATAGGTTTGCCAGCCGCCCCGGCCGTCATGCCGGCGTCCTGAAGCCGTGCAATCAGCCGTTGCGTCCGCAGTCGCGCCGCGCTGCTGTCGACGTGGTAGTAAGTGTCAAGCATGTGGTGTTGCGAAAAATAGGAGTCCGCGGGCTCGCCAACCACCGCGATGCCGTGCCGCTGGAAGATTGCGCGCGCTTGATCAGCGATCGGCAGCCGACCGTTCGTCATTACGTAGCAATTTTCTCCCGCAACCGCCGGCCACGTCACATAGATGCGAACGCCGCGTTGCGTCTGCAGTGCGGAAAGTTCCTTGGCCGCCCAATCCACTACGGCCGGAATTGTGCCGGTGGCGGCGATATAGTCGCGGCAATCGATTTTGCCTACGCCTGATCGCCGTCTGGTGTCATCCTTGCGGTCGCCCAGCGGCCATTTGTTCATGTCTTCTCTGATGCGGCGGATGTGGCCCGGCCACAGATCTGCCTTGAGGTAGAGCCGGCCAGCATCGGACAGATTATGCAGCGACAGATACCGCAGCACGAAGGCCAGCCTCGTGAGAAACGGCTGGCTGGCGTAATACGGCGCGTACTCGTCGGGCGTCTTGTCGGTGTAATCCTGGGGCACCTGGTCGCGCGTGTAGTATACCCACTCGAATGGTAGGATCAGTGTATCGCCCTGCCGCGCGTATCGCAGCAGGCGGTCGATCTTCATCGGCAGCGGGATGCTGCCATTGTCGGCGACGTCGATCACCGGCAGGGAAAATGCCTTTTCGATTAGGCCCGGCTCGATCCCGAACATCGCACTCGATCCGGCGTCGACCACGATGCGCGGGGCGGCGATGTTCTCAAGCAGGAATTGTGGATATCCGTAAGCAACCGTGCGGTTGCTCGACGTGAAAAAATCATAGGATGCCGTCAGGCCCAGTGCGCAGAGCACAGCGCCCGAGCCTGCAAAGAGCAAGAATGTGAACAGCTTGCGCATCAGAAGCTATAATAGATGAACGGCGACGAGAACGACGTATTGGTCGCCACCATTGCAACCATCAAGGCCGCTCCGGCCAGCGCGCCGGAAAGCGGAATGCGTCCGCGCCAGTCGGCGGCGGCGATGGTCTGGCTGTTCGGGCAAAGCCAGACGATCAGCGCGGCGATCAGCACCAATGGACAGGCCTCTTTCGTCAGAGTGGAAAGACCCGTCGCCGGATGCACCATTGCCGCAAGAACCGCATGGGCTGTGGCAAGATCCTGTGCCCTGAAATACACCCATGTGACGTTGACGAACATGAAGGTGACTACGATGGCCAGCAAGCGGGGCATGGCAATGCCACGCGACGCCCAAGCCTTCTGCATGCAGCAGCCGAGCCCGTGCAGCGCGCCCCAAGCAATGAAGGTCCATGCGGCACCGTGCCAGAGGCCGCAGAGCAGGAATGTCACGAAAAGGTTGCGATAGACGCCGACCGGCGTTGCGCGATTGCCTCCCAATGGGATGTATAGATAGTCACGCAACCAGCGCGACAGCGTGATGTGCCAGCGACGCCAGAAATCCTGGATTGAATCGGCCCGATACGGCTAGTTGAAATTGACCGGCAGCCGGATTCCGAACAGCAGCGATATGCCTACGGCCATGTCGGCATAGCCGAAGAAGTCGAAATACAGCTGGAAGCTGTAGGTGAGGCTGAGCATCCAGGCATCGAAGAAGGTCAGCGCCGCGACGTCCCTGTAACCGAGATCGACAAATACGCCGAGTTGATCGGCGATCAGCAGTTTCTTCAGCAAACCGATTGAGAACAGGCAGGCGCCCTCGATCAGCAGGGCGGCATAGGACGGCGACCAGCCCCCGACGCTGTCGCGAACGCCGAGCGCAGCAAATTGCGGCATCATTTCGCGCCAGTGGATGATCGGCCCGGCGATCAGATGCGGAAAGTAGGTGACGAATAGCCCGTAACTGGCCAGCCGCTGCTGACGCGAGCCTGTTTTGTAGATGTCGACCAGATATGCGATCTGGGTGAAGGTGTAGAAGGAAATCCCGATCGGCAGGGCGATTTCGAGATGCACGGGCGCCGCGCCGAACAGCCACGCTACGTTGTCGAGAGCAAAATTCGAATACTTGAAGAACGCCAACATGCCGAGATTGACCGCCAGCGCCGCGATGAACACGGCTTTACGCCGCGACGCGCAAATGGCCGTGCCGAGCGCGCGCCCTGCGACGTAGTTGATCAGGATTGAGGCTGCCAGGATTGGCGTCTGCGACGGGCTACCCCACGCATAGAACACGATTGATGCCACCAGCAGTATCGGCAGCAGCAGCCTGCGCCATCCGAGGACAGAAGCGACGACAAATATTGCAAACACCGCGGGCAGAAAAGCCAACAAAAACTCGCGGGTAACGAACAGCATTCGATGTTTACCACCGCTGGACCGGCCGTGTTGTTTCAGGAGCGCAAGACAATCCGGCTCATCAACGCCGCTGTTACGAGTGGGGGCACCGCATATAACGATGGCTCCATCTGCTCAATCATCGAATTACCAATTACAGCCCATCGAATCCTGGGAAGAGATACTATAGATTGGCATTTGCGTGGGTCGGCCGGATAGCTGGGTTTAGCCTACAATCCGGCCTTCATCTTCAGAGCGGGGCGTCCGCATCTGCAATCAGCCCGATCACACGTTTTCGACTACCATTTCCCACACATCGTGGCCCTTGCCCTGCAAAACCGCCTTCGCCGTGTAGACGGCCATCCCGATCACCGCCTCAGGCGACACGAAAGATGATGGCGGCGTGACAAGTTGCATTGGGGTTACTTTCACGTGAAGCAACGCCGGACCTGGCTGGGCAAGCCAGTTTGTCACCGCCGAGTCCAGTTCGCCGGCCTCCGACACGCTGTATCCCCACAGCCCCATCGCTTTAGCGACATCGCCGAAGTTGGGATTTTTTAGCTGTGTATAGACGGGAACAAGCCCGGCGGCCTTCTGCTCGATGTCGACGAAGCCAAGCTTCCCGTTGTCGAACACCACGATCTTGATGGGCAGATCTTCCTGAACCGTCGTGAGCAGATCTCCCAGAAGCATTGCGAGGCCACCGTCGCCTGACATTGAGATGACCTGCCGGCCCGGCTGGCATTTCTGTAGGCCCAAGGCGGATGGCATGCCTCCCGCCATCGTCCCGTGAAGAAGGCTGGCGAAGGTTCGTCGTTTGCCCCCCGTATCGATATGACGTGTGAGCCAGACAGCCGGCGTACCGTCATCCGCTGCAAACAACGCATCTTCGGCAGCGTAGGTGTTGATGACTTTTGCAAGGTAGGTTCCGGAAATCGCGGCATCGGGACCTGCCATCTCCTCGGCTTTTGCCACGGCTGTGTCATGGGCGTGGCGCTCAACATAAGCGGCAAGGAATGCGCCGCTCTCGTGCTGGTCGAGCCTCGGCAACAATGCTTCCAAGGTCGCCTTGATGTTACCAACCGCCCCCACCGTGACCGGGTGCCGCCTGCCAATATGCGTCGGATCCAGATCGATCTGAATAATTTTTGCCTTGTGCGGGTAGAACTGACTCCAGGCGAAATCTGCCCCCAACAATAGCAACGTGTCGCAGTCCAAGACGGCGTGGTACCCGGCAGCGCCGCCGATCATGCCCGTCATTCCGACGTTATAAGGATTGTCGTACTCTAGGAAGTCCTTGCCGCGCGACGTGTGCGCCATCGGCGCCTTGAGGCGCGCTGCTGTTGCGACAACTTCATCATGGGCACCTTGGCAGCCCGCCCCAGCGTAGATCGTGATGGACTTGCTTTTGTTGAGAATCGCCGCGATCGCGTCGAGATCCGAGTCGCTTGGACGAACGACAGGCATCGACACATGCACCTCGTATGGCAACTCGTCATGTGCCGCCGCATTTGACACGTCCGCGGGTATGACCAACACGGCAACCCCCCGCTTCGTCAGTGCGGCTTGGCATGCAGCTACGGTCTTTCGTCGCGCTTGCTCAGGCGTATAGATCATGTCGCAAAAGACACTACAGCCCTTGAAAACATCCCCGAAATCGACCTCTTGTATCGAGCTGAAGCCGAGGTCCTGCCGGACGATTTGCGTGGCGAGGAGGAGAACCGGCGACCGATTGCGATTGGCCTCATAAAGCCCGTTGATGAAGTGCAGGCTTCCAGGGCCGCATGTGCCAGCACAGGCGGTGAGCCGCCCCATCAGAGAGGCCTCCGCGCCCGCGGCGAACGCACCGGCTTCCTCGTGCCGCATATGCACCCAATCGATTTCGCTGTGGCTGAGCGACTGGGCGATCTGGTTCATGGTGTCGCCGACGATGCCGTAGCACGTCTTGACCCCTGCCCGCTGCATAACATCCACTATGACGTCGGCCACTCGCTTGCTCATCGATCAATCCTTTATCAAATGGGCCCGTCAGCCCACAGACCATGATTCCGCCAACCGACAACACGAGCAATGCATCGCGAGTGTCGATGGCCGGCCACGGTGATCGTCATCGCCGGCGGCCAGACGATATGCCGTCGATGGTGATGCGTATTCCGCCAAGGCCCCAGGTTTACCGATTCACACGACGAAAGCGGTGCCGTCATCGTCCGAACGATGCAGCGTCGCTCCGACCACAGTCGCCGCACATCGCTTCACGCAGCTTGCGCAATATCGCCACCTCGATCTGCCGTATCCTTTCGTTACAAACCTTGAGTTCCGCGGCCAGGTAGCGCCTTGGGATCGGATCTTCTGCTATGAAGCGTTTCTCGAAAACGATCCGCTCTCGCGCGTCTAGTCGATTCGCCGCGTCCGCCAGCGCTCGCCGTCGGTAGTCGTTTTCGCTGCGGACAAGTGCAATCGCTTCCGGCGTCGGCGCGTCATCGACCAGCATGTCCTGCCACTCTCCGAGCTGCACATCGGATCTCATCGGGGCATTCAATGACGCATCACCGCGCAGCCGTTGATCCATTTCGAGCACGTCGTCAGTTCCCACCTGCAACGCCTCGGCCAAATGCGCGGCCTGATCCCCGCGAAGCCCGTCATGGGCGACAATGTCCCCCTTCATCGACGACCGCAGCTTGAAGAAAAGTCTCTTGTGCGTTCTCGTCCCATTGATTCTCACGAGCGACCAGGTACGCAGCACATATTCTTGTATCGCCGCGCGTATCCACCAGGTGGCATAGGTCGAGAATCGTGCCCCCTTGTCGGGGTCGAAGCGCTTGACGGCGTTGACCAGTCCCAGGTTCGCTTCCGACGTCAGGTCCGCAACTGGTAAGCCATACCCCCGGAAACCAGCGGCGATCTTAGCCGCCAGTCTGAGATGTGTGGTTACAAGCCGATCAGCCGCGGCCTGATCCCCGTGGTCGCGCCATGCGACGGCGAGCGCGTATTCCAGGTCGCCTGCGAGAAGCTCGAATTGCCCGATGCTCGCCATGTACCGCCGATCGGGTGTCGTGGCCGGTCCGCGTCTTTCCGCAACGCCGTGCCTGACCGATGCAGCGCGGGATCGCGAAACTCCTCCAACTTGCATGTTCATCTCGAACGACTCCAAGGGTGGATGCCACACGACGCGATCATCGAGCGTTGGTATCGATGCTAGGTCTCAGCGGCGACGTCGTCTTTCAATGGCGGACGGGCTTTTCACTATCGAACGAGATGGAGATATGTAGGTGCGTTACCAGCATCCAAGTGATATCCAACAGATACCGCACCGGTTGCGCCTGGCTATGGGAAACTCAACTGCTGCCGAATGCGAATTCCGCTATGCTTCATCGGCAGTAGGCTTCGTTTTTCCTCGAAATATCCAATAGCCGTAGCCTATATAGGCGAGGATGATCGGCAAAATGACTACGATGGCGCCTGCCACGATTGCTTGTGTCCTGTGCATTGATGACGCTTCCCAGATCGTCATGACGCCCGGCAGGGCAGCCGGCCAGATGCTCGCCCCCAAGCCGGCCAACGATATTTGGAAAAGCAGCAGCGCGAGCGCCATCGGCACCCATTCGCGCGGGCTCCAACGCATCGACAGAATGCCGAACCACGCAGCAACGGCAACGATTGGAAGTGGCAACAGCAGCAGCGTATTGGGCCAACCGAACCAACGCTGATCAATCTTAGGCATCGCAAACGGTGTCCAAATGCTGACCGCGATTAATGCGACACCGACGCAAAGTAGCACGGGAAGGACCAACTCCCGACCGAACGTTTGCGTCGAACCCTCCGTCTTCCAGATGAGCCAGCAAGCGCCAAGAAGAGCGTAACCGGCGACGACGCCCAGTCCCGTCAGGATCGAGAAAGGCCCCAACCAGTCGAACGGGCCACCGGCGAAGCGACCATCCACCACCGTGATACTCCTGCCAACAAAGCCGCCCAGGATCGCCCCCTGACAGAACCCGGCGACGAATGAGCCCGCGGCAAATGTCCAAGACCACAAATCCTTCAGCGCTCCTCCCTGGCTGCGAAACTCGAACGCGATGCCGCGAATGACTAGCCCGAACAACATCATCCACAGCGGCACGTAGAACGCTGGCAGCAGAATCGCGAATGCTAACGGAAATCCCGCCAGCAGCGTCATCCCACCCATCACCAGCCACGTCTCGTTTCCGTCCCAGAACGGCTCGAGCGTTTCCATCATGACGTCCCGATCCTCCGATCGCGGGGCGAACGGAAAGAGGATGCCGACACCTAAATCGAATCCATCTAACGTGACATAAAGCCCGATCACGATCGCGGCTGCGACGGCAAAAAAGATGGCAAGATCGAAACTGGAAAGAAAGGTCATGTTGCGTCGCTCCTATTCTTGGGAAGCAAGCCCATCGCACCCGCGAGCGCAGCTGTTGGAACAGCTGGCGGTACCGGCACCCCGGTCAACGGGCCACGCCAGACGAGACGCCCCGCGTACCAGAAGAAGCTCAGCAAAAGCAGGTTGTAGAGAATGAAAGCCGCAACGATTGTTCCGACGGCTGCGCCCCCGGCTATCGGCGAGACCGCGTCTGCCGTCCGCAGATGGCCGTAGACGACATAAGGTTGGCGGCCGACCTCGGTAACTGTCCATCCCGCCAGGGTCGCAATGAACCCGAGCGGAATGCAGGCCATGCAGGCGAGTTGATACCAACGTGTCGTGTAGAGACGCCGCTTCCAGCGCAAGTATAGGCCGATAAAGGCCACGCACAGCAATAGCATCCCACATCCGACCATGATCCGGAATGCGAAGAACACTGGCAGAACTGGCGGTCGGTCCTCCGGGGGCACCTCTTTGAGGCCCTTGATCTCACCGTTCAGCGAATGGGTGAGAATGATGCTGCCCAGCAAAGGAATTTCGAGGGCGAAGTCGTTCTTGGCCTCCTTTTGATTGGGCCAAGCTATGACATTGATCGGAACACGACTTGCGGTATCCCAGCGGGCTTCAATTGCGGCAATTTTCATCGGCTGGTATTTCCTGGTGTTCAGCCCGTGCTGATCTCCGATGACCATTTGTGCGGGCACGAGGACGGCCATCAGCCACAGACAGACCGAGAATGCCTTGCGAGCCGGACCGTGATCGGCCTCCCGTCCGCGCCAGAGCCAGAACGCCGATACACCGGTGACCACGAAACCGCCGGTGATGAAGCTGGCCGTGAGCATATGGGCCAGACGAAACGGCATGGATGGGTTGAACACAACACCCCAGAAATCGGTCGCGACGAAGCGTCCGTCGGCGGTCGTAGTGAAGGCCGTCGGCGTCTGCATCCAGGAATTCGCAGAAATGATCCAGAATGCCGAGAGCAACGTGCCCGTGGCGACTATCGCGCAAGCAGCGAAATGAAGTTTTTCGCCGACCTTTTCCTCGCCGTACAACATTACGCCGATGAATCCGGCCTCCAGAAAGAAGGCCGTAAGAACCTCCAGAACGAACAGCGGACCGATGGCGTCGGCTGTTGCCCGCGCGTAGCCGGACCAGTTGAGGCCGATCTCATAGGAGATGACGACGCCAGTCACCACGCCCATCCCGAAGGCGAGCGTAAAGATCTTTGTCCAGAAGCGAACTAGATATCGATACTCATGCTGCCGGGTCGCCAGCCAAAGGCTGTTCAGGATCACGATGAACCAGGCTAGGCCGATCGTGAAGGCCGGCCACAGAATATGATATCCGATGGTGAAGGCGAACTGTAGGCGGGAGAGAAGAAGCGGGTCCATCGAATGTCCTACACGGCTGGAGTGGCTAAGCGGCGGTCGAACGGCCGACGACGCCGTCCCGCACCACGGATCGCTCAGCGGCAATGACGGCCTTCGCGCGACGGATGATGACGGGGATCGATTTGTACGAAGGCGTCAGGCAATCGGGATCACGGTGTTCCAGCGCCACCAGCGGCTGGCTTTCCGGGTAATATGACGCGCAGCACCCATCGGGCAGATTGTAACTGACCAGCGTCAGGCCCTGCACGATCCGGTCGGGGCGGGCATGCTCCAGCGCGGTCGCGACATCGACAATATCGCCTTCCGCCATGCCCAGGCGGGCCAATTCGTTCGGACTGATCAGCAGCACGTCGCGCCGCCCGAACACGCCGCGATAACGGTCATTGAGGCCATAGATCGTCGTGTTGTACTGGTCGTGAGCGCGGAGCGACGTCATGCGCAACACGTTCGGATCGGTCGTTACCGCGTCCTCTTCCAGCCCATGGAAGATCAGGAAATTTGCCTTGCCGGTGGACGTCTTCCAGACCCGCATGGCCGCCGAGTTCGGCAGTTGAAAGCCGCCCGGAATCTTGATGCGATCGTTGTAGGCCTCGAAATCGGGGATCACGGCTTCAATGCCGTTGCGGATCAGGTCGTAATTCCCGGCCAGATCCTCCCAATCGACCACCGACTTTTGCCCGAGGGTCGCCTTGGCGATCCCGGCCAGAATAGCGGGCTCTGACCGCACATCCGCGCCCGGCGGATTGAGGAAGCCGCGGGAGGCATGGACCATCGACATCGAATCCTCGACCGTCACGCACTGCCGGCCCGATGCCTGGATATCGTTGTCGGTGCGGCCCAGCACCGGGAACAGGTAGTTGACCTTCCCCATCAGCAGATGCGTCCGGTTGAGCTTGGTTGCGAGATGGACGGCAAGATCCAGCCGGCGAAAGCCACTGAAACAGGCTTGCGGATCCGATGCCGCCACCGCCAGATTGCCGCCGAGGCAGATGATCGCCTTGGAACGACCATCGCGCATGGCTTCGATGCTCTCGACGACCGAATGCCCGAATGCGCGCGGCGGCTCGAATCCGAAAACGTCACGCAGGCGATCAAGGAACTCCTTCGATGGTCGCTCAGTGATTCCGACGGTACGATCGCCCTGCACGTTGGAATGGCCGCGAAGCGGGCAGATGCCGGCGCCCAGCTTTCCTATATTGCCCTTCAGCAGCAGCAGATTGGCAATCTGCTGCACGTTGACCGTGCCTGTCACATGCTGCGTAATGCCCATCCCGTAACAGATGATGGTGGCGGACGAGGCGGCATAGGCGGCCGCGATCTGCTCCAGATCGTCCCGCGCAAGACCGCTGACCTTCTCGATCGACGCCCAGTCGCTGCCGCGGAGATCATCAGCATATTCGCTGAAGCCAGCCGTGTGCCCGCGGATGAAGGCATGGTCGAGAACCGGCGCGTGATGGGTCGCGCCGGCGATACGGTCCATCTCAATCAGCGCCTTGCAGATTCCCTTGAGCGCCGCCGCGTCGCCGCCCACCTTGACCTGGAAATAGCTGGACGCTATCGGCGTCGACGACATGGTCGCCATTTCGATGGGCGCCTGCGGC
>Ga0247729_10000309_pt1 | contig 21194 bp, 17 predicted proteins | sample UWRJL133311R2_FD_180958 | JGI IMG/M metagenome (GOLD analysis project Ga0247729, IMG submission 180958) | Plant litter microbial communities from Arlington Agricultural Research Station in Wisconsin, United States - UWRJ-L133-311R-2 | ecosystem: Environmental > Terrestrial > Plant litter >... | reverse complement strand
CGGCAAAACGCTGGCGCTGGTCACCCTCGACAACGGGCGCGACCACACGCGACCGAACACCCTCGGGCCGGTCACGACGCTCGAACTCGCCGGCGTGCTCGACGAGCTGACCGCGCGGGCGAGCCGCGGCGAGATCGCCGGAGTCGCGGTGACGGGCAAGCCTTTCATCCTCGCGGCGGGCGCCGACCTCTCGAAGGTCAGCGACATCCCCAGCCGCGCTGCTGCCAAGCAGATGGCCCAGCTCGGCCACTGGGCACTCGGCAAGCTCTCCGAGCTCGGTGTGCCGTCGTTCGTCTTCATCAACGGGCTCGCTCTCGGTGGTGGCCTCGAGATCCCCCTCAACGCCACCTACCGCACCATCGACAGGTCGATTCCCGCGCTCGGGCTCCCCGAGGTCTTTCTCGGCATCATCCCCGGCTGGGGCGGCGCATGGCTGCTCCCCAACCTGATTGGGATCGAGAACGCACTCAAGGTCGTCATCGAGAATCCGCTCAAGAACAACCGCACCCTCAAGGGGCAGGAAGCGTTCGAGCTGGGAATTGCCGACGCGATCTTCGAGCCGGCGAACTTCCTCGAGGACTCGATCAGGTGGGCCGACGGCGTCATCTCCGGTTCGATCAAGGTCAAGCGATCCAACGAGCCAGGCAAGATCGAACGCGCGGTCAAGTGGGACATCGCAATCGGAATCGCCGAGAAGATGTTGAAGAGCCGCATCGGCACCGTTGCGAAGTCGCCGTACAAGGCACTCGAACTGCTGAAGGCAGCGAAGAACACCGACAAGCACACCGGGTTCCGCGCCGAAGACGAAGCGCTCGCCGACCTCATCAGCGGCGACCAGTTCAAGGCGAGCATCTACGCGTTCAACCTCGTGCAGAAACGTGCCAAGCGTCCGGCTGGAGCCCCCGACAAGACCCTGGCCCGCAAGGTGACCAAGGTCGGCGTTATCGGCGCAGGCCTCATGGCCAGCCAGTTCGCACTGCTGTTCGTGCGTCGCCTACAGGTTCCGGTCGTGATCACCGACATCGACCAGGCACGCGTCGACAAGGGCCTCGGCTACATCCGCGACGAACTCGCGACACTGCTTGCAAAGGGCCGCATCTCGCCCGACGAGAGCAACCGCCTGAACGCACTGGTCACCGGCACCACCGACAAGGCCGACTTCGCCGACTGCGACTGGGTCATCGAGGCAGTCTTCGAAGAGCTGGGCGTCAAGCAGGATGTCTTCGTCGATGTCGAGCAGTACATCTCTCCCGAGGCGGTGCTGGCGACGAACACCTCGTCGCTGTCGGTTGATGCGATCGGCGCGAAGTTGAAGCATCCGGAGCGCCTCGTCGGGTTCCACTTCTTCAACCCGGTGGCGGTCATGCCGCTCATCGAGGTCGTCAAGGCACCCCGCACCAACGACGAGACTCTCGCAACGGCCATGGAGACCTCGAAGAACCTGCGTAAGAACGCGGTCATTACTCGCGACACCCCCGGGTTCGTCGTCAACCGCATCCTCGCGAAGGTACTCGGTGAAGCGATGCACGCTGTCGACACCGGAACACCGTTCGAGGTCGTCGAGCAGTCGACCCAACCGTTCGGGCTGCCGATGACTCCGTTCGAGCTGCTCGAGCTCGTCGGGCTCAAGGTCGGCGCCCACGTGCTCGACACGCACCACTCGGCCTTCCCCGAGCGTTTCTTCGAGAGCGCGAACCTGCACAAGCTCGCTGAGCTCGGGCACATTTTCGAGCGCGACGCCAAGGGCAAGATCAAGGGAATCGACAAGAAGGCCCGCGATATCGTCGCAGGCGGTTCGACGCCCATGACGGCGACCGAGCTGCAGGTGCGCATCGAAGACGGCCTCGCCGATGAGATCAAGCGGATGCTGGACGACAAGGTCGTCGAGGCTGCCGAAGACATCGATCTGTGCCTGATCCTCGGGGCCGGTTACCCGTTCCAGATGGGTGGTGCAACGCCGTATCTCGACCGCGTCGGTGCTTCCGAGCGTGTCTTCGGGGGCACGTTCCACACCCCGCCGATCCGCGGCGTCGAATAGGCGCCCGTCCATAACCCGTTTCAAGGAGATCCGAGCGGACACTCGCGCGATTCCGCGGCTGCTCCGCTCGATGCGTGAAGTTTCTCCTTGAAACGGGTTAATGGCGTGCGGGATCGCTCAGCGGTTGAGCGGGCTCATGTCGGCGTAACGGTCGCCCGCAGGCGCCTGGAGCGCGTCGAGAGCAGCTAGCTGGTCTGCGCTCAGCACCACGGCATCCGCTGCGCTGTTCTCTTCCAGACGACTCACCCGCTTGGTTCCGGGGATCGGAACGATGTTGTCCGACTGGGCGAGCAGCCAGGCCAGGGCGACCTGCGCCGGCGTGGCCCCGACCTCGGCTGCGACGACGTCGACCTGTTCGACGATGCGGATGTTGGCCTGCAGGTTCTCCCCTTCAAAGCGCGGGTTCTGGCGACGGAAGTCGTCTTCGTCGAGGTCGTCGAGCGTGCGGATGGCGCCGGTCAGGAAGCCGCGTCCGAGCGGTGAGTACGGCACGAACGTAATGCCGAGTTCCTGTGTGAGGGGCAGCAGCTCCGCCTCCGGGTCTCTTGACCACAGGGAGAATTCCGTCTGCAGGGCACTCACGGGGTGCACCGCGTGTGCACGGCGGATCGTGTCGGGTGCGGCCTCGGAGAGCCCGTACTGGCGGATCTTGCCCTCTGCGATCAGCTCGGACAGCGCGCCGACGGTGTCTTCGATGGGAGTCGACGGATCCATGCGGTGCTGGTAGTACAGGTCAATGTGGTCGGTGCCGAGTCTCTTCAACGATCCTTCCACCGACAAGCGCACGTTCTCCGGGCTGCCGTCGAGCCCGCGGGTTCCGTCGCCGCGGTGCAGGATTGTTCCGAACTTCGTGGCGATGACCGCCCGGTCGCGGCGGTCGGCAATCGCCTTGGCAAGGAGTTCTTCGTTGATGTAGGGGCCGTACATCTCAGCCGTGTCGAGCAGATTCACGCCAAGGTCGAGGGCACGGTGGATTGTCTTGATCGATTCGGCGTCGTCTGAACCGGCGCCGGTGTAGAAAGCGCTCATGCCCATCAGGCCGAGTCCGATGCGTCCCACGCTGGGGCCGCTGGTTCCGAGAGTTACTGTCTTCATGATCCGAGGCTAGAACTATCTACGACGAGCGAGACGAACCTGTGTGTTGCATCATTTTCGAACGTGTTCAATGATGGTCGCATACACCCCGACGATCGGATGCCACATGGGCAAGAGCGAAGAAACCCGCCGCAAGATCAGCGAGATCGCCCTCGCATCGTTCCGGGAGCGCGGATACGAGCAGACCACCCTGCGACTCATCGCCAGCGAGGCCGGCATCTCGGTAGGTAACGCCTATTACTACTTCCCCACGAAGAACCACCTGGTCCAGGAGCTCTACCTGCAGGTGCAGACGACCCATCTCGAGACGGCGGAAAAAGCCATGGAAGGGGTGACCGACATCGCGAAGCGTCTCGAGACCGCGATGCTCGCGGGTCTCGACGCCATCTCGGGCTACCACGACTCTGCGCCGGGGTTCCTGGCCGCGGCCATCGCTCCGACGTCGGCCGTCAGCCCGTTCGGAGTGGATGCCGCCGGGCCCCGCGAACTCTCCCGCCAGGTCTTTCGCGAAGTGGTCGAAGGTTCGACCACAACAATCCCCACCGATCTCGCGCGCCAGCTTCCCGAACTGCTCTGGCTCGCCTACATGGGCCTCGCGCTGTTCTGGGTCTACGACAATTCCCCGGGCCAGAAGCGCTCACGCCGCCTCGTGCAACGGTCGAGCAAGCTCTTCGGCTCGCTGCTGCCACTCACCCGGCTCCCGTTCCTGCGCGGTCCGATCAACGAGGCTCTCGACATCGTCGCCGAGGCGCGCTCATGACGTTCGTTCGACCCACTGTTGCCACGGCCATCACCCAGCCGCTTACCGGTGCGATGCTGGCACTCGGTCTCTTCTGCGCCATCTCGCTTATTACGCTGTCCGTGGCTGTCGCCGCGATTACCGGCGTCACCCTGGTCTCATCTCGGGAAATCTCCGCGCTCGGCGTCGGAGTCGTCTACGGTGCCATCGCCGTTTTCATCATTGGATGTGAGGTCTTCGTAGCCGGACTCGCGACGCTCTTCATCGGCCTGCCGCTCGGCATCGTGACCTCGTTGCTGATGCGACAGACCCGCCCGATAGCCGTGCAGCTGATCGCATTCTTCATCGTCGGCGTGCTCTCGGCGTCAGCCACCATCGCTGTCGCAATGCTCGCGCTAGATACGAACGACAGCGGGTCCGAAGCGATTGTCGGTGGCCTCGGGTCGCCGTTCGGGGTGGTCCTCATCATCATCACCGGGCTCTGTTCCGCAGCGGCCTGGCAGCTGACCACGCTGATCGCCCGGCGCCAGGACACTCGTCGCCGACTTCTGCTCGCGCAACCAGCTCCGGCGATAGCGAGAGGCCTCGCTATCGAGGTGCTGTCATGACCATGCCCATCGCCAGCAAGTCAGAACGCGCCCGGATGCTCGGCACAGTTCCCGCAGGTTCGGTCCGGGTCGGCGTACTGATCACAGTGCTCAGCTTCGGCGTGCTCGTGGCCAGTGGACTCGTCGCACAGAACGCCTACATCTTTCCGAAGTCACTCGCCGCCGTGGAGGACTACCCACTCTCGGTCGTCCTGCTCCCGCTTGCATTCCTCACCGCGTTCTCGGTGGCTGCAGTCCTCGCAACGGGCGTTGCGTATCTCGCGGCAGTGCCACTGTCACAGTTCGTGATGAGCAGGATTGCCCGGTTCGGCTCGATCGCGCTCTCTCTCGGCGCGCAAGCGGTCGTCGGTGTTGCCGTCAGTGGTGGCCTGTTCCTCGCCCTGGCACTGGCCATGCGGTGGATGCTCGGCATCGGGGACTACCCCTCCCTCTGGCTGAATGCGATCGCCATCAGTGTCGCAGCCGGCCTCTGCTCCGCCCTGGGACGGCTGTACGTCATCCGCGAGGCCAGGCGACTTCTTCCTGTGCAGGTCACCTCGTGAGCGAACCGGCCTCGGTCGTAGCCTCTTGGGCGACGCCGTTGCCCGCGACCGACGTGAATCTCACCCGTGGAGCACTGTGGACCTGGTCGATATTCGCGGCGGCAATCGGAACGGCGACGGCGACGATCCTCGGCGCAGAGGCGACCGGCAGTGGTGTCGAGGATGTTCTCGCCCTGCTTACGATCGCAGGGTTCGTTTCTGTCTTGACCTTGGCCATCACTGTCATCCCCGAGATGCTGATCGGACTGCCAATTACGATCCTCTTTGCCCGACTGCTGCGATCAGTACCTTCGATCTGGCCGCACATTGGCGCCCAATTCGTCGCCGGAACGGTCAGTGCAGTAGCGACGGTGCTCTTCCTCCAGGTCGTCCTGCTCAATGGTGAGTTCGATTCTGACCAGGACGGTGTGAGCGCCTATTTCATCGGCGTCGTCTTGTGCGCCGGGGTGTGCTCTGCGGCTGGGTGGCTAATGGCGCTCCGCGGTCATCGACGCAGAACACAAATAAACGATTCGGCGAACACGAAACATCCAGTACAGGAGTCACAATGACAACCCCCGAGCTCGAGGAACGCCCCTCATCCCCGCTGCCGATGACTGCCGGAAACGTCGCCGTAGGAGCAGGCTGGACAATGACCATCTTCGTCACTGCGATGAGTGTTGTCGGCGGACTGCTAGGCGGGGTCTTCGGCTTCGCGATCGCACTCTTTGTCGCGGGGTTCGCCACCCTGGTCGCGACTCCCCTGCTCGGCGTTCCGTTGTCGCTGCTCGCCGCCCGCATCCTCAGGCATACCCCTGCGCGCTGGCCACACCTGCTCGGCCAGTTCGTGGCGGGAGCTGCCGGAGCCTCCATCGCGATGGGCGCCTACCGCGCATTGACCGACTACTACGATTCGCTCAGTCTCGGTTCGTTCTGGGCGTTCATCTTCGCCGCGTGCGCCGCGATCGCCGGACTCAGCTCGACGGCTGGCTGGGCACTTGCGCTACGACACTCGCGTCGTGAACCGAAGCCCGACCGCTTCGACGCCTACTCGGAAGACGTCGACTGACGCTCCCTGGCTAGTCGCGCCGCCGGTCAGCGTTCGACTCGGTGTCGATTCCGTCGGTGTCGATTCCGTCGGTGTCGATTCCATCAGTATCGATGCTCCCGGTGTCAGTCAACTCTTCGCCGGGCAACGGGCGCGCAATCGGGATCTTATTGCCGAGGACCTGCGACACGAGGTCGCGCGCGATCCGCTGCGGGGTGAGGCCGACACGCTCGAGGATCTGCTCCCGGGTTCCGTGGTCGAGGAACTCGTCGGGAAGCCCTAACTCGGTCAGTGCCGTGTCGACACCGGCCTCGCGCAGGTCCTGGCGGATGCGCGTACCAATACCGCCGACACGCACGCCGTCTTCGATCGTCACGACAATCCGGTGACTCCGGGCGAGTTCGATCACACTCTCGGGCACCGGGACGACCCAGCGTGGATCGACCACGGTGGCGCCAATACCCTGCGCCGCGAGGCGCTCTGCGACCTCGAGACCCATTTTCGCCATCGGCCCGACCGTGACGATGAGGACGTCTTTGTGAGCGGCCTCGCGCAGCACGTCGACGCCATCCTCAGTGCGACGCACAGCGTCGTACTCCGTGCCGACACTGCCCTTCGAGAAGCGAACGACAGTCGGCGCATCCTCGACGGCAACAGCCTCGCCGAGTTCTTCGCGCAGGCGTGTGGCGTCTCGCGGAGCGGAGAGGCGGATGTTGGGCACGACCTGCAAAAGAGCAAGGTCCCACATTCCGTGGTGACTCGGCCCGTCGGGTCCGGTCACACCGGCGCGATCGAGTACGAACGTGACGCCGGCCTTGTGCAGCGCGACGTCCATGAGCACCTGGTCGAACGCACGGTTGATGAAGGTCGCGTAGACCGCGACGACAGGGTGCATTCCCCCGAAAGCGAGTCCGGCGGCTGATGTCACGGCGTGCTGCTCGGCAATGCCGACGTCGAGCACCCGCCCCGGGAACTTCTCCGCGAACTTGTGCAGTCCGGTCGGGCGAAGCATCGCGGCAGTGATTCCGACGATCTTGGGGTTGTGGGTGGCGAGTTCGACGATCTCATCGGCGAACACCGACGTCCACGACGGCTTGCTCGCGGTCTCGGTCGGCTCTCCGGTCTCCGGATCGATCTGCCCGACCGCGTGGAACTGGTCCGCGACATCTGCCAGGGCCGGTTCGTAGCCCTTGCCCTTCTGGGTGATCGCGTGCACGATAACCGGCGCGCCATAGCTCTTGGCCTGCCTGAGGGCTTCTTCCATCGCCACGAGATCATGGCCGTGGATCGGACCGATGTACTTGATGTCGAGGTTGGAGTACAGGGCTTCGTTGTTGGTGAAACGGGAGAGGAAGCCATGCGTTCCGCCCCGTACACCACGGTAGAACGCACGCCCCGGCGCTCCGAAGCGAGCGAAGAGCTTCTCGCTGGACGCGTGCAGGTTGCGGTACGAACGGCGGGTGCGCACGTCGTTCAAGAAGTGCGCCATGCCACCGATGGTCGGCGCGTACGAACGGCCGTTGTCGTTGACGATGATGACCAGATTGCGACTGTTGTCGTCACTGATGTTGTTGAGCGCTTCCCAGGTCATTCCCCCGGTGAGCGCGCCGTCCCCGACAACGGCGACGACGTGCCGGTCTTGCTGCCCGGTCATGGTGAAGGCGCGGGAGATGCCGTCAGCCCACGACAGGGAGCTCGACGCGTGTGAGCTCTCGACGATGTCGTGAGGCGATTCCGAACGCTGCGGGTAGCCGGCGAGTCCACCCTGCTGGCGCAGCGTGGAGAAGTCCTGGCGGCCCGTGAGCAGCTTGTGCACGTAGCTCTGGTGGCCGGTGTCGAACACCATCGCGTCGTGCGGCGAGTCGAAGACCCGGTGCATGGCGATCGTCAGCTCGACCACGCCGAGGTTCGGACCGAGGTGCCCACCCGTCTTCGATACTTCGGCAACGAGGAAGCGCCTGATCTCCCCCGCGAGCTCAACCAGCTGCTCCGAAGAGAGCGAGTCGAGATCGCGGGGACCGTCGATATTCTCCAGTAGGCCCATGATTCGAGCCTAGCCCAGCACACCTGTCGGACAGCTCAACCCGGCCCCCCGCATCCGTTCCTGTGAACCTGCCGTCGTGACGTGTTGCGCCTAGACGAGCGAACGCAGAACGTACTGCAGGATGCCGCCGTTGCGGTAGTAGTCGGCCTCACCGGGGGTGTCGATGCGCAGGACAGCGTCGAACTCGACGGTGGACTTGCCTTCGGCAGAGTGTTCGCTCGGCTCGGCGACGACGTGCAGCGTCTTCGGGGTGCGGCCCTCGTTGAGTTCTTCGACACCGGTGATGCTGATGATCTCGGTTCCGTCGAGTCCGAGCGAATCCCAGGTCTCTCCGGCCGGGAACTGCAGCGGAAGAACTCCCATACCGATGAGGTTCGAGCGGTGGATCCGCTCGAAGCTCTCGGTGATGACAGCCTTGACGCCGAGCAGGGACGTGCCCTTCGCTGCCCAGTCACGGCTGGATCCCGAGCCGTACTCCTTGCCTCCGAGGATGACGAGGGGCGTGCCGTTGGCCTGGTAGTTCTGGCTGGCGTCGTAGATGAACGACTGCGGGGCATCCGCCTGCGTGAAGTCGCGGGTGTATCCACCCTCGACGCCGTCGAGCAGCTGATTCTTGAGGCGGATGTTCGCGAACGTACCGCGGATCATGACCTCGTGGTTTCCACGACGCGAGCCGTAGGAGTTGTAGTCCTTGCGGTCGACGCCATGCTCGTCGAGGTACTGGCCGGCGGGGCTGTCACCCTTGATGTTTCCAGCCGGGCTGATGTGGTCGGTCGTGACCGAGTCACCCAGCTTCGCCAGTACGCGAGCCTTCGAGATCGACGTGACAGGGGTGATCTCCATCGTCATGCCGTCGAAGTACGGGGGCTTGCGCACGTAGGTCGACTCGGCATCCCACTCGAAGGTGGCACCGGTCGGGGTCGGCAGCGAACGCCAGCGCTCATCGCCGTCGAAGACACCCGCGTACTCGTGGGTGAACATGTCCGTGTCGATCGACGAGTCGATTGTCGACTGGACTTCTGCGGCGTCCGGCCAGATGTCGGCGAGGAAGACGTCCTTGCCATCGGTGTCGGTTCCGAGCGCGTCGGTCTCGAAGTCAAAGTTCATCGAGCCAGCGAGGGCGTACGCGATCACGAGCGGCGGGCTCGCGAGGTAGTTCATCTTGACGTCGGGGTTGATGCGACCCTCGAAGTTCCGGTTACCCGAGAGAACGGCGGTCACAGCGAGGTCGTTCTTGTTGACCGCTGCGGAGATCTCGTCGAGCAGAGGACCGGAGTTACCGATGCAGGTGGTGCAGCCATAACCCACGGTGTAGAAACCGAGGTCTTCGAGGTAAGCAGTCAGGCCGGCCTTCTCGTAGTAGTCGGTGACTACCTTGGATCCGGGAGCGAGGGTGGTCTTGACCCACGGCTTGGCCTTGAGTCCCTTCTTGCTCGCGTTACGCGCCAGGAGGCCCGCTGCAAGCATCACCGAAGGGTTGGACGTGTTGGTGCACGAGGTGATCGCGGCGATCGCCACGGCTCCGTGATCGAGGGTGAAGCCCGATCCGTCGTCGAGGGTCACCTGCGCCGGGTGCGACACCGTCGAGGGCGCGTGGCTCTTGTGCACGTGCTTGTGAGCGGTGTCTTCGTCCTGGGAGGTGAGACCGATCGGGTCGGATGCCGGGAAAGTGCCCTCGAGCGCCTCGTCGACGAGCGAGTGGTCGGCCTGCGCGTACGCGTCGAGGTCGAGGATGAACTGGTCCTTGGCGCGGCTGAGCTCTACGCGGTCCTGCGGACGCTTCGGGCCGGCGATCGACGGTACGACGGTTGCGAGGTCGAGTTCGAGGTACTCGCTGTAGACGGGCTCGACCGAAGGGTCGTGCCAGAGCTTCTGCAACTTCGAGTAGGACTCGACGAGAGCGACCTGCTCGTCGCTGCGACCGGTGAGGCGCAGGTAGTCGAGCGTGACGTCGTCGATGGGGAACATGGCCGCGGTCGAACCGAACTCGGGGCTCATGTTTCCGATGGTGGCGCGGTTTGCGAGGGGAACCTCGGCAACGCCCTCGCCGTAGAACTCGACGAACTTGCCGACGACGCCGTGCTTGCGCAGCTGCTGCGTGATCGTGAGCACGACATCCGTCGCCGTGACGCCGGTCGGGATCGAACCCTTGAGCTTGAAGCCGACGACCTTGGGGATGAGCATGGAGACCGGCTGGCCGAGCATTGCAGCTTCGGCCTCAATGCCGCCGACGCCCCAGCCGAGCACACCGAGGCCGTTGACCATCGTCGTGTGCGAGTCGGTGCCGACGCAGGTGTCGGGGAATGCCCGCAATACCGTTGCCTGTCCTGAGCCTGTCGAAGGGATCTCTCGCGTGTAGGTGACGCGGGCCAGGTACTCGATGTTGACCTGGTGAACGATGCCGGTCCCGGGCGGCACGACCTTGAAGTCGTTGAAGGCGGTCTGGCCCCAGCGCAGGAACTGGTAGCGCTCGCCGTTGCGCTCGTACTCGATCTCGACGTTGCGCTCGAGCGCGTTCTCAGAACCGAACAGGTCGGCGATGACGGAGTGGTCGATGACCATCTCGGCCGGCGAGAGCGGGTTGATCTTCGTCGGGTCTCCCCCGAGCCCGACAACGGCTTCGCGCATGGTCGCGAGGTCGACGATGCAGGGAACTCCGGTGAAGTCCTGCATGACGACGCGTGCGGGGGTGAACTGGATCTCGGTGTCGGGTTCCGCGGTGGGAACCCAGTTTCCGAGGGCTTCGATCTGCTGCTTCGTGACGTTCGCGCCGTCTTCGGTGCGAAGCAGGTTCTCGAGCAGGACCTTGAGGCTGAATGGAAGCTTCTCGTGGCCGGCGACTGCGTCGACCCGATAGACCTCGTAGTCGGTTGAACCGACCGTCAGGGTGTCTTTGGACCCAAAGCTATTTACTGCAGACATGTGCCGTCTCCCTTGCTGACCTGGCTCAATCCTCGCTGCCAGACGGACAGCGTGCCAGCAAGGTAAGCCTAAGCCTGGGGCGTCGGCGCGCGATGCTGGATTGCCGTCGGGGAACGAGTGCGCTAGGCCAACTATATATCTTGATGTCGAGATACTTTTGCCATCAGGCGGAGGGCGCGTCTACTCCGGAGGGCTTCCTGTATACCCGGCGCACCAGGATCCAGGTGAGCCAGAGCGCCCCCGCATAGAGCGGAAGACCGGTGAGCAGCTTGGTCGCGGCCAGGATCTCGACATTTGCTGAGATATAGAGCGGGATCTGGATCACCAGGCGGATTGCGGATGGCACCATCCAGACGACGGTCGCGATCGTGAGGGCTCGCAGCTTCAGGGCGTCGGCGCGCCAGTGCGGGTGGTCACCCATGATGAACCCGACGACGACGCCGACAAACGGCCAGCGCGCGAGCAGGCTCACGACCAGCACCAGGATGACGCCGGAGTTGATCAGGATGCCCGGCAGGAAGTTGTTCGACGCGCTCTTGGTGAAGTACGCGAAAGCCGCGGTGATCGCGATACCGATGGCGCCGGAAATCGCCGGCATGAGCGGCTTGCGGGTGACGGCGCGGGCGATGATGAACAGGATCGCGACGCCGATGGGCGGCAGGATCGACACCAGCAGGCGGTCGTTGTCGGCCAGGTGCGACGTGAGAGTGAAGACGACGAGGAAGACGAGGCCGGGAAGGAACGACTCGATGAGGCCCCGGATGCCGCCCACGACCGACAGCATTCCCGAGAACGTCGGGTCTTCGTCGGGGTTCACCCGCGCGAACCCCGACTGCTGCATGGCCGCCGAAAACGCTTCGGAGAAGCTCTGCACCTCTTCTTCGCGCTCGGGCGGGGTGCCGTCAGCCGAGGCATCCGAAGGACGGGCGTCGTCGGGGGTGTTCGTCACAGGTGTCGGTCTCTCTGGTGAAGCTGGCTGGCGATTTATGTCGCGGCTAGAGCGGGAGCGGCGCGATGACGCCGTCGGTCGCGGAGGCTGGCATGTGCAGCGGGATGAGGTCGCGCGGAGGCATCGGCGTGTTGCCGCGGACGACAACGATGCTGCGGAAGAGGTCTTCGATCTGCTCGGCGGCTTCGGCGTTGACCGCGCCCTCGCCGGCGATCACACCACGGAGGAACCAGCGCGGACCATCGACCCCGACGAAACGCGCCAGGCGAACCGAGCCGTCCTGGTCCGGGCCGGTGACGGGAATCTTGGCGAGCACCTCTGGGCCGAAAGGACCGTCGGTGATGCGGGTCTCGCCGCCCTGCTTCTGGATCTGCTCCACGATCTGCTCGCGGATCTCACGCCACAGGCCGCTCGTGCGGGGCGCGGCAAAGGGCTGGACCTGCAGGGTCGAACCGGCGTAGTCGAGTCCGACCGCGACAACACGCTTGCTGCCCTCTTCGATCTCGAGGCGCAACTGAAGGTCGGCGCGGGGAACGATCTTCACTCCCCCGAGGTCGACATACGGGCGCACTGCGTTCGCTTCGCTCTCGTCGAGCGGACCGTTCTCGGCGCGGTCTGCAGGCGCGGACTTGGCATCTTCGTCGACGAACTCGTCGAATGTCTCATCGCTCACGCGATATCTCCTGACTTCTCTGCACGATATCCAGTCGACCCGAAACCGGATTCACCGCGATGGCTTCCGGGAAGGGTCTCGACGGGGATGAACCTGGCCCGTGAGACGGGCATGACAATGAGCTGCGCAATACGATCCCCGACCGCGACAGAATACGCCACCGAGGTGTCGGTATTCAGAAGGGTCACCCGGATCTCACCGCGGTACCCGGCATCGACCGTGCCAGGGCTGTTGACGATGGTGATGCCGTGTTTGGACGCGAGGCCGCTGCGCGGAACGACGAAAGCTGCGTATCCGTCGGGCAGTGCGATCGACACGCCGGTGCCCACCGTTGCGCGTGCACCCGGTGCCAGCTCGACGGCTTCGGCCGCGACCAGGTCAGCGCCGGCGTCACCCGGGTGGGAGTACACCGGCATCTGCCCGGCAGAAATGAGTACCTCAACGGAATCAACCACGTGTTGAGGGTAGTGCAGAACACCTGTGCGCCAGAAAGCACAGCGAAAGGTGGTCGAATAGAACCATGACGAACTACCGCGAAAAGCTCTGGCCTGCTCCCTGGCTGTACATTGCGACAGCACTGGTGATGCCGGCGAGCCTTCTCGTGCTTCTGCCCATCAATGCCTTCGCCGGGCTGGTGACCGCTGTAGTGCTGTACGCCGGATGCGTCATCCTGCTGATCACCGGATCCCCGGTCATCCGGGTAACGGACTCGCATTTACTTGCGGGCAAAGCCCGCCTGCCCCTCAGGGTCATCGGCGAGGTGACAGCCTATGAGGGCGAAGACGCCAAACTCCAGACCGGCCAGCTGCTCGATGCCCGAGCGTGGCTGCTCATCCGCGGATGGATCGCACCGATCGTGCGGGTACAAGTTACTGATGAGACGGATCCGACCCCGTACTGGGTGGTCTCCAGTCGTCATCCCCAAGCCGTAGTGGCGGCAATCGAAGCCGCTCGGGAGGCCGCGACTCGGTGAGAGTGCGACCGCCCGGTCGTTCAGGTTCGAACCCTAAGGGGTTCGGATCAAGCTGCGCACTCGAGGCAGATCGCACCAAGTTTGGTCTGGTGATCGATCTGCGAGCGGTGCTTGACCAGGAAGCACTCCACGCAGGTGAACTCGTCAGCCTGCGGCGGAAGTACCACGACGTCGAGGTCGAGATCGGAAAGATCTCCACCCTCTAGTTCAAAACTGCCCGGGTTGTCGGCGTCATCGACGTCGACCGATCCGGACAACTTGTCAGGGACGCGCTCCTTGAGGGCCTCGATCGACTCATTGTCGTCGTCGGTCTTACGGGGTGCGTCGTAATCGGTTGCCATGCCCATCCACTTCTGATTGCGTCAAATAAACCACTTCGGCGGGCACAGTTTGCATCATCACTTGGTGAATAGCAAACCGCTGAGTGCCGCTTGGCTCCATGCTCGATAGGTAACTTGCGGCACGCCCACGGTATTCCCGTGATTCCCGTGGTTTCCGTGTAATCCTTATCGCGAATCTCAAGCGCTGGAGGACATCTCAGCATGCAGGACCTGCGAGTTATCGGAGTAGAGAACGGGGCACTCCTCGTTGCTTCAGACGAGGGCGAACGCTTTCGCATACCCATCGACGAAATGATGCAATCGCGATTGCGCCAGACGTTGCCCGAACCGGGTGCCGGTCGCAAACTGTCGCCCCGGGAAATCCAGGGCCACATCCGCGGTGGCATGTCGGCCGAGGACGTCTCGGCCATTACCGGTGTACCCATCGACTACATCCGCAAGTTCGAGGGCCCCGTGCTCGCCGAACGCGAATTCGTCGTCGAGACGGCGCTCGGTGTGGCCGTGCACATGGCGGTCGAGACCGACCCTGCCGCGGGCGGAATGACTTTCGGAACGGTCATCACGAACCGTTTGCAGACACTGGGCGCGATCAACGAACGCTGGGCGAGCTGGAAAGAAGAGGGGGCCGGCTGGGTAGTCAAGCTCTCGTTCACCGCCGACCACGTCGACCACGACGCTCGCTGGCGCTTCGATCCGAAGAAGCTCGCGCTGACTCCGATCAACGCCGAAGCCACTAATCTCTCGCAGCAGGGCGACTCGGCCGGGGCACTGATCCCCCGCCTGCGTGCTGTCAGCGGTACCGAGCGCGAGCCGGATGCCACCCGCTTCGACAGCGGAGCATTCGCCCTCGACGACCTCGGTGCAGACCTCGTACCCGCGTCGGCCAACCGATTCGCCAACCGCGCAGCGTCGGAGCCGGCTCCGGAGAAGAACCAGACCGCCGACCTGCTCGAAGCCCTGCGCCGCCGTCGCGGTGAGCGCGAAGCGGCGAGCTACGCCGAAGCGGATGCTGCGACATCCGGAGCACCCACGCTGTTCTCGACCGAGACGACCTATACAGAGACCACGTTCTCGCCCGACGGCATTCGCATAGTCGAAGTAGAGGTGGATTCTGTCGGCGAGAGCAGCAACCTTGCCGACGCGCCGGCCGAGACTGCCGCACCAGCAGCCGCAGAGCCGTCACGGCCCGCGAACCAGACTGGGTCGGTCAACCCGCTCGGCTCGACCGGTTCGCAGCCACGCGTCCGTCGTGGACGTGCGTCGATGCCCAGCTGGGACGACATCGTCTTCGGCGCGCGTCCAGACGACGACCTGGCCTGACACGCCCGACCCCCTCGAGGGTTTGTGTATTTTTGCGGGTTAGAGCGACGACAACCCGCAAGAATGCACAAACCCGGGGAGGTTCGGGGTGGGTCAGCGTGCGAACGCCCCAAACCGTAGAAGCGGCACCTGCACCTCTGCGGGCGACCACGATCCGTGTTGGCCGACCATCTTGCGACCGCTTTGGTTCTTCGCGCGCCCGTCGTAGTACGCGATGTTCTTGCGAGCGGCCACGACCAGGTCACCGATGCGCGGTGCGATCTCCGGCAGTACGTCGCCGAACCACCCCGCCTCGATAGCTTCGTCCCGCGTGGCGACCCAGGACCTGCTCTCTTCCGAGTCGCGCCAGGCTTGGACGAGCTCCGCCCGTCGCTCGGGGCTCGCATCCGGCTCGAAGTGCAGTTGGAGGCAGCGCGGCTCCCCCGCCACGAATCGCACGCCGTCGAGCAGGCCGGGCAGCTCGTCGATGAGGATGTGCGCGTGGTGCGGTACGTCGACAACACCGTGGTCGGCAGTGACGAGCACTCCGTGCTTCGGCCCGAGTGCCGCGACCAGCGATCGCACCTCACCATCGAGCAGTTCGAGCCAGGTCGTCCAGGCCGGCGACTCCCAGCCGGCGGCATGCCCGGTCTGGTCCAGTTCTGGCACGTACAGGTAGGCGATGCCGTTGGGCCCGGGAGCCCGAAGCCAGTCGACCGCCTTCTCGAACCGGTCGGCTATCGACGACCCGTCGATGAAGTCGGCGCCGCGGAGTACTGCCTCGCTGAAGCCCGAGCCGCGGTAGCGACCCGGTGCGATGACCGCAGCACCGAATCCGCGGCCGACCGCCCGTTCGAAGATGGTCGGCACTGCCTGCCACTGGCGCGGATCCAGCTGAGCATCCCATCCGGAGAGCTGGTTGACCACACGATCATTCGCCGCATCGAGCACCGAATAGCCGACGAGACCGTGCTGGCCCGGTGCCACACCGGTGGTCAGGGTGGCCAGGGCGGATGCCGTCGTCGTCGGAAATCCGGAGTCCATCGTCGATGCCTTGCTCAGCGCGCCCGCAAGGGTGCGTGCGTGGCCCGCACGAGCTTTCAGCGCCTCGGCACCGAGGCCGTCGACGAGGACGACAATCGCGCGGGTGACTGCGGGAAGCGACAAGCGGTTCGACTCGCCGGCAATTGCCGAGAGGCAACTTGGCAGAACATCGGCAAGGCTCGTCCGGTCTCTTTTCGGCGCCGGTAACATGGGGGCAATCTTATGACTACTACCGATAACACCACGGCTCAGAACCCGGGCGAGCGCATCGACGATGTCGATGTCTCCACCGAAATGCAGAGTTCTTTTCTCGAATACGCGTACTCCGTCATCTATTCGCGTGCACTCCCCGACGCCCGTGACGGGCTCAAGCCCGTGCAGCGCCGCATCCTCTACATGATGAGTGAGATGGGACTCCGCCCCGACCGGGGACACGTGAAGTCCGCGCGCGTTGTCGGCGAGGTCATGGGCAAGTTGCACCCGCACGGTGACGCGTCCATCTACGACGCCATGGTGCGCCTGACCCAGGACTTCATCCTGCGGGTTCCGCTGATCGATGGCCACGGAAACTTTGGCTCGCTCGACGATGGTCCAGCAGCACCGCGTTACACCGAGGCTCGCCTGCACGCGACAGCGCTCGCCATGACGGAGAACCTCGACGAAGACGTCGTCAATTTCGTCCCCAACTACGACAACCAGCTGACCCAGCCCGAAGTGCTGCCCGCGGCGTTCCCGAACCTCCTGGTCAACGGAGCGAGCGGAATCGCCGTCGGCATGGCGACGAACATGGCGCCGCACAACCTCATCGAGGTCATCGGCGCTGCACGCCACCTGCTGGAGCACCCGAATGCCAGCCTCGACGACCTCATGGCTTTCGTGCCCGGGCCCGATCTGCCCACCGGCGGAACGATCATCGGCCTCGACGGCATCAAGGACGCGTACGCGACCGGGCGTGGAGCGTTCAAGACGCGGGCCAAGGTCACCACCGAGAGCATCTCCGCGCGCAAGACCGGCCTCATCGTCACCGAACTTCCGTACATGGTCGGTGCAGAGAAGGTCATCGAGAAGATCAAAGACGGCGTCAACTCGAAGAAGCTCAACGGCATCTCCGACGTGACCGACCTCACCGACCGCCGACACGGCCTGCGCCTCGTCATCGGCATCAAGACCGGGTTCAGCCCGGATGCCGTACTCGAGCAGCTCTACCGCTACACCCCGCTCGAAGACAGCTTCAACATCAATGCCGTCGCCCTGGTCAATGGCGGTCCCCAGACCCTCGGGCTTCGCGAGCTGCTCGAGGTCTATGTCGGGCACCGTCTCGAGGTCGTCACGCGCCGCAGCCGCTACCGCCTGGCCCGTCGCCTCGAGCGGCTGCACCTCGTCGAGGGACTCCTCATCGCGATCCTCGACATCGACGAGGTCATCCAGGTCATCCGCCAGAGCGACGACTCGGAGCAGGCGCGGGCACGACTGCGTGACGTCTTCGACCTGAGCGAACTGCAGGCCGAGTACATTCTCGAGCTCCGCCTGCGCCGCCTCACCAAATTCAGCCGGATCGAACTCGAGACCGAGCGCGACAAGTTGCGCGCCGAGATCGCAGAACTGCAGGCGATCCTCGCCGACCCGGCCCGCATCCGCCAGTTGGTCTCGGACGAGCTCGAAGACGTCGCCGAGCGCTTCGGCACACCCCGCCGCACCTTGCTGACCGAAGCTCGCCCGAGCGTGGCCACGACGGCCGCCTCGCGCCGCGCGGCGCCCATCCTCGAGATCGCCGACTCGCCGTGCACCGTCTATCTCTCGACGACCGGTCGCGCCATTCGTGTCGACGTCACCGAGCAGGCCGACGCCCCCGCCGGAGCCGTGCGTCGGCGCAGCAAGCACGACGCCATCCGGTCACGGGTACTGACAACCAGTCGTTCCGAGATCGGTGCCGTGACCAACCTCGGCAGGCTCATCCGCTTCACCGGCGTCGACCTTCCGGGGGCACCGCAGAACTCGATCAGCCTCGGCGCCGGTGTACGAATCTCCGACTACCTCGCTTTGACCAACAAGAAGGAGCGCGTTCTCGCGCTCGTGTCGCTGGACTCCGACCAGCCGATCGTGCTCGGAACGCGCCAGGGCGTGGTCAAACGGGTAACCCCGGGCGGCTACCCGGCCAAGCCTGACTTCGAGATCATCGCGCTCAAGGCCGGGGACGAAGTGGTCGGCGCGAGCCAGGGCACGGATGCCGACGAGCTCGTCTTCGTCACGAACGACGCCCAACTGCTGCATTTCAGTGCGGCGTCCGTGCGTCCACAGGGAACCGGGGCCGGTGGAATGGCCGGGATGAAACTGGGTGCCAAGGCGAGCGTCATCTTCTTCGGCACCGTCGACCCGGCCGCCGAGGTCGTTGTCACGACGATCTCGACGTCGACAGCCACGATTGCCGGTGTCGACGCGGGACGCGCCAAGACGTCGGCCTTCACCGAGTTCCCGGGCAAGGGCCGGGCAACCGGCGGGGTGCGCGCTCATAGCTTCCTCAAGGGCGAAGATGTGCTGTCGCTGGCCTGGGCCGGAGCGGCACCAGCTGTCGCTGTCGGTACGGACGGCGCCGTGCGGCAGGTTCCCGAGGTCGGGGCGAAGCGCGATGCGTCGGGCGCGGTTCTCGACGCTGTCATCGGATCGATCGGCGAGGCACTCTGACCCGGACTGTTCACGGTCAGACGTGTGGCACGAAGTCCTGCCACGCTTTGCGACGGTCGCGTCTGGGATCCATCTCCACGCGATCGGCCACGTCGAACACCAGGGTCCTGCGACGCCGATCGGTGTAGCGCGGCCAGTTGTCGCCCACCGAGCCGTCGCGGGCGAAAGCGATCCAGTGGCGCTGCATCCGCTGTCCGGTCGCCTTGAACGAACGGCGTCCGCCCAGTGCTCCCATGGCGCGGCCGAACCAGCCGTCCATGCGGTCGAAAAGCGCAAACAGTTCCAGCCCGTGGGTAGCGTCGAGGCCCATCAGCCGAAGCAGGCGTGGGGCGACGTCGAAGCGGTAGAAATACACCCGGGCGAACCGGGAATGGCGTTCAGCGACCTTGACCGAGGGAAACCAGAAGGCGTAGTCGCCGGCGAAGTCGGCGGCGGCACGTGGTTCGGGAAGGCCCGGATACTGGGCCTTCAGTGCTTTTCGCGACTTCTTGCGGGTGCGGGCGAAGATGGCCCGGATGCGCGGCGGTGTTGTGGCGAGGATATCGAGGCGGCCGCGGAACAGCGACCCCTCGCGGTCGTTGGTGCCGATGATCAGTGGCACGGCGTGAGCCCGGCCTTCTTTGAACGCGTCGAGAGGTCTTTCGGGAAGAAAGTCGCCGTCGATGACGGGACTGAGACAGATGGTGCCGGGGCGGCTGTCCGGCGTCTCGAGTTGCAGCAACGTGGTTGCGGCGACGAGTGCCTCGACGGGAGCGCCCGCGAGCAACTCGGCGGCATCTTCGTGGCTGGTGCTGTCCACACTCGAGTTATCGACAACCCCACTGAGCAGTTCGACGTAGTCGGCCGCCCAGCTCGCGGTGATCTCTGGCGGGTAGATCGCATTCGCCGGGGACGACTGGGCGATCGCGCGGGCGAACAGGCCGCGCGCCGACGGCACGGCCAGGAGAGTCGTTACGGCGTTGCCGCCCGCTGATTCGCCGAACAGCGTCACGTTGGCGGGATCTCCGCCGAACGCGCGGATGTTGTCGCGGACCCACTCGAGTGCGGCTACCTGGTCACGTAACCCGAGATTGGAATCGAACCTGCGGGCAGGGGTCGAGTACGACGTGAAGTCGATATAGCCGAGCGCCCCGAGACGGTAGTTGAAGTTGACGAAGACGACGTCGCCCTGCCTCACCAGCCCCTCGCCGAGGTGGGGAACCTCACGTGCCGACCCCACGCTGTAGGCCCCACCGTGCACGAAGACCATCACCGGCAAGGCCTGGTCGAACCCGGACGCCGGGGCGATGACGTTGATGGTCAGGCAGTCTTCGTCCATCGGTACGTTTGCCTTCGGACCGAGGAACTGTCCGTTGCGGTCCTGCGGGGCGACAGGCCCGAACGCACTCGCATCACGGATGTCGCTCCAGGGGACCACGGGGTCTGGAGCACGTAGCCGCCGAACACCGACCGGGGCAGCGGCATACGGGATTCCGCGCCAGAATGAGAGACCGTCGACGGTGATCCCGCGGACGTCGCCCGCTGTCGTCGCGACGACGAGGGAATCGGTTCGTACGGCAGGCACGGACGGCATCCTACGGCGTGCCGGTTAACACCCTGTCGCGCTTAGTTCGCCTCTGACTTGCCGTCGCGCCAGTAGCCCATGAAGGCGACGCGCGTGCGGTCGATGCCCGTTTCGGTCACGAGAAACCGCCGGAGCGATTTGATCATCGCCGACTCCCCGGCCAGCCAGGCGTAGAAGGAGTTGCCGTCCACGGTCTCGGGAGAGTCCCACAACAGTTCGAGATCCACATCGATGTCTTCGAGCACCTGGCGATCCGACGACAACGCGGGCGCGATCGCCGGGCGATTGGCACCGACCCACTCCCGCACGTAGTGCTCGAGGGTGCGACCGCCATTGGTTCGCACCTCGTCGGTGGCAACCCAGGTGACTCGGGCATCCGCCATCGTGGTCACGGGTAGCGCGTCTGCCAGTGAATCCACCTGGATGAACGCCCGCGCACGGATGCCGGGGGCCAGGGACTCGAGGATGTTGCAGATCGCAGGGGCCGCCGTCGCATCGCCGGCGAGGAGCACCTCGGTCGCGGTGCCCGGGTGCCAGTCGATGCCGGCGGCGGAGTTGATGCTGCGCGCGTCTGGGCCGACGATGACCACCTCGCGTCCGGGACGCGCTGCCGACAACCAGTTCGCGGCGGGGCCGCCGTCTCCGTGCGTGACG
>Ga0247729_10000308_pt1 | contig 21222 bp, 16 predicted proteins | sample UWRJL133311R2_FD_180958 | JGI IMG/M metagenome (GOLD analysis project Ga0247729, IMG submission 180958) | Plant litter microbial communities from Arlington Agricultural Research Station in Wisconsin, United States - UWRJ-L133-311R-2 | ecosystem: Environmental > Terrestrial > Plant litter >... | reverse complement strand
AAGCTGTACTCCACCGACCACTTCGCCGCCGCCCTGCCCCCTATGACCGATCCAAGCTCCCAGCCAGCCCCGCCCCGCTCCCTGGGCCTGCTCGACTCGCTGTTTTTCCGGCCTGGGCAGGCGCTGCGCCTGCAGCGTATGGGGCTGTATGCGCTGCGGGTGGGTGGCAACGCCCGGCCCTTTGCCCTGCTGGTCGAAGACAACGACTTCCCAGCCCTGCGCACCGCCGATGACCTGATCCGGCCCCTGATTTACCTGACCACTTCCGCCGAGCGCAAAAAGCTCTACGCCGCCCCCAACCCCAAGCCCGCCGTGGACGACTTCTGGCTGGCAGTGGCCAATAACAGCCAGCCCGTGGCCCGGCAGCTGATCCGGACCTACTACGGCCGCGTAGCGGAGGCCAACCAGCTTTTTTCGGCTCACAAGGCGGGCTGGATGACCGACCGAGGCCTGCTCTACGTGGTGCTGGGGCCGCCCGAGTCGGTGTACCGCACCGCCACCGAGGAGCGCTGGGTGTACCGGGGCACGAGCAGCGGCACCACCACGTACACGTTCCGGTCCAAACCGAGTACCTTTGCCCCCGAACACTATGAACTGGTGCGCCGGCCGGAGTACGAAATGCTTTGGTATGCCGCCGTCGAGCAATGGAGAAAAGGACTGACCGCCCCGACCGGCCGCTAAAGGAGCGCCGCACGTATTTCGATTCCGAAAACCGCCCCGTACCCCGCGAGCGGGACCGGGAGGAGCGGCCCGCCGCGCCCCGCGGGGAAGGCAGGCCCGCCGGCGAAGGCAGCGTCAAGCCCCGCTACCCCTACCGCCCCGCCGCCGACCGCAGCATCGACATGCTCTTCGGTTTGCGCCCGATTCAGGAGGCCCTGGGCGCGGCCCGCACGCTGGAGAAAATCTACCTGCTGCGCGGCACCAAGAACAGCATGACCCAGGAAATCACGGAGCTGGCCAAAGCGGCCAACGTGCCGGTGTCCCTGGTGCCTATCGAGAAGCTCAACGACCTGACGCGCAAAAACCACCAGGGCGCCGTAGCCTTCGTGTCGCCGATTGATTACCAGCCCCTCGACAACATCCTGGCCGGGCTCTACGAGGAGGGCAAAACTCCGCTCCTACTGATGCTCGACCGGGTGACGGACGTGCGCAACTTCGGCTCCATTGCCCGCAACGCCGAGTGTATGGGCGTGCACGCCATCGTGGTGCCCAGCCGCGGCGCCGCCCAGATCAACGGCGACGCGCTGAAAACCTCGGCCGGTGCCCTGAACATTATCCCGGTGTGCCGGGAGCCGAACCTGAAGGAAACCATCACGTTTTTGCAGCAGTCGGGCGTGACGGTGGTGGCCTGTACCGAGAAGGCCGACGCCAGCCTCGAAGCCGGCACCGTGGACCTCACCGGCCCCGTGGCCGTGCTCATGGGCAGCGAGGAAGACGGCATCTCGCCCGAGTACCTCAAGCTCGCCGACCACAAGCTCCGCATCCCGATGGCCGGCCAGATTGGCTCCCTCAACGTGTCGGTGGCCAGTGGCATCATGCTGTTTGAGGTGCTCCGCCAGCGCCTGCTGGCCGCCAAATAGGACACCTTATGCGCCTCACGGTCTGGCTGCTACTATTAGGAATTGGCTTCTGCGGCTTTCTGTGGCTGAACAACCGCGTCAGCGACAAGTACGAAGCCGATATTGCCGAGACGGTGGTGACCATACATAACGGCACTTTAGCCCAACAACAGCAGGTACGGGACCGGGGCCGGCAGCTGGACCGGCAGTTACTGCTGATCCAGTTAGCAATGGTTGCGCAGGGCGTCGGCATTGTCGTCCTGCTGGTCCGCCTCAACCGCCCAGCAGCCTAGCTCCAAAGCCCGGCCGGATTAATTTCCGGCCGGGCTTTTTTATTTCCCGATCCGGCCAACGGAAGCCTGGGGCAGCTTGCAACTTTTCCCCGCTCCGTTCTACTCTCTACTATAGGCTATGCCAGCCCCTGTATCGTTCCTTCCTTACCGTACCCAACTCGTGAAAAAACTTATGATTATCGGGGCCCTGCTCGGAAGCCTGCCCGTCGCCGTCCTGGCTCAGGATCAGCCGCACAAATTCGAAGTGGGGCTGGAAGTGGCCAGCTACGCGCCCTTCGCCCCCACCTACGCCACCTACGCCAGCACCCGCCTCAACGACAAAGCTCAGTGGGCGTCCGGTTTGGTGTTCCGCTACAATCTCGGCCGGTTTGGCCTGCGCTCCGGGGCCAGCTACAACACCGGCACCGACAAGCTCAACACCACCAACTGCAACGACTGCCTGGCGGGCGAAACGACAGGTCACGACCTACGAGTGCGGCTCGGCGCCCAGTACGCGCCCTTCGCCCAGGCCCCGTGGCTGTACGTCTTCTCCGACTTCTACTACCGCCGCTACACCTCCGAGGGCAATTTCACCGGCGGCTTTACCGGCGCCACCAACACGAATGTAATGGTGACCTCCAACGGCGTAGGCAACAGCACCGGCGTGGGCCTCAAGGTGCGCACCTGGAAGCACTTCTACCTCAACCCCGAGGTGTATTACGACGTGGTGCGGGCCCACAACACCATCAACACCATTGACCGTAACGCGCGCACCATCTACCAGACCACGAGCACCACCACCCTGCGCACTCCCTCGGTCCGCCTGAACGCCATCTTCGCCTTCTAGCCGCGGGTTTTTAATTAAAAATGGAGAATCAAAAATTGGCCGTTCAACGACTCCACGTAGGATTGTTGAACGGCCAATTCTTGATTTTTAATTCTCCATTTTTAATTATACCCAGTGCCCTTCTTCGACTTCACATCGGCCACGAACTCCTTGACCCGCTGCTCCTCAGTGCGCTTGCAGATGAGCAGCACGTTGTCGTATTCGGCGATGATGTAGCCCTCTAGGCCCTGTACCACCACGAGGCGGTCGGCGGGAGTTTTGATGACACAGTCCCGGGTGTCGTAGAGCAGCGCGTCGCCGTCCACCACGTTGTTGTCAGCGTCGTGGTGGCCCATGCGGTGCAGCGAGTCCCAGGTGCCCAGGTCACTCCAGCCGAAGTCGGCGGGCAGCACGTACACGTTGTCGGCCTTTTCCATCACCCCGTAGTCGATGCTGATGTTGCGGCAGCGGGTGTAGGCCTGGGCAATGAAGTCGGCCTCTTCCGGCGTACCGAGCTGGAACGCTCCTTCGTCAAATACCTCGGCAATGTCGCTCAGGTACTGGTGGAAAGCGTGGATGATGGCGTCGGCGCGCCACACGAACAGGCCCGAGTTCCAGAGGAAGTCGCCGCTGTCCAGAAACATCTTCGCCAGCTCCAGATTCGGCTTCTCGGTGAAGGTTTTCACCTTTTTCAGCCCGCGCGGCAATTTGCTTTTCGGGTCTTCGTCGAGGTACTGAATGTAACCGTAGCCGGTGTCGGGCCGGGAAGGGTGAATGCCGAGCGTAATCAGGATTTCGTGGCTGCGGGCGGCGTCCACGGCCTGGGTAATGATGCGCTGAAACTCCACCTCGCGCAGCACGGCGTGGTCGGCGGGCGTCACGATGATGACGGCCTGCGGGTCGCGCTGGGCAATGCGGTAGCTGGCGTAAGCAATGCAGGGTGCGGTGTTGCGGCCGATGGGCTCCCCCAGAATCTGGTCGGCGGGCAGCTCGGGCAGGTGCTGGCGCACGAGGTCGGTGTAGTCGCGGTTGGTCACCACGAACACGTTTTCGGACGGGCAGATGCCCTGGAAGCGCTCCACGGTGAGTTGCAGCATGGAACGGCCCACGCCCATCACGTCGTGAAACTGCTTGGGCAAATGCGTGCGGCTAAAGGGCCAGAAGCGGCTGCCGATGCCGCCGGCCATTACAACGAGGTAGGTATTTTGTTCCATGAGTTGAGGAGCCGGGTGGGAGGGAAAATCCGGGCGGTAAATCTGGCTAATATCCGGCTTTTACCAATGCAATGGGAATCGGCCCGCTACCCTGGGCTGAAACGAAACGGATACAAGCACTTCCTATAGGCATCACACTAAACCCTCTCGCAGCAAATCATGCAGGTGAATGAAGCCGCTAAACCGCTCATTCTCTGTAACAATCAATTGCGTGATATTGCGGCTCTGCATCCGCACCAGCGCCTCGGCGGCGAAATCTTCCACGTCGATAGTAACGGGGCCGGGGGTGAGAATGTCGCGGGCTCGCACCTCGTCGAGCGTGGTAAAGTTGGTGAGCATGCGCCGCAAGTCGCCGTCGGTGATGATGCCGAGCAGCTTTTCCCCGGCCAGGTTGAGCACGGCGGTGGCCCCGAGACGCTTGCCGGATATTTCGAGGATGATGTCCTTGAGCGGCGCGTCTTCGAGCACTTGCGGAGCCTGATTCTGCCGGCTCAGGTCGCCGACTTTCAGGTAGAGCTTCTTGCCGAGCGTGCCGCCGGGGTGCAGGCGGGCAAAGTCGGCGGTGGTAAAGTTGCGCGACTCCAGCAGGCACACGGCCAGCGCGTCGCCGAGGGCCAGGGCGGCGGTGGTGCTAGTGGTGGGCGCCAGGTTGTTGGGGCAGGCCTCACGCAGCACCGGCGCGTGCAGCACGTAGTCGGCCTGCACGCCTAAATAGGAGTCGGCGTTGCTGACCAGCGCGGCCAGCGGCACGCCCTTGCGCTTGAGCAGGGGCACGAGCACCTTGATTTCGGGGGTGTCGCCGCTCTTGCTGATGGCAATGACAAAATCTTCCGGCTGAATCATGCCCAGGTCGCCGTGGATGGCGTCGGCGGCGTGCATAAACAGGGCCGGCGTACCCGTGGAATTGAGCGTAGCCACCATTTTACCGGCTATGTGGGCGCTTTTGCCGATGCCGGTAACCACGACCCGACCCCGTAATGAGAGTATGGCGGCTACGCATTGTGCAAAATCCGGGGTTTGGGCAATGGCTTCAGCCACGCCGCGAACCGCTTCTGCTTCTTCGAGAAGCACTTTTTTTGCAATTGAGATGGTGTCGTTCTGCGGTTTCAATCTAAATTTGTCTAGATTGAGTAGCCAACCCCGAAGGGCCAGTGCTCAATTTTGCAACCCAATAGAGCAAGTGAGAATGTCGATGCCAGCCGTAACACAAGCCGTCCTGCAGGAGGCTGATCTGAAGGGCAAGTTAAAGGAAGTTTTTGGGTACGGGCAGTTCCGGGGCACCCAGGAGGCCATCATCCAGAACGTCATCGAAGGCCACAACACCTTCGTGATTATGCCCACGGGCGCCGGTAAGTCGTTGTGCTACCAGCTGCCCGCGCTGATCCTGCCGGGCACGGCCATCGTTATTTCCCCGCTGATTGCGCTGATGAAAAATCAGGTCGACCAGCTCAACGCTTTCGGGGTCAACGCCCAGTTTCTGAACTCCACGCTGAGCAAGTCGGAGATAAACCGGGTGAAGAAGGACGTCATCAGCGGCGAGGTGAAGCTGCTCTACGTGGCCCCCGAAAGCCTGACCAAGGACGAAACCATCGAGTTTCTGCAGAAAGCCACCATCTCCTTCGTGGCCATCGACGAGGCCCACTGTATCTCGGAGTGGGGCCACGACTTCCGGCCCGAGTACCGCCGCATCCGGGGCATCATTGACAACATCGGGCAGGTACCCATCATTGCCCTTACGGCCACGGCCACGCCCAAGGTGCAGCTCGACATCCAGAAGAACCTGCAGATGGACGACGCCTCGGTGTTCAAGACGTCGTTTAACCGCACCAACCTCTACTACGAGGTGCGGCCCAAGCACAACACCAAGAAGCAGCTGATTCAGTACGTGAAGCAGCACAAGAACAAGGCCGGCATCGTGTACTGCCTCTCCCGCAAGAAGGTGGAGGAAATTGCCGAGCTGCTGCGCGTCAACGACGTGAAGGCCCTGCCCTACCACGCCGGCCTCGACCCGCACGTGCGCATGAACAACCAAGACGCGTTCCTCAACGAGGACTGCGACGTCATCGTGGCCACCATTGCCTTCGGCATGGGCATCGACAAGCCCGACGTGCGCTTCGTGATTCACTACGACACGCCCAAGTCCATTGAGGGCTACTACCAGGAAACCGGCCGCGGCGGCCGCGACGGGCTGGAGGGCAACTGCCTGATGTTCTACAGCTACGACGACATCGTCAAGCTGGAGAAGTTCAACAAGGACAAGCCCGTGACCGAGCGCGACAATGGCAAGCTGCTGCTCCAGGAAATGGCCAACTACGCCGACTCGGCCGTGTGCCGGCGCAAGCAGCTGCTGCACTACTTCGGCGAGCATTTCGAGAAGGACTGCGGCTTCTGCGACAACTGCAAGCACCCCAAGGAACGCTTCGAGGGCAAGGACGAGGTGGTGATGGCCCTCAAGGCCGTGGTGCAAACCGAGGAGCGCTTCGGCCTCGACCACATCGGCACGGTGCTCATGGGCATGAACAACGCCCACGTCGACAGCTACGGCCACAACGCGCTGCCGGTCTACGGGCAGGGCAAAGACCACGACGCGCAGTTCTGGCACTCGGTGCTGCGGCAGGTGCTCCTCAGCGGCATGCTCGAGAAGGATATCGAGAACTTCGGGGTGGTCAAGATCACCCGCAAGGGCCTTGACTTTATCGAGAATCCTCATTCTATTAAGCTCACCAAGGACCACAACTACGAGGAAGAGGTGAAAGAAGAACAGGAACAAGAAGAGGTTCAGCAAGCTGCCGGGCACGACGAGGCCCTGTTCGAGATGCTGAAAAGCCTGCGCAAGAAGATTGCCAAGGACAAGAACCTGCCCCCCTACGTGCTCTTCCAGGACCCGAGCCTGAAGGAGATGGCCACGACCTTCCCCACCAAGATGGACGACTTGGCCCACATTGGCGGCGTGGGCTCGGGCAAGGCCCAGAAGTTCGGCCAGCCCTTCCTGGCCCTGATCCAGAAGTACGTGGAGGACAACGACATCATCACCGCCGCCGACGTGGTCGTGAAGTCGGCCGTCAACAAGTCCAAGATTAAGATCTACATCATCCAGCAGATCGACAAGAAGATGGACCTGGAGGAAATTGCCGCCTCCAAGGGCATCGACATGCGCGAACTGATGGAGGAAATCGAGCATATCTGCTACTCCGGCACTAAGCTCAACCTCGACTACTACATCAACGGCGTGCTCGACGAGGACCGCCAGGACGAAATCACCGACTACTTCCTGCAGGCCAGCACCGACAACATCGCCGTGGCCCTCAAGGAGCTCGGCGCCGACGAGTACACCGAGGAGGACCTGCGCCTGATGCGCATCAAGTTCCTGAGCGAGTACGCCAACTAGGACCACGGACTTCCGCGGATTCGACGGATTCATCGGATTTTGCGGCCGGCCCGGCTGCTTGTCGCCGAAAAGCCACTCCCTTGCGGGGGTGGCTTTTTTACTGGGGTGCCGAATTGGATTCTTTCAAGCCCGGCGGAAGGATCAGCAACTTATCAGGACGTTTGGGGCAAAACATCGGGACGTTTTCCCCAAAACATAGTGATGTCCGGGGCAAGACATAGTTATGTCTTGCCCCGGACATCACTATGTTTTGGCAGCCTGCCCGAAAGGGCCGAATGCGGGCCGTGGGGGCACTTTTTCTGACTGCCGCGGCGGCGGGTATGCCGCGGCGGGCGGAAAAACGGGGAATTAGACTTTTCCACGGTATCCGTTACCTTCGGCTTCCACTTCACTCCCTTCGCCCATGTCATTTCACGCTACCCGAACCCCGGCCCGCGCGGGCCTCACGCTGCTGGTCGGCCTGTCGGCCATGCTGAGCGCGGCCGCCGCCGGCAACCCGCTCACGCCCGCCTTCAACCAGCCCATTGCCTTCGGCAAAGCCACCAAGGCCGACGTGCAGCAGGCCACCACCACCGTTATTGCCGGCACCAAGACCGCGCTGACGGCCATCTACAACGTGCCGGCTGGCAAGCGCACCTTCGCCAACACGATGGTGGCCCTCGACGATATGGTCAACAATATTGACCGGGTGGCCGGGCCCATCAGTATCCTGTTCAACGCCAGCCCCGACTCCGCCATCCGCAACCAGGCCCAGAAAAGCCTGGCCCAGATCGACAAGTATGGCAACGAGGTGGCCCTCGACGAGAAGCTCTACCGGGCCGTGAAAGATTACTCCAAGAGCAAGGAGGCCCAGGCCCTGACCGGCCCGCGCAAGAAGTACCTCACCGAAACCATCGAGGACTACGAGCGCAACGGCTTCGCCCTCACCGCCGCCCAGCGCAAGGAATTGCAGCAGCTGAATGATAAAATCGGGGACCTGAGCATTGCCTTCGGGGCCAACATTGCCAAGGACCAGAGCTTTCTGCTGGTGAACGAGGCCGACATGAAGGGCCTACCCGACGACTTCAAGAAGAGCCGACCCAAGGCCGGCGAGGCCTACCGCATCACCCTCGACGGCCCCACCTACAGCACTTTCATGAAGTACGCCGAGTCGGAGCCGATGCGCAAGCAGCTCTACGTGCTTTATAACAACCGCGCCGCCGACACCAACGTGGACGTGCTCAAGCAGATTCTGGTGGAGCGGCAGAAGAAGGCGAAGCTTTTGGGCTACAAAACCTACGGCGCCTACCAGACCAGCTCGCGCATGGCCAAAAACCCCGAGGCGGTGTGGGCCTTCGAAACCAAGCTCGTGGACCGCGTAAAGGTCAAGAGCCAGCAGGACCTGGAGGAGCTGCTGGTGGTGAAGCGCGCCTACCTCAAAGACCCGGGCGTGAAAACGATGTCGCCCTGGGAAACCTCTTTCTACAACAACATCCTGATGAAGGACAAGTACCAGCTCGACGCCGAGAAGGTGAAGGAGTACTTCGAGGTCAACCACGTAGTCGAGGGCTTGTTCAACACCACCCAGCAGCTGTTCGGGCTCAAGTTCAATGAGGTCAAGGACCCGTCGGTGTGGTACAAGGATGCCCGCCTGTTTGAGGTGCAGCGCGACGGCAAGCTCATCGGCCGCTTCTACCTCGACCTGTTCCCGCGCGACAACAAGTACAGCCACGCGGCCTGCTTCGGGGTGCAGTCGGGCAAGCAGACCGCCCAGGGCTACCAGCTGCCCACGGCCGTGCTTCTCTGCAACTTCAACGCCCCCACGCCCGGCAAGCCGGCGCTGATGAGCCACAGCCAGGTGGTCACGTTCTTCCACGAGTTCGGCCACGTGATGCACAACCTGGTCACGACGGCCGAGCTCAGCAGCCAGGCCGGCACCAGCGTGAAGCGCGACTTCGTGGAGGCTCCCTCGCAGATATTGGAGAACTGGGCCTGGAACTACGACGCGCTGAAGACCTTCGCCAAGCACTACCAGACCGGCGAGGTCTTGCCCAAGCCGCTCTACGACAAGATGTGGGCCGCCCGCAACGTGGGCTCGGGCCTGGGCGCAGCCCAGCAGATCCTCTACGGCACCCTCGACATGACCCTGCACGACCGGTTTGACCCCAACGGCGCGGAAACCACCACCGACGTGCTCAAGAAGCTGCAAAACCAGATTACGCCCTTCGCCTACCTCGACGGCACCCACATGCAGGCTGCCTTTGGCCACCTCACCGGCTACGGCGCGGGCTACTACGGCTACATGTGGTCGAAGGTGTACGCCGAGGACATGTTCTCGGTGTTTGAGAAGAACGGCGTGATGGACCAGAAGACCGGCCTACGCTACCGCGACCTGATCCTGGCCAAGGGCGGCACCGACGACGAGTACCAGCTAGTGAAGAACTTCCTCGGCCGCGAGCCCAACCAGGAAGCCTTCTTCAAGTCGTTGGGTCTCTAAACCACGGATTCGCCCGGATTCATCGGATTACGCGGATTTTGTGGACGGCGGCATACGGCCACAGTTAGCTAGCCTCTAAGCCGGTATAATAAGCATACAAAAAGGCCACCCGCTTGGGTGGCCTTTTTGTATGCGAAAGAGAATCGTCCACGAAATCCGCGTAATCCGATGAATCCGGGCGAATCCGTGGTTAGCAGTACTCCTCGAAGGCACCTTGTAGGTTGTCGACGATGCGCATCAGGTCGTTGCCTTCGATGTGGTGCCGCTCGATGACGTGCACCAGCTCGCCGTCCTTGAACAGGGCGATGCTGGGCGAGGAGGGCGGGTAGGGCAGCATGTGCTGGCGGGCCTGGTTGACGGCGTCGGTTTCCATGCCGGCGAATACCGTGACCAGCTTGGCGGGCTTCTTATCGGAGCTCGACACGGCCAGCTTCAGGGCCGGGCGGGCCTTGGCGGCGGCGCAGCCGCACACCGAGTTGACGGCCAGCAGCACGGTGCCGCTCTGCGAGCCGAGCACGGTGTCAACTTCTTCGGGGGTCATGAGCTGCTCGAAGCCGGCCTCCACGAGGTCTTGCCGGATTGGAGCTACCATGTATTCTGGGTAAGTGGCCATTAGAGGGAAGTGGCTGAGGTAGAAAAATCAAGTTGGGCCCGGAGGCTCGGCAAAAATACACAAACTCCGGCGCTTGCCTGGGCATAACTACTGCGGCGGCCTTCTGGTTTGCGGTGCCCCCGATTTGCCGGCCCGTCAGCCCCGTTTGGAAGTGCGCCGGGGCCGTTTGCGGGGGCTTCGCCGGGGCGGCAGCTAACTATCGAAACAGCTTAGTATTGACAAAGTACCAACGACGTACAAATTCAGGGCATTTCGGCGCCGTTTCCGTAAATAAAATTACATTTATCCCGCCTAAGCCTAACCAATTCCCGCTATGCTCAAGACTCTTACCCTGTCGGTCGTGCTGGGCCTGACGGCCGCCGCGGCCCAGGCCCAGGTAGACACCGTGCGGGCCAGCACGCTGCCGCCCGCTCAGCAGGCCGAAAAGCTCTACAACAGCGGCGTGGCCAAGTACACCAGCAAAAACTACCGCGCCGCCCTCCAGGACTTCGACAAGGCCCTGGCCCTGCGGCCCGACTTCGCCAAAGCCTACTACAACCGCGCCACCACCCGCTACGAGCTCAAGGACTACCAGCCCGCCGTGCAGGACTACGACCAGGCCATCCGGCTCGACCCGGCTGGCTACGCGTCGTACTTCGGGCGCGGGCAGGCCAAGGAAGCCCTGGGCGAAAAGGCCGGGGCCGAGCAGGATTACACCAAAGTGGTGGAAACCAAGGCCGACTACGCCCCGGCCTGGTACTACCGCGGGGCCCTGCGCTTCGAGAAGGCCGACTACCAGGCCGCCAAAAACGACTTCGACCTAGCCGTGAAGGCTGACCCCAACTACGCCTACGCCTACCACGACCGGGCCAGCGCCGAGCGGCAGCTGGGGCAGTTTCCGGCCGCCGTACAAGACTACACCAAGGCCCTGAGCCTGCAGCCCGACCTGCTGCCCGCCCTGCTGAACCGCGCCGCCGCCCGCCGCCGCGCCAACGACCTCAAGGGCGCCCTGGCCGACTACAATGACTACCTAGCCAAGAAAACCGACAACCCCACCGCCTACACCAACCGCGGCAGTGCCCGCTACGAGTCCGGCGACTATAAGGGCGCGGTGGAGGACTTCGGCAAGGCCATTGCCCTCAACGACCAGTACGCCTTTGCCTGGAACAACCGTGCTGCCGCCAGCCTCAAGCTCGAAGACTACAAAAGCGCCGCCGCCGATGCCACCAAGGCCATTGCCCTCAACCCGCAATACGCCGAGGCCTACCTCAACCGCGGCCACGCCCGCGAAATGCTCCGCGACCCGCAGGCCTGCCAGGACTGGCGCAAAGCCGCCGAGCTGGGCCTGGAAATCGGCAACAACTACGCCGCCGCCTCGGGCTGCGGCAGTGAGTAGCTGGCGAAAGTCAGGCCCTCCTGCAGCGCGTAGCGCAGCCAACGGTTTTTAGCTCTCCTTTCCAGTACCCCGCCCTCCCCGCTTCCTATCTACTCTCTCTTCTGCTATGCAAACTCTCTTACGCATCCTTTTCCTGCTGGGCGCGCTGCTGTGGGCCATCTTTGCCAATGCGCAGAGCGTGGAGTTCAGCAAGGACCGGTTCGGCTCCGACAAGGACGGCCTCAAGGAAGCCCTGCGCGAAATCAAGACCGGCGACGAGTGGTACGACTCCGACCCGCCCCGCTACGAGCAGGCCCTGCCCCACTACCTGAGCGCCCAGAAGTTCAACCCTGACAACGCCCGCCTCAACCTGCGCATCGGCAACTCCTACTTGCACTCGGGCTTCAAGCCCCGGGCCCTAGCCTACCTGCAGAAAGCCTATAAGCTCAACGCCGACGTGGACCCCAACATCCGCTACTACCTCGGCCGCGCCCTGCAGCTGAACGCTAAGTGGGACGAGGCCATTGCCGAGTACAAAGCTGCCATTCCGGCCACCAACGGCAAAAGCGCCCCGGCCCAGATTGCCGCCATCCGCCGCAAAATCACCGAGTGCGAAAACGGCAAGAAGCTCATGGCCCACCCCGTGCGGGCCTTTATCGACAACGCCGGACCGGCCATCAACTCGGCCTACCCGGAGTACGGCCCGGTTATTTCGGCCGATGAGTCGGTGATTCTGTTTACCTCCCGGCGCGACAACTCTACCGGCAAGCAGAATGACCCCGAAACCGGCGGCTTCTTCGAGGACGTCTACCAGAGCACCCGCGGCGCCGACGGACAGTGGACGCCAGCCAAAAACCTGGGCTCCCCGGTGAATACCGACGGCCACGACGCCACCGTGGGCCTGGCCCCCGACGGCCAGCGCATGCTGGTGTATTCCGAAGACGGCGCCGGCGACCTGGATGAGGCTGAGCTGCGCGGCGCGGCATGGCGCAAGCCCCAAAAAATGGGCAACCGCATCAACACCAACAAGCACCACGAGTCGTCGGCGGCCTACACGCCGGACGGGCGCACGCTGTACTTCGTGAGCGACAAGGAGGGCGGCCTCGGCAACCGCGACATCTATAAGGTGGAGATTGAGGGGCGCGGGCCGGCCGTGAACCTGGGCCCGACCATCAACACGCCCTACGGCGAGGAAGGCGTGTTCCTGCACCCCGATGGCAAGACGATGTACTTCTCCTCGGAGGGCCACAACTCGATGGGTGGCTACGACATCTTCAAGTCGGTGTTTGAGAACGGCAAGTGGAGCGCCCCCGAAAACCTGGGCTGGCCTATCAACACCCCCGACGACGACGTGTTTTTCGTGATTTCGGCCTCGGGCCGCCACGGCTACTACTCCTCCTTCCGCGACGACGGCCTGGGCTCCAAGGACATCTACCAGATTACCTTTCTGGGCGCCGAAAAGCAGCCCGCGCTCAGCCAGGAAGACCAGCTGCTGGCCTCCCGCATTCAGCCGGTGAAGGAAACCCAGCTGGCCCCGCCCGTCGCCATTGCCACGGCCCAGGTGACGATCCTGAAGGGCGTGGTCACCGACGAAGCCAGCAAGCAGCCCCTGGAAGCCACCATCGACGTGGTCGACAACTCCCGCAACGAGCTGATTGCCTCGTTCCGGTCCAACGCGCAGTCGGGCCGCTACCTGGTGTCGTTGCCCTCGGGCGTCAACTACGGTATCGTGGTGCGGCAGGAAGGCTACCTGTTTCACTCCGAAAACTTCGATTTGCCGGCCGGCGCGGCCTACTCGGAGGTGGTCAAGGACATTGCCCTCAAGAAGCTCGACGTGGGCGTGAAGGTGGTGCTCAACAACATTTTCTTCGACTTCGACAAGGCCACGCTGCGCAAGGAAAGCACCGCCGAGTTGGAGCGCCTGCAGAAGCTGCTGGTCGAAACTCCGGCCCTGCGCCTGGAAATCTCCGGCCACACCGACAACGTGGGCAAGGCCGAGTACAATAAGGACCTTAGCCAGCGCCGCGCCAAGGCCGTGGTCGATTACCTCGTGACCAAGGGCATCGACAAGGGCCGCCTCACCTTCGCCGGCTACGGCGACACCCAGCCCGTGGCTACCAATGCCACCAAGGGCGGCCGCCAGCTCAACCGCCGCACCGAGTTCAAGGTGACGGGCAAGTAGGTTCGCCAGCCGGAATTATAGCTATTCCAAACCACAAACGCCCCACCCGGCCAAGGCCAGATGGGGCGTTTTGTATGGCTGTAAACCGCTTTACGACTGCTGCAGGCCGGCCAGCGCAGCGGTGGTTTGCTCGTCCAGAACGCGGGTTATCAGTGTAGCTTCCTCCTCGATGGAGCGCTGGTAGTCCAGGGCGGCGGCAGTGGTGGCCGACGTTTCCCAGCGGATCAGCTCGCCCAGCGTATCGAGGCGGGTGAGCGACTGGTCGAGGTGGTGGTAGAGCTGCAGCCAGGTGGCACTGGCCTGGGTGGGCTGCCGCCGCAGGGCCAGGCGCAGGTCCAGCATCTTCATCACTACGGCCGCCAGAGCCTGCAGGTGCGCCTGCTCCACGGCGCTGAGGATGCGCGGCTTCCGGTCGATGACGCACAGCGCGCCGATGGCGTGGCCGGAAGGGCTGTAGAGCGGGTGGCCGGCGTAGAAGCGCAGGTCCAGGGCCTCGGCCACACCGGGGTCGGTGAGGTGGCAGGGCTGCTGGCGCAGGTCTTCGTAGATGGTGGTTTCGTCCTGCAGAATGGCCACCGAGCAGATGCTCTCGTTGCGGGCCACCCGCTCGGCCCCGGCCAGGCCGAAGTTGGCCTTAAACCACACGCTGTTTTCCTCAACCAGGGAAACCAGCGCGATGGGCACCCCAAACAGCTTGGCCGTAAGCCGTACGAGTTCGTCAAACACGGCGTCGGGGGCGGTACCCAGAACCTGGTAGGGAGCCAGCGCGTGCAGCCGCTGGGCGTCGTTGGCGGGAATCAGAGAGTTGGGTAGTGACATTGAGATAAAGGTACCGGCTACGGCTGAAGTTGTCAGGAAAGACGCTCAGGGCGCGGCTTTCGTTCGGCCGCAGGGGCAGCCCCCGCTCCTATTGACCTGCTGTCACCGGGACCAGATGGGCCGCCGCGAAGTGCGGCACGGCCCGCGCCCGGGGCTTGAGCCCAAACAGGATGCGCAGTACCGAGAACCGCTGAATCACGAGGTACAGCAGCAGCGTGCCGCCGAACGTGCCCAGGCTCAGAAGCCCAAACTTAGCCGCGTTGCTGGCCGGCCACGGCAGCACGTAGTAGGCCAGCGCAATGAGCACGGTCTGGTGCAGGATATAGAATGGGTACACGGCCTCGTTGGCGTGCCGGAGCAGGGACGAGCTGCGGTTGAGGTAGCGCCGCCCGAAGCCCACGCAGGCCAGGATCCAGCACCAGCAGTTCAGACCCTGCACGGCGCGCTTGATGGCCCCGCCCAGCAGCGTGTAATAGTAGTCGTCGGCCCAGTAGTAGAAGCTAAATGCGGCCAGGCCCAGGGCCAGCAACAGGTAGCGCTGCCGCTCGGCGGCCCGCCAGAAGCCGGTCAGGGGCCCGAGCAGGGCGCCGTAGAGAAACAGGATCAGGTAAAAGGCGAAGTTGAACCAGTCTGCTACCAGGTTGCGGTTGTCGGGCCAGCAGGGACGCAGCACGAGCTGGAGGCCGATAAGCGGCAGGGCTAGCAGCAGCACGCGGCCCGGCCGACCCACCCACCGGTTCAGCCTGGCAAGTCCGGCCTGGGCGGCGGGCCGGCGCAGCAGCAGAATCACGGGTAGGCTGAGCAGGGAGAAGGGCAGCAGGTAGGCAATAAACCAGAGGTGGTTCCAGGTGAAATTGCCCTTCGGATACACGCCCTCGAAGTAGTGGGGGTAGAAATCGAGCAGGGAGGTATAGGCGGCCCCCTGGCTCAGCCGCTCATAGTACACCTGTGGCACCACCACCACCAGCATCCCGAATAGCAGCGGCAGCAGCAGCCGTTGCAGCCGCTCCCCTACAAACTGGCCCGCCGTGCGCCGGGCCAGCGCGAAGCTGACGCCAACCCCGGAAATCACAAATAGCAAGGGCATGCGCCACTGGTTGAGAAACTCCATCGGCAGCTCCAGCACGGGGTTGCTGACGCGGCTCGTGAGGTGAAATTTCCAGCCTACGAAGATCAGGCCGGTGTGGTAGAGAATCAGCAGGGCGAAGGCTAGCACGCGGAGCCAGTCGAGGTCGTAGCGGCGGGTAGCGGAAGCGGGCAGATTAGCGGTAGGGCTCATGGCCGGGGGCAGTAGGTGAATCGATGCTCAAACCTACTTTTTGGCCGGCCACCCCACGACAAGCCTCGCAAACCCGGCGTACTACCTTGCCAATCCGGACGCGCCTACCCTATCGAAACGCCACTCCTACTGCGCCAGCGCGGTTTTACGAAACTGGGAGGGCGTCGTCTGGGTGCTCTTCTTGAAGGCGGCGTTGAAGACGGATTTTGAGTTGAAGCCCGCGGCAAACCCGATTTCCTCCAGCTTCAGGTGCGCCGTATCGGGCCGGACCAGCTGCCGCTTCACTTCCTCGATGCGGTAGCCATTGATGAAGTCAAAGAAGTTTTGCCCGCACTGCTCGTTGATAACCTGGGACAAGTGGTGCGGGGGCAGGCGTAGCTGCGCGGCCAGCTCGGCCAACGACAAATCGGGGTTGCGGTAAGGGTCGGCCGTGGTCATCAGCGTCCGGAGCCGGGCCAGGATTTCGGCGGCGGCTTCGGGGCTCAGCGCGGTTTTCTCATATTTACGCCGGGGCGCGACCGGCTCCGCCGGTGGCGTTTCGGGTGCTGTCGGCGGTAGAGTCAGCAGGCTGGACTGGCTGATGGCCCGGCCGCTAAGCCCGTAAAACAGCAGCGAAATCAGGGAGGCCAGCCACACGTCGCCGGCATCGTTGACGTCACCCGTGGCTTGGTGGTAGTAGGCGGTAGTGCCCACGTACACGAGCAGCAGCGCCCCAAAGCCCAGCCCCAGCCGGCTCAGCCACCCGAGTGCCGGGGCCGGCTGCTCCGGCCGCGCGGCCTGCCGGCGCCAGTAGAGGAACAGCGCGTGCAGCACCAGCCCTATATACACCAGCAGGTAGCTGCCCAGCACGACGTAGAAAACGGCGTAAAACCGCGTGTAGGTACCAAACCACCAGAAATCGTGCAGGGCCTCCGGCGCCACCGGGTGCGGCTGATGATACGCCTCGGCCACGGTGCGCAGCTTCCAGGCGCTGCTCTGGGCGAAGAAGGGAATCTGGTAGATGGCGTGCAGCGCGGCGGGCACAAACAGCAGCAGGTAGCGCGGGCGCCACCGAAACGCCGGCGTGGTCAGGCTGCGCACGTAGAGGTATAGCAGCGGCGAAACCACGAAGGTCAGCGGCTCGGTGAAACTCACGAAAAACGGCGCAAACCGAATGTAACCCGAGTAGCAGAGCAGAATCTCGATGATGGGCAGAGCCAGGCTCAGCATCAGCAGTCCCAGCAGGCGGTTGCTGAGCCGCAGGCCCTGCGCCGAGAAAAAGAACGTCCAGCTTAGAAACAGCCCCTGCGCCGCCCCCAGCAGAATCAGAACTGACCGTAGATCAAGAAAGGGCTGCATACCGGGGCAAACAAAGGCACTGAGTGAAAACGTAGAGGCCCCACCGGCCGGGCGGGCTCCTGGGGCGCCGGGTGGAGGTTGGTAAATATAAGGCGGTTCGGTTTTTTCGTCCCGGCCGAAGCGGCGGCCGAGCAGCAGCGGTACGCTACGACGGCCGACTCTCAACGCGTCCCGAACCAGTTCTAGCGGGCCAAGGCCGGCAAGACGGTTCCCGGCTTCGTTCCGAAAAACTCAGGCGGCACTGCTCCCGGCCAGCAGCTTTTCCAGACCGGCAGCTTCTTCGTCGAGCAGGCGCAGGCGCAAGGCCACCCATTCCCGCGCCGTGGGCGTGGGCAGCCGGCGGGCCAGTTGGCGGGTGCCCAGCGCCAGAATTTCCAGCCAGGCCCGCTCCCGGCTCAGGTCGGCGGCGGGGTTGGCCGATTCATCCGCAATGGCTGCTTCCAACGCAGCCAGGCCGCGTTGGCGCCGCCCGATGACCACGTCCCGCTCGGGCCAGGCGTCCTGCTGGTAGCGCAGCTGTCGGGCCTCGTGGCGGCAGGTGCGCAGGCGGGCCCGTAGCGCCGTGGCTTCGGCCGGGCTAGGCAGCGCGGCTGCCGGCGCTACGGGCTCCGGCGTTTCTTCCGGCAGCCGCGGCACGAGTTCCGATAGCCGGCGCAGCCGCGCCTGCGCCTTGGCCGAATACTCCCGACGGCCGGCTTCCACGTGCCCCACCTGCCGCTGCCCCACCCCCAGCCAGTCGCCCAGCTCCTGCCTGGACAAACCCAGCCGCTCCCGCACGGTAGCCGATATAGTATTGGACGGAAAAGCGCGACGAGACATACAACCAGCGGTAAGGTGAAAGACGACGCCGGAAAGTAGTAATGGTTTCGCTACAAAATTCATTACTACTCTTTAGCGTCGTCCTTTAAAGTAGTAATGAATTTTGTAGCGAAACCATTACTACTTTTTCTCACCTTCGCTGGTCGGGTCGCATCACTTGCCCAGGGAGCCAATACGGTCCGGCGGGGGGGCGGAGGCGGGTTACTTAGCGGCTAACTGGACCAGCAAGGTAGACTAGATTTTGAGTCGCCCGAGGTCGTCGAAGATGGCTGCGGGCACTGCGTATCGTTGGCGAGGATCAGATAGTGCCGTTGGGATAGAGTTGCCAGCTACGGCTGAGTCTGTCAGAGCAGGCGCCGGATTTCCGGCCTTCGTTCAGTTTCCGGAAGAGCTGGCCGCTGTTCTGGCAGGACGATAGAAACGCTTAGTGTAACTCCACGGAAAAACAGGTGCCCACGCCTTCCCGGCTTTCCACGCGGAGCTTACCGTGGTGCTGCTGCACGATCTGGCGGGTGATGAACAGGCCCAGCCCCGTGCTGGCCTCCCCGCCCACCCCGGGCCGGGTCGAGGTGCTGAACTTCTCGAACAGGTCGGCTTGCAGCGCCTTGGGAATCCCAATGCCCGTATCGCGCACCGTCAGCAGCACCCGTCCGGCCTGCTCCCGCAGCTCCACGGTTACTTGCCCCCCGGCCGGGGTAAACTTTAGCGCGTTGCTGACCAGGTTGTCGACCACCCGCCCGAAGGTATCGGCGTGCAGGTTGGCACGCAAGGCCTGCGCGGGCAGCAGAAGATCGAGCGTGAGGCCCTTCTGCTGCGCGACCAGCTGGTGGACTGCCAGCCGCTCTACCAGCAGGGCGTTCAGATCGGTCAGCTGCTTTTTCACGTCCCGGGCGTCGAGCGAACCCAGCAGTAGCACGTCTCGGAGCAGCTTGTTGGCATTGGCGCAGGCCTGGAGGGTGAGGGTCAGGTAGTATGCCGTGTCGGGCGTGTCGTCTGCCGGCGGCTGGGACGCGTTTAGCTGGCGCTGCATCAGGTCGGTGAGCAGCTGAATGTGAGCAATGGGCGTCTTCAGATCGTGGCTGACGAGGTGCATAATGGTTTCCTGCGTGTCGTAGAGCCGCTTCAGCGACGCCTCCAGAGCTTTGCGGTCACTGATATCCTCCAGCTGCGTGAAGCCCAGCTCTTCGCCCTGGTCGGGAAAGCGCATCGACGTGATCTGGCACCAGAAGGAAGAGCCGTCGGCGCGCACCAGGCAGGTTTCCAGGGTGAAATGGGGCATCTTGTGAGCCCAGAGCCGCTCCTGCAAAAAGTGCCAGTCGGCGCGGTAGTCGGGGTGCGCAAATTCCTGGATTTGGTGGCCCACCACGTCTTCGAGCTGGACACCGCCGAGCATGGCCAGCACCGCCCGGTTGGCCTGCCGGATAATAAGGTCCGAAGAAATGATTTTCTGCCCAAACGGGGAGTTGTCGAACACCGTCCGGAACCGGGCCTGGCTTTCCGCGTACCGGTCGGTCAGCGCCTGGTGAGCTGCCTCGTCGATGCGGTCAGCGCGCAGCCGTTCCAGTTCCGCCCGCACGGAGCGTAGCTCCGTTTCGAGAGAGTGGTACTCTTCAGGGGATGTCATGGCGATAAGCGCGCAAAGCGCGGAAAGGAGAAGTGGCAAAGTACAACAAACGACTGGCACGCTCACCAGGTGTTTTACTTTCTCGGCTCAGCAACTGTGAGCAGCCCACGGGGCCCGCTTGGCGAGGGCCGCGCGCAAATCAGCCGGTCGGGCCGCGGCGCTTCCCAGGGGAGGCATGGCGGTCCGACCGGCTGGGGTCTAAAAAGCTGTGTAGGTTAGCTGGGGGAGGCACCAAAACGGTGTAGAAGTCTCGTCTCCCCGTGGGACGATTACCTACCTAATGGCGCAGACGCCGAGACGCCAGCAGGTGCCTCTTCATCGGGCACTGGCCTGAAGAAGCAATCCAAACAGCTTTCAAAGGATCAAGGGCGGCGGGCTACTTAGCGGCCAGCTGGGCCAGCACGGTGGGCAAGGTGTTGACGCCCCAGTGCCCCACCAGCCGGCCGTCGCGCAGCTCGTAGATGTCGATAACGTCGATGACGACGGCTTGCTGCGTGGGGGCCAGGCCCAGCAGCTCGCCGGTGTGCGTGCCCTTCAGGGCTTTGCGGGTCGTGACCTTGTCGCCCTCGGCTACCTGGTCGTATATCTCCACTTGCAGGTCGGTGAGGGCCGGGTGCAGCAGGTGGAGAAAGAAGTACACCATACCGCCCGGCCCGTTGTCCATGCCGGCGGGGGCCGAGTGATTGATAAAATCGGGGCTCAGGAGCTCCTGCAGGGTGGCGGCGTTGCCCTGCCCGATTCCTTCGTGGTTGTAGCGCAGTACCACGGCTTTGTTTGCTTCAGCTTGCGTGCTCATACGGGGGCTTGATTAGCGGTGAAAAGTATGAGGCAAAAGTAGCGGGGCGCCCAGCCCGCCGGGTAGCGGAAGACGGCCAAAAGCTGTGGCTAGCCGGTCAATCTGCGCGGGCCGCCGGCTCCGGAACGGCCGGCCGCTGCTGCTGCCGGAAGGCCGTTGGCGACAGGCCGAACGTCTTCCGGAAGGCTTCCGAGAAGCTGGAATGGCTTTCATAGCCTACTTGCTGGTACACGTTGCTCGGCGGCTGGTGGTGGTGCAGCAACAGGTCGGCGGCCAGCTGCATCCGTTGTTTGAGCAGCCATTTCTGCGGCGGCAGCCCGTAGATGCCCACGAACCTGCGCTGGAAGGTCGACAAGCTCATGTGGGCCAGAAACGCCAGCTCCTCCACGGTCACCGGGCGGGCCACGTGCGTCTCGACCACCTTGCGCAACACCAGTTCCGGGGCCGCGTCGGCGGGGCCGGCTCGGAAGGAGTCCAGGCCGGCCGGCGCCGTCTGCACCAGGTAAAGCAGCAGCTCTTCCAGCTTCAGCCGCCGGATTTCCGGAGTCAGCAACCCCGGCGCGGCCAGCAGCAAGCTCAGCGACTCGATATAGTTGCGGATAAAGGCATCCTTGGCGAACGTCACCACGGGCTCCTTGCGCGGGGCCGGGCCGCTCAGCCGGC
>Ga0247729_10000307_pt1 | contig 21355 bp, 19 predicted proteins | sample UWRJL133311R2_FD_180958 | JGI IMG/M metagenome (GOLD analysis project Ga0247729, IMG submission 180958) | Plant litter microbial communities from Arlington Agricultural Research Station in Wisconsin, United States - UWRJ-L133-311R-2 | ecosystem: Environmental > Terrestrial > Plant litter >... | reverse complement strand
GGTGGGCCAGGCGGGCGGCGGCGTAGCGGCAGTCGGCCAGCCGGCCGATGGCTAGGCCCAGGTCGTCGGCTTCTCCGGGGTCGGGTGGGGGCGGCCCGGCGGGAGCGACCAGCACCAGCGCGTGCAGAGCCCGCAGGCGCAGGCTGGCGGCGTAGGGCAGAGGCCGGCGGCCGGTTTCGGCGTGGTTGACGTGGGTTTGGGCGGTGCCCAACAGCTCAGCCACCTCGCGCTGGCTCAGGCCGAAGTGGGCGCGGGTGGCGGTCAGCCGCTCGTCGGGGGCGTAGGGAAGTTCGGACATGGGGCCCGGGAATGGTTTCACTCAAAAATATACCTCTATTTTTTTGAGTGTACTCATACCTTCACTCAATTTATGACCAGATTATTTTTTGAGTGAATACGAGCATGCACTCAAAAACAACACTCGCATTTTTTGAGTGCATGTTGACTGCAGCTCCGCTATCGTCCAAGCAAGCAACTCCCATATTTCAGCCCGGGCGGCCCGCGGGGTGACTCGGCCTACCCACCCACTGCCGCCAAGGCCGGACTCAGGTGCCAGCGGCGGCCTGCTTACGCCTGGGCGTCAGCAGAGGCAAGCAGTAAGTGTGCTGAGGCGAAGGCTGGGATGAACCCCGGGCCTGCCGTAGCCCGGCGCAACTCCCGGCGCCCCCACTGCCTGCTTCCGTGCAGCTCGCCAGCCGAAATACCTCGTCCGGCCGCGGGCATCACTATCTTTGCCGCGATGGATATCCTTGCCCGCTACTTCCCCGACCTCACCGAGTCGCAACGCCGCCACTTCCAACGCCTCGACACCGAGTTTCGCAGCTGGAATGAACGCCTGAACCTGGTCGCCCGCACCGACGTGGACAACCTGGCGGAGCGCCACTTTTTGCACTCGCTGGGCATTGCCAAGGTGGTGCAGTTTCCGGCCGGGGCGTCGGTGCTGGACGTAGGCACGGGCGGCGGCCTGCCGGGTCTGCCGCTGGCCATTCTGTTTCCGGAAGTGAAGTTTCACCTCGTCGACAGCATCGGCAAGAAAATCCACGCCGTGCAGGAAATGGCCGCCGCGCTGGGCTTGCACAACGTCACGGCTGAGCAGATCCGGGCCGAGCAGCTGCGCACCAAGTACGACTACGTGGTGAGCCGCGCCGTAGCCCGCCTGGCCACCTTCCACACCTGGATTGCCCACCGTTACAAGCCCCAGGCCGACGCCACCAGCGGCCTCTACTACCTGAAAGGCGGCGACCTGACCGAAGAAATCGAGGAGTCCGGCCTGAAAGCCACGGTCTACGACCTGAGCGCGTATTACCAGGAAGAGTTTTTCGAGACGAAAAAGGTGGTTTTCGTGCCCATCGCCTAGGCGGTCATGGGGAATAGGCCTGTCATTGCGAGGCGTAAGCCGAAGCAACCCATCCCGGACAATAAGCCAAATGCTGTTAAAGCAAAAAGCCCCGACGTTACGCCAACGTCGGGGCTTGCCATTAAAAAAAGCTTTCCACATTAGAGGATGGACTGCGTTGCGCTGCCCGCAATAACAGGCCTTTTACGCTCCGCAACGACCGACTTTTTATGCTGGTACCTCGGCCGTCAGAAATTCCAGAGCCCGGCGCTCAGAGTAGTACTCGCCGTCGGGCGGGCCTTCGGCGAAACCGACGTGGCCGCCTTCGGGGGGCGTTTCCAGGAACACGAACCGGCTTTGCGCGGCCGCGTCGCGGGGAAAACAGGACGGCGCCAGAAACGGGTCGTTTTCGGCGTTTACCAGCAGCGTGGGAATACGGATGCCGGCCAGGTAGCGGCCCGAACTGGAACGCTCGTAGTAGTCGTCGGCGGAGGTGAAGCCGTGCATGGGCGCGGTGAAGCGGCTGTCGAACTGCGGGAAGTTGATAAGCTTATCGAGGTCCGACACGTCGACCTGCCCGGGCAGCAGCACCGCTTTCTGCCGGATCTTGGCCCGCAATGATTTCAGGAACCGGTGCATGTAGACGCGGTTTTCGGGCCGGGAAATCTGGTAGGAGCTGGACTTCAGATCTGTGGGTACTGAGAAGACGGCGGCCCGGGCCACCTGCGCCGGCACCCGCTCCGGCTTTTCGCCCAGGTACTTTAGCGTCACGTTGCCGCCCGCGCTAAAGCCGGTCAGGAACACGCGCTGGTAGTGGCCGGAGCCCAGGGCGTAGCGCACCACGAAGTCAAGGTCGTCGGTGTCGCCGAGATGGTAGGAGCGGAGCAAGCGGTTCATCTCGCCGCTGCAACTGCGGTAGTTCCAGGCCAGCGCGTCGAAGCCCGCCTGGTTCAGGGCCCGCACCATGCCGCGCACGTAGGGCCGGCTGGCGTCGCCCTCCAGCCCGTGCGAAACGATGCCCAGCGTGTCACCAGCGCCCTGCGGCTGCCGCGACCAGTCCAGGTCCAGAAAGTCGCCGTCCTCGGTTTCGATCCGCTCGCGCTGGTAGCGCACCTCGGGCACGGAGCGCCACAGGCTGGGCACGATGGTCTGGACGTGGCCGTTGAACATGTAAAACGGCGGCTGATACGAGGAGTGGGCAACAAGGGGCATGGCGGCGGCAGTGGCGGGTGCGACGTAGGGGTGAAGATACCACAATGTCGGCATGCCTACTACTCGGCCGGGAAACCAGCCCGGGCGGCGCCTGGTTTCCCGGCCGGGGCAGAAAATGTCGGGCCGGAGCGGTACTAACGCCGCTTTATGCCGGGGCGTCCGGGAATTTCGGGACGGGACGTTTGCTATTTCCAGTCAAAGCCTTACCTTTGCCACCCCAACTGAATACAAAACCGAGCAGAACGTCAATTCTCCATTCCCATGGCAAACCATAAATCGGCCCTCAAGCGCATCCGTTCCAACGAAGCCAAGCGCGTGTTGAACCGTTACCAGGCTAAATCCACCCGCACCGCCATCAAAAAGCTGCGTGCTACCACCGATGCTTCGCAAGCCCAGGAGCTGCTGAAGAAAGTATCGTCGATGCTGGACCGTCTGGCCAAAAAGAACATCATCCACAAGAACAAAGCTGCCAACAACAAATCGAAGCTGGCTAAGTTCGTGACGTCGCTGGCTGCTTAAGCACCCCACTGACCGATCTGCTCTTTTATAAGAAAAGGCCCTGCGCGCAAGTGCAGGGCCTTTTCGCGTTTGCTCGGAGGCACTGAATTATTTTCTATCTTTTCCCCGTCTTATCCTTAACTCCCTTTTTATGAAGCACCTGTACACCTGCCTGCTGCTACTGGCAGCCCTTACCCAACTGCCCGCCCGGGCCCAGAACTGGCGCCCGTTTCGCCCCAACGGCGACGTGCACGCCTTCCGCGGCGCCGCCGCCGATACGATCCTGACTTTGCGCCTCGACTCGGCCGCCGTAGCTGGCCCCGACTCAGTATATTTCTTTAACCGCATCCTGCGGCGAGCTACTGGTCCTGCGCTGGGCCTGGGCGCGGGCTGGCAGAAGTCCCGCAACAACCAATTTGGGACGCAAATGCGCTACAACGTAACTCAGCGCGCGTACACGCTGTACTGGAACGGCGGGACGGTCGGGGGGTTCTCCCTGGACCGGGCGCTGGTGCTGAAGCCCTTCGTGCCGGTGGGCACTACCTGGAGCAGCGTCTTCACTGACTATGGCGTAACAACCAAGCTGCTTTCCCGCGGCACTAGCCTGATTGACGGCGTGCAGGATTCCATTGCCACGTTCCGGGTAGGCACCAGCCTGACGGTGGTGCTGAGCAAGCACTACGGTCTGGTATCGGCGCCCAAAGACCTCGCCTTTGGCCTGCCAGCTCCCAAAATGCTGACGCTGGCCCGCCGTCCTGCCCCGGCCGGGTTGAGCTATTACAATCCGCTTATCATCCTGGACCTGCAGCCGCGCGACGAGCTGGGGTACTACGAAGAGGCTCAGGGCTTGGGTATGTTCACCTGCTCCTCCAGCCGGACAATGCGGAGCGTGACCAGCCGCGTGGTGACGGCCGACAGCGTAGTATATACCTTTCTGCAGCAAAGCAAGACTGTTTATAGTGGGGCCCCGAATTGCCCACCCGCCGGCACTTACCTGTCGCCAACAACGACTAGCCGGGCGGCAGCATCTCTCCGCACCGGCCGCTGGGCGGGTTCCAATTTGAACTACCTGCTACCTTCCAGCACGGACCTACTGGCCTACGAATACCGCAACCAGACTAACGGGGCCCAGGCGAGTGTGATAATGGGTTACCCCGTGGTGCCGGGCCGCGCCGGGAGCTCCTGCGGCGGTCCGGCAGTCCTCCAGCAAGCGGTAAAATACCGCCAGGCCAACGGAACGTTTTATGATGATCCGGCAATTGACGCCTTCGGCTGGTATGAGTTGGTTTCCGCCGGGGTCGGAGTCGTTAAGCAGAACGGGCAGCAATTGGTATATGCGCGCCGCACGGTGAGCGGAGTTGCCCAGGTCTGCGGCACCCGGTCGGATTTTGCGACTATTCTGTCCGCCACCGCGGCCCAGAGTCCGGCCCCGCTCCAGCTGTATCCAAACCCGGCCAGCTCATCGGCGCTGCTTACGGTGCCCGGGGCCGCCCGGACCACCACCGTGCGCCTGCTCGACGGCCTGGGCCGCGTCGTGAGTGTGCAGCCGCTGCCAGCGGGTCAGAACACGGCTACGCTGGATTTGCGCGGGCTGGCCGCCGGCATGTACGTAGTGGAAGTGCTGACGCCCGGCCGGGCGCCGCAGCACGCCCGGCTCCAGCACCGGCAATAACGGCTACTGCAATCAACAAAAAGGCCATCCTGCCGCGGCAGGATGGCCTTTTTAAGTTAGAGAGGAAAATCAGGCTTACGCCACGCTCACTTTTACCATGTTGGCAATGCCCTTGTCGAGAATCGGCATCGAGCCGGTGTTGATGAACACGTCGCCGGGGGCAAGGTGGCCGGTGGTGGTCAGGATGTACTTGATGTCCGACACGGTGTTGTCGGTGCTCACCAGCCGGTCGTAGTAGAAGCCGCGCACGCCCCACACCAAGCTCAGCGCCGTAAGCAGGGCGCGGTTGTCGGTGAAGATAAAGATGTTGGCCTTGGGGCGGTACTTGGCAATCTGGAAAGCCGTGTAGCCGCGGTGCGTGGTACCGGTAATGGCCTTGGCACCGGTGTTCTTGGCCAGGTGGCAGGCCGCCGACAGCAGGCTGTCGACCATGAACGTGGGGGCGGTGGCGTCAATCGGGAACCAGTGGTGAAACAGGCTGCTGGTGCGGGTTTCCACGCTCATAATCGTGCCCACCATCGAGCGGATTACTTCGGCAGGGTAGGCGCCCACGGCGGTTTCGGCCGACAGCATCAGCGCGTCGGCGCCGTCCATCACGGCGTTGGCCACGTCGCTGGTTTCGGCGCGCGTCGGGCGGGGAGCCGTAATCATGCTTTCCATCATCTGGGTGGCCACGATAACGGGCTTACCGACCTTGTTGCACTTCTCGATGATGAGCTTCTGGGCCATCGGCACCTCTTCCATCTTCACCTCCACGCCCAGGTCGCCGCGGGCTACCATCACGGCATCGGTAATGGCAATGATTTCGTCGAGGTTTTTGAGGCCTTCCGGCGTCTCGATCTTAGCAATGACGCGGGTGGTTTTGCCGGCGTCAGCAATCAACTGCTTGATAAAGCGAATGTCTTCGGCGCGGCGCGCAAACGACAGCGCCACCCAGTCCACATCGTGCTCCAGGCCAAACTTAAGATCTTCGATGTCCTTCTCCGTCATGGCCGGGGCCGACACCTCGGAGTCGGGCAGGTTGATGCCCTTGCGGGGCTTCACGAGGCCGCCGTAGATAACTTCCACGTCTACTTCCGTCTGGCGGTCGGTGGCCAGCACCTTCAGCTCAATTTTGCCGTCGTCGATCAGAATCATGTCGCCGGGCTTCACGTCGCGGGCTAGGCCTAGGTAAATCGTGCTCAGGCGGGTAGCCGTGCTGATTTCCTTCTCGCCGCACACCAGCTTGATCTTGTCGCCGCGGGTGATTTCCACGCCGCCGCCTTCTACTTCGCCAAGCCGGATCTTGGGGCCCTGCAAATCCTGGAGCAGGCCCACGTTGGTGCGCAGGTCCTTGTTGAGCCGCCGCACTGTGTTGATGACCGAGAGGTGGTCTTCGTAGGAGCCGTGCGAGAAGTTGAGACGAAACACGTCTACACCCTCGCGGATGAGCGTGCCCAGCCGTTCGTAGGTGTTGGAAGCGGGGCCTACCGTGGCCACGATCTTGGTTTTATTGAAATGCGGACGGGGTTCCATAGGGGAGTTTGGAGGTCAAGGGTTGGGCCGGCACCTGAACGCGGCGAAGCAGAGGGAAGAGCTTTTTTTGCGGCGAAAAACCGGCCTTTGTGGGAGAAGGCCCGCTGCTTCAGCCGGAAAAATGAGTTCCGCACTCCGCTTGCGCCGGGCCCGGAGGCCGGCTTTGGAAGCTCAAAAGAGCAAGTTTTCTTTGAATTTCAACGAATTTGGGTCGAACTGACAGGCATATTGTACTTCCGGCAGCCGGGTAAGCTGCTCCAGCAGTTCGTCCGCCGCCAGCGCCCCCGAGCCGTTGCTGACCTGAATCAGGTAGTCATACTCCTTGATGTCGGGAGCCAGAAAGGGCTTCTTCAGCGGTGACGGATCCACCGAGCGGTTGCGGAACAAACGTAGCGACAGGTTCTCGGTGGCGTGCAGGTAGTTGCTGATTACCAGCCTTCCCTGGGCCAGCAGGTCGTAAATCAGGTCCTGCTGCTTCACCAGGCGCAGGCGTAGCGTGCTGTTGAGCGTCCAGGCCAGCTTGTGCTCCCGGCTCGACGAAACAATGCCAAACAAGTCGAAGTCACAATCATACTCAACGTCGAGCGTCAGCGTTTTCATAGGCGGCTACCATGGCGGGGAAGGGCAAAAATACGCACGCCGCGGGCCGATTGAAACCCGGCCGGTCATAATCTTATACCCGCAAGATTCGGCGGGCTTGGTTTGACAATGTTAGGGAAGTTAGTGTTATTTGTGCCTAGTTTTCTCCAAACCCCCACGGAAATGTCTGAAATTGCAGAAAAAGTAAAAGCTATTATCATTGATAAGCTTGGTGTTGAGGCTTCGGAAGTAACGCCGGAGGCTTCGTTCACGAACGATCTGGGCGCTGATTCCCTGGATACCGTTGAGCTGATCATGGAATTCGAGAAAGAATTCAACGTGTCCATTCCAGACGACCAGGCCGAGAATATCGCCACCGTGGGTCAGGCCATCAGCTACCTGGAAGAGCACGCTAAATAAGCTTTTGCGTCTTTCTACCCCCATTTAGTGCTTACCGGCCGGCTCGCCGCCGGCCGTTTTGCTTTTTTATCCAGTCTCCCCACCGCCTATGTCTCTTCGGAGAGTTGTTGTGACCGGCCTTGGAGCCATCACCCCGCTGGGCAAGACCGTCGCCGAATACTGGGACGGCTTGGCCGCCGGGGTGAGTGGTGCCGCGCCCATCACCCGTTTCGACGCCAGCAAGTTCAAAACCCGCTTCGCCTGCGAGGTGAAAAACTACAGCCCGGACGATTACTTTGACCGCCGAGATGGTCGGAGGATGGACCTGTTCACGCAGTTTGCCGTCATCGCCAGCGACGAAGCTATCCGTGATGCGGGCTTGCTGGAAGGCGTCAACAAGGACCGCGTGGGCGTCATCTGGGGCTCCGGTATCGGCGGGCTGAAAACCTTCCAGGACGAGTGCTTCAACTTCGCCAAAGGTGACGGCACGCCCCGCTACAACCCGTTCTTTATCCCGAAGATGATTGCCGACTCCTCGTCGGGCAACATCTCGATTAAGAACGGTTTCCGCGGCCCCAACTTCGTGACCACCTCGGCCTGTGCTTCCTCCTCCGACGCCATTGTGGCGGCCTACAACTATATCCGCCTGGGTATGGCCGATGTGGCCGTAACCGGCGGCTCGGAAGCGGCCATCACCGAGGCCGGCGTGGGCGGCTTCAATGCCCTCAAGGCCATGAGCGAGCGGAACGACGATCCGGAATCCGGCTCCCGGCCCTACGACAAGGACCGCGACGGCTTCGTGCTGGGTGAAGGCGCCGGCGCCCTCATCCTGGAAGAGTATGAGCACGCCAAAGCCCGCGGCGCCAAGATCTACGCCGAAATCATCGGCGGCGGCTTGTCGTCGGATGCCTACCACATCACCGCGCCTGACCCCACCGGCGAAGGCGTGGTGCTGGTAATGCAGAACGCGCTGCGCGACGCCGGCATCAGCCCCGAGGACGTGGACTACATCAACACCCACGGCACGAGCACGCCGCTCGGCGACGGGGCCGAAATCAAGGCCATCCAGAAAGTGTTCGGCGACCATGCCTACAACCTCAACATCAGCTCGACCAAGAGCATGACCGGGCACCTGCTCGGCGGCGCGGGCGGCATTGAGGCAGTAGCCAGCATCCTGGCCATTCAGCACGGCGTGGTACCGCCCACCATCAACCACGTTACCGACGACCCGGAGCTGGACGCGCGGCTGAACTTCACGTTCAACGCGGCCCAGAAGCGGGAAGTAAACGTGGCCATGAGCAACACATTCGGGTTTGGCGGCCACAACACGTCGGTGGTTTTCCGCAAGCTGCAGGACTAATGATTCGTCCCGGACAGCCGTTGCCGCTCTTCGGCTTTTTCCGGCGGCTGCTGGGGCAGGATCGGCAATTTCGGCAAGCCATTGCCACGGTAACCGGCCGCACGCCTGACAACGTGCGGCTTTACCATTTGGCCTTCACCCACTCGTCCATCGTGCGGCAGCAGGGCGAGCAGGGCCGCCACCAGAGCAACGAGCGGCTGGAGTTTCTGGGCGACGCCGTGCTGGGCGCGGTGGTGGCCGAGTACCTGTTTCGCAAGTTCCCCTACGAGCAGGAAGGCTTCCTGACCGAGCTTCGCTCCCGCATCGTCAACCGCGAAAGCCTGAACAACCTGGCCCTAAAAATCGGGCTCGACAAGCTCGTGCAGCTCGACCCCGCCCAGGGGCGCGCCGCCCGCTCCCGCTCCGTCAACGGCAACGCCTTGGAAGCGCTGGTGGGCGCTATCTACCTCGACCAAGGCTACAAAGCCGCCCGCAAGTTCGTGCTGAGCCGGCTCATCAAGTCTTTCGTCGACGTCAAGTCCCTGACCGAAACCACCACCAACTTCAAGAGCAAGCTCATCGAGTGGGCGCAGCGCAACGGCAAAGCCATCCGCTACGACCTGACCGGTGAGGCGCGCTCGGGCGGCGTGATGGAGTTTTCGGCCACGGTGGTACTCGATGAGGAAGCCATTGCCACGGGCATGGGGCTGAGTAAGAAGCAGGCCGAGCAGCTGGCCGCCGAGCGGGCCCTAACGGCGTTGGGCGTGTAAGGATATACCTACCGGTAGGGCCGGCAGGCTTTGATAGGGCAGTAGTTATCGGCAAATGGTTAAAAAGATTGTACTAGGCTCTCTGCTAGCTCTCGTGCTCTATCTCGCCGGCGGCATTGGGCTGTTGGCTGTGGGGGCCATTGACCGGCTGTATTTCTGGCCGGGCTGGTCTATTAAAGGGCCCAAGAGTAAAAAAAACATCGATAAATCAGGTTTCGCGGCAGACGGACCGCTGGTGCAGTACCGGGATAATGTGCTGCTCAGCAAGCGGATTGTTCCGTGGGGCGGCGGACTTGCCATCGAGACGGATACCTTGCCTCCGGGTGCCGCTACTATCACATGCTTCGTGAATAGTACGGGCCACGAGTTTCGGGTGCCGCTGCGTCAGACGGTAGCAGTGCCCGCCGATGAGTACCCGGCTCCGGAAAAGATATTGGTCATTTCAGACATTGAAGGCAACTTTAAGGGCTTCGAGCAGCTGTTGCGCGGTGCCGGCGTAGTAGACGAAAAGCTGGTCTGGCAGTTTGGCCGGGGACATCTGGTGCTGGTGGGCGACTTTTTCGACCGGGGGCTGAACGTGACGGAATGCCTCTGGCTGATCTACAAGCTCGAGCAAGAAGCCGCGCAGGTGGGTGGCCAAGTTCACTTCATTCTGGGCAACCACGAACGGATGAACATGATGGGCCACTTCAAGTATGTGCGCCGCAAATACGAGGTGAATGCCGATACGCTAGGCATCGCCTACGACCGGTGGTACGACCAGTCTACCGTGCTGGGCCGGTGGCTGCGCACTAAAAACGTAGTGGAAAAGATTGGCTCCGTACTATTCGTGCACGGCGGTATCAGCCCGGCAGTAGCAGCTCGGCACTTGCCATTAAAACAGCTAAACGCGCTGGCCCGGACTAGCATTGACGTACCGGCGGCCAGCCAGTCGACGCTGGAGAAGCAGATGACCCAGCCGCCCGGCAGCCCCGACTGGTACCGGGGGCTGGTGCTGGAAGAGCCGGCGGAGGAAGACGTAGCGCAGGTTCTGGATGCGTATGCGGCAACCAGAATGGTGGTTGGTCACACGCCGGTGGAAAGCATCAGGGAGCTGTACCACGGGAAAATAATTGCTATCGACCTACCCCACCAGGAGCGAACCGACAAGGGCGAAGTCCTGCAGGCCTTATGGCTCGACGGCAATAAACTCAGCGTAATGAACAGCCAGGGACAAAAAAGTGCGTTGCAGTAGGCAGCAGTGCGGCCGGTTCAAGCGTAGCCTTACTGGCCGGTACTCTTTTTCACCAAGCCCGCGTCGCTATTCCATGTAACCAATCTGGTAGCACACTTTGCGGAGCGTGCCGCCGCTAAATGAGAACTCCAGGTACGTCCCGGTGTTTTCATCGTCCGTTACCCGGTACTGGTCATAGGCGGCGCTGAGCTGATAGGCCCGGCAGAATGCCTCCTTACGGGCGGCCACGCGGATATTTCTTCCAAACGTTACCTTGTTCGACATCAGCGCCGCCTTTATCAGGAAGGTATTGTACTTGTTGGCGAACAGCAGCACTTGGTCCGCAGCCGTGCTAACGGCCAGCAGCGTATCCTTGATGGCTGGCTCGTATCGGTTTTTGGATACCTGCTGAACCTTGAATGCCGACCGGTACGTGGCGCGCACCCGCGGAGGCTCCAACTCCTTCATCATCAGCTTCAGCAAGGCGGAACGGTAAACTGTGAGCGTAGTTCCGCGGGGCACCCGAGCCGGGCAGAAGGCGGAGAAAGTCAGCAGGCAGAGGCACAAGAGGATGAGAAGAAATGACTTCATAGGGAGAAATAACGTAGCAAGCTGTTAACATAGCACTCCCAAACGGTATTACTGACCCTACTCATGCGAATAGCCGGCGCCGCCCTCAACCAGATTCCCTTCGATTGGCAACACAACCTGCGCACCATCCGCGCGGCCATTGAGCAGGCCCAGGCCGCGGGCGTGGAGCTGCTCTGTCTGCCGGAACTCTGCCTGACGGGCTACGGCTGCGAAGATTTGTTTCTGAGCGACTGGCTGCCCGAGTCGGCGTTGGCGCACCTGCAGCAGATCCGGCCCTGGACCGCGGGCATCCTGGTGTGCGTGGGGCTGCCCATCCGGCTGCAGGGCCGCACTTACAACACGGCGGCGGTGCTGCGCGACGGCGAAATCCTGGGCTTCGCGGCCAAGCAGTTTCTGGCCAACGACGGCGTGCACTACGAGCCGCGCTGGTTTACCTCCTGGCGAGCCGGCGAAACCGGCACCGTGGCCTGGGAAGGGCAGGAGTGGCCCATCGGCGACCTGATCTTCGAGCACCAGGGCGTAAAATTCGGCTTCGAAATCTGCGAGGATGCGTGGCGGCCCGACACCGAGCGGCCCGCGTGCCGCCTCATGGGCCGCGTCGATTTGATTGTGAATCCGTCGGCGAGCCACTTCGCGATGAGTAAAACCGACGTGCGCTACAACCTGGTGCTGAATGCCTCGCGCAACTTCCGCTGCACCTACCTCTACGCCAACCTGCTCGGCAACGAGGCCGGCCGCATGATCTACGACGGCGAAATCCTGGTGGCCCGCAACGGCCACCTGCTGCAGCGCAACCAGCTGCTGAGCTTCAAGGAAGTGGATATGGAGTTCGTGGACGTGGATTTTGCCACCGAGCTGCCGCCGGCCGCAACCATCACGCCCCTGCCCGAGCCCGACGAGTACCGGGAGCTGAATCAGGCCCTGAGCCTGGCGCTGTTCGACTACCTGCGCAAGTCGCACACTCGGGGCTTCGTGCTCTCGCTCAGCGGGGGCGCCGACTCCTGCATGTGCGCCGTGGGCGTGGCCGAAATGGTGCGGCTGGGCGTGGAAGAGCTGGGCGCGGCCGAGTTTATGCGCCGGGTGGGAATTAAGAATGAAGAATTAGAAATTGGTAACCAGCCCGGAAACCAGTCACCAAAAACCACCAACCAACAACTAACCCAGCGCCTGCTCACCTGCGCCTACCAGGGCACCGTCAACTCCTCTGACGACACCTACAACTCGGCCAAAGACCTGGCGGATTCCATCGGGGCCGTGTTTTTCAACTGGGGCATCGACGAGGAAGTGGGCGGCTACGTGGGCAAGATCGAGCACGCGCTGGGCCGGGAGCTGAGCTGGAAAACCGACGACCTGGCCCTGCAGAACATTCAGGCGCGGGTGCGGGCCCCCGGCATCTGGCTGCTGGCCAACGTGCTCAACGGTCTGCTGCTGACCACCTCCAACCGCTCGGAGGCTTCCGTGGGCTACTGCACCATGGACGGCGACACGGCCGGCAGCATCTCGCCCATTGCCGACGTCGACAAGGACTTCGTGAAAAAGTGGCTGCGCTGGGCCGAAACCGAGTTGGGCTACCCCGGCCTGCGCCACGTGAATGCCCTGCAGCCCACGGCCGAGCTGCGCCCTTTGGAAGACAACCAGACCGACGAGCGGGATTTGATGCCCTACGTGCTGCTCAACCGCATTGAGCGGCTGGCATTCTACAACCGCCTCAGTCCGGCCCAGGTGCTGGCCACGCTAACAAGCGAGGACCCGGCGGCCGACGCGGAGCAGCTCAAAGTTTACGTGAAGCGCTTCTACACGCTCTGGAGCCGCAACCAGTGGAAGCGGGAGCGGTACGCCCCGGCCTTCCACCTCGACGACTACAACGTGGACCCGCGCTCCTGGCTGCGCTTCCCCATTCTGAGCGGCGGCTTCGGCGAGGAGCTGAGCGCGCTGTAGCTGTCAGCTCGGCTGCGCTTCGGTCGGTGACGGGTTGCTGATTTTGGGGCTGCAATAGCTTGAAAGTCAGACTTGAATTAAAAAGATGTCGATGGGCGCGCAAGTTTTAGCCGCTAACTTGGCCTAAGCAACTGTAAGCTCAGAAGTCGCGGCCATGGCCGGGCGCTGGGCAGGTGTTGTTTCTGTTCTCCCGTTCCCGTTCAACCGGTGTATTCTCTTCCGCTGTCTGCCGCTATTGCCCACGGCGTACTGCCTGTTGCGCCGGGCCCCGCTGCTTACGCCGACGCGGAACTGGTAGCACAACTGCAGGGTGGGAGCGAAGCCGCGTTTCGCACGTTGGTGGAACGATACCAGAATCGTATTTACCGCACCATCCTGGCTTTACTCCGCAATCCGGAAGAGGCTGAGGACGTGGCGCAGGAAGTATTTGTGGAGGTTTACCAGACCATTGGACGATTTCGGGGCGAGGCCGCGCTAAGTACCTGGCTTTACCGCCTGGCCACCTCACGCGCGCTGAAGCACCGGCAGCGGGCCCGGGCTCAGAAACGCTTTGCCTACTTCACCAGCCTGTTGGGCTTCAACAATCAGGTGCTGCATGAGCCGGTTGATGCCTCGCACCCGCAGGCCCAACTGGAAGGGCAGGAGCAGCTGGCGCTTTTACTCGCCCACATTGCCCGGCTGCCCGACCAGCAGCAGGTAGCCTTCACCCTGCGCCACGAGCAGGAGCTGAGCTACGAGGAAATTGCCGCGGTGCTCAATACCACTGTGTCGGCCGTAGAGTCCCTGCTGTTTCGCGCCCGCAAAACCCTTCGCAACCACCTTGCCCACTCCCTGCGCCATGCTTGACCTACCCACTCGCCCCTCTGCCGATGAAGAATGGGAAAACCTGCTGCGGCAATGGCGGGCCCAGCCGCCGGCCCAGCCGCGCCCGTTTTTCTACGGTCGGGTCCGCGCCCGGCTTATGAGCGGGGCGGCGGAGCGCCAGCTGCTGCCGGCCTGGCTGCGTTGGCCCAGCTATGCCGTCATGCTCGGGATAATCCTGCTGCTGAGCGGTGACGGAGCCATGCTGCGCCCCAACGGCCCGGCCCGGCAGTACCAGCTATACCCGGCTGGCCGACCCGCTGCTTTGCCCGCCCGCTGACTCGTGCCGCTCCTACCCAGTGCTGGCGCCGGCAGGCAGCTGGCGCAGTCGTAAGCCGAATGTCTGAGTACCTTTGAGTCCTTTCCCTGTTTTCGTAACCCTGTTCCCTATGCTGGCATCTATTCTCTGGACGGCCGATCCAATCATTGCCCACCTCGGCCCGCTTACGCTGCGCTGGTACGGTTTGCTGTTCATGTCGGGCTTCGTGGTGGGCACGTTCATCCTGTCGCACATCTACAGGTCGGAGCGCGTGTCGCCGCGCTGGGTCGACGTGATTACCATCTACATGCTCATCGGCACGGTAGTGGGCGCGCGGCTGGGCCACTGCCTGCTCTACGACCCGGTGTATTACCTCTCGCACCCGCTCGACATCCTCAAGATCTGGGAAGGCGGGCTGGCCTCGCACGGGGCCACGGCTGGTATCCTGCTGGCCTGCTGGATGTTTGCCCGCAACAATAAGTTCGACTACCTCTGGGTGCTCGACCGGATTGTTATCGTGGTAGGCATCGGCGGGGCGCTGATCCGGATGGGCAACCTGATGAACTCCGAAATCGTGGGCAAGCCCACCGACGTGCCGTGGGCCTTCGTGTTTCCGCGCGACACCGAGCATTTGCAGCCCGCCAACCCCGGCCAGCCCCTGCCGGCCGGCGCCGTGTACGTGGAGCGCCTGCGCCAGGCCGACGGCACCGTGAAGGTCGCCACCCACCCGGCCACCTACACGCCTACCGCCGACATGGAAGTAGCCGTGCCGCGCCACCCGACGCAACTCTACGAAGCCCTGTTCTGCGTGGCACTGGTTACGCTACTGTACTCGCTCTGGAACCTGACCAAGGAGCGCACCCCGCGGGGCCGCATCTTCGGGCTGTTCGTGGTGCTGCTGTTTACCCAGCGCTTCCTAGGCGAATTCCTCAAGGAAGACCAGGGCGAGTGGGACCGGAAAATGCTGGCCATCACCCACATGAATCTGGGGCAGCTGCTGAGCCTGCCGCTGATCCTGGCTGGGCTCTGGGTGCTGTGGCGAGCCGGCAAAGACCCCGCCAACCCCTACGGCTACGCACCCCGCGACCTGGATGAAGCCGTACCGGCCCCCGGCGGCGCCGTCAGCTCCAAATAAAAAAAGGCCCGCTACGTAGCGGGCCTTTTTCGTTTTCATAGTCAGGCCAAAGGCCTTACTGCGGGATTGTGTACTGGTACATAAAACCTTCCTCGGTGCTGATCATCAGCGTGCTGTCACTCTGAAACACCATCCCTTCGGTCTGGCCGGCGCCTTTCAGAGAATACTGCTTAGGCGTGGCTTTCAGGGCCGAGGCCAGGTCGTCGCCGTCGAGGATGAAGAGCTCCTCGCGGCCCAGCAGCGCCAGGCGCTTGCCGTTGGGGCTCAGGTTAGCGTCGGTGACTTCGCCGGGAATGCGCAAGCTGGTGAGCAGGCGGGCGGTTTGCTGGCCGGGCTGGTCGGAGAGGGTGTACACCTTGCTGGTGCTGTGCTGGGCGCGGTCCTTGGTGAAGAGGTAGAGCTTGCCGGCGTGCCAGAGCGAGGCTTCGCAGTCGAAGTTGCGGGCCGTCTTGGCGGGCGGGAAAGCCTTCTGGTCGGAGTAGGCGAAGCTGATCTTGGTAGTTTCGGACGTGCCGGGGTTCAGGCGGTACACGGCCAGGTCGCGGCGGGAGTTATTGTTGTTGCCGGCGTCAACGATAAAGAGCGTGCCTTTATCGTCCTGGGCCAGGCTTTCCCAGTCCACGTTGGTGAAGGGCAGCTTGGAGCGCTCCAGCAGGCGGCCGGTCATGTCGACTTTGTAGATGATGGGCTCGTTGCCGGCGTCGGCGTGGGTGTAGAACGTGCCGGCGGTGCCGGCGTGGGCCAGCCCGGAGCTTTCGGACACACCACCGTCCATCTGGCCCACCTTCTGCAGGCCGGGCACCAGCTCGTCGGTGGCCGCTTCGCTATCAGCCTTGCCCTTTTTCTTCTTGCCCTTGCCCGACTTATCGTCGCTCTGGGCTTCGGAACAACTGCTGCCGATGAGGGTGCTAAACAGGGTAATCAACAAAACTACTTTGCGCATGAGCTACTGGAAATAAGGTCGAAAAAACGACTCCGGCCATTGGGCCGGGGCCGCCGTCAGAACTGGGGTGTACGGGAGAAGCGGCGCTCAGGGTACGGGGTCGTAGCCGTGGCCACCCCAGGGGTGGCAGCGCCCAATGCGGCGCAGAGCCAGCCAGCCGCCCCGCCACGGCCCGTATTTCTGCACCGCCTGGGCCGCGTAGGCCGAGCAGGTGGGCTGAAACCGGCAGCTCGGCGGCGTGAGCGGCGAAATCAGGCGCTGGTAGATCCAGATAAGGGCCAGGAAAAAGTGCCGGAAGAGAAAGGACATTCGGAAGAGAGGAAAAGGGTGGGTAATTGGCCGTCGTGCCGAGGAGCCGCCGAAGCATCTAGCGGGCTGAGGCCTGCTTATCAGAGGAAGTGGGCGAGATGCCTCGGTGCCTAAGCTGCGAGAGCCGCCTGTTCAGGACGACGTTCCGGGGCCGTTTATGCTGCACAACTAACCGGCAGTTTGTAATTTCGGCGGCTAAACTACCCGTTGGCAGTTTACGGCAAATCCTTTCCACTTACCAAAAAAATCCCATGCTGAAGATGAACTGGGTGAAAACCCTGCTGCTGGCGCTGCTGCTGCCCGTGGCGGCCCACGCCGACGAAGGAATGTGGCTGCCGCTCTACGTGAAGCGTCTCAACTACGCCGACATGCAGAAAAAGGGCCTCAAGCTGACGGCCGAAGAAATCTACGACGTCAACCACGCCAGCCTCAAGGACGCCATCGTGCAGCTCGGCGGCTTCTGCACCGGCGAGTTTGTGAGCAGCCGCGGCCTGATGCTGAGCAACCACCACTGCGGCTACGACGCGCTGCAGAGCCACAGCACGCCCGAGAAAAACATTCTGCAGGACGGCTTCTTCGCCGCCACGCCCGCCGAAGAAAAAACCAACCCCGGCTTGTTCGTCGACATCCTGGTGCGCATGGAAGACGTGGGCGGCAAGGTGCTGGAAGGCGTCACGACCATGATGAGTGAGCAGGAGCGCACCGCCACAGTGCAGCGCAACCAGAAGGCCATTGCCGACGCGGCCAAGGAAAACGGCCAGTACGTAGCCTACGTGCGCGACTTTTTCGGTGGCAACGAGTACTACCTGTTCGTGTACCAGCGCTTCGGCGACGTGCGCCTGGTGGGCGCGCCGCCGGAAGCCGTAGGCAAGTTCGGCGGCGACACCGACAACTGGGAGTGGCCCCGCCACACCGGCGACTTCTCCATGTTCCGGGTGTACGCCGACAAAAACAACAAGCCTACCGCCGGCCCCGCGGCCGACAACGTGCCCTACGTGCCCAAAAAGCACCTGCCCGTGAGTTTGCAGGGCGTGAGCGAGGGTGACTTCGCCATGGTGTTCGGCTTTCCCGGCCGCACCCAGCGCTTTTTGCCCGCCGCCGGCCTGCAACTGACCCTGGACCAGAGCAACCCCGCCCGCATCAAGCTGCGCGACAAGCGCCTCAAGCTCTGGAAAGAGGACATGGACCAGAGCCCCGATATTCGCCTGAAGTACGCCTCCAAGTATGCCAGCATCGCCAACTACTGGAAGTACTACATCGGCCAGAATGAGGGTATGAAGCGCCTGAAAACCGTGGACGCCAAGAAAGCCGAGGAAGCTTCCCTGGCCCAGTGGATTGCCGCCGACCCGGCCCGCGGCCAGCTCTACGGCACCGCCCTTACCGACATCGACCAAGCCTACGCCGGCCTGCGCGAGTACAACCTGAGCAGCTTGTACCTGAGCGAAGCCGCGCTGGGCAACGAGCTGACGGCCTTTGCCTCCCGGATGCTGCCGCTCTACACCCTGCTCAAAGACCCGAAAGCTGACCCCGCCGCCGTGCAGAAAGCCGCCGCCGGCCTCAAGGAGCCCGCCGAGGATTTCTTCAAGGACTACAACGTGGCCACCGACAAGAAGGTGTACGCGGCCCTGATGCAAATGTACTACACCGACGTGCCCAAAGCCCAGCAGCCGGAGCTCTTCCGCACCGTGGAAAAGCAGTACGGCGGCTCAATGCAGAAGTACGCCGACTACGTGTTTGCCAATTCCTTCCTGACCTCGAAAAGCAAGGTCGACGCATTCTTGGCTAAGCCCACGCTGGCGCAGCTGGAAAAGGACCCCGCGTTTGCCACCTTCAACTCGGTGTACGGCAACTACTCGCAGAACATTCTGCCCAAGCAGCAGGCGTTTCAGGCACCGCTGGGCCGGGCCAACCGCGCCTACGTGGCGGCCCTGCGCGCCAAGAACACCGACAAGGTGTACTCGCCCGACGCCAACTCGACGCTGCGCCTGAGCTACGGCACCGTGCGCTCCTATAGCGGCCGCGACGCCGTGCACTTCGACTATAAAACTACGGCCCAGGGCATTCTGGAAAAGGAAGACGCCACCAATCCCGAGTTCGTGGTGCCCACCAAGGAAGTAGCACTGCTCAAGGCCAAGGACTACGGCCGCTTTGCCGGCAAGGACGGGCAGCTGCCCGTGGCCTTTATCACCGATAACGACATCACCGGCGGCAACTCCGGCTCCCCGGTCATCAACGGCCGCGGGGAGCTGATCGGCATTGCCTTCGACGGCAACTGGGAAGCCATGACCGGCGACCTGGCCTACGACCCGAACCTGAAGCGCTGCATCAACGTGGACATCCGCTACGTGCTCTGGTGCATCGAAAAGCTCGGCGGCGCCAAGAGCATTGTCGACGAGATGACGCTCGTCAACAACGGCCCGAACCCCGGCGTGGGTCCGGCCGGCAGCGGCGCGGCCCTGCTCGGCGAGCTGGGCGACGTGGACAAGATGAAAGTCAAAACCACCGACGGCGGCAAAACCAAAGTCAAGAAGAAAAAGGAAAAAGAAGCCGCTGGCGCCGGGATGTAAGTCCGGGTGCGGCAGTAAGCTAGAAGGCCTCTTCGCTTCGTGCGGGGAGGCCTTTTTCGTGGCTCAAACCCGAAGAATCCCCTGCGCAGTAAATGAACTATTCATCAATGTAAATACTGTATTTTATTCCCCGGAAAATTATTAGAATTGCATCTATGCCCTAGCACCCGGACTCTTACTCAATATCTTATGCCAAAACGCTACTATCTTATAGGTGCCTTATTACTCTTGACTTATCTCAGCCGCGCCCAGGGCAACGGGCCCGGCATCCGGGGGGCGCGGGCGGCAGCGCTAGGCAACGCTTCCGTGGCGCTGAACGACGGCTGGGCCATGGGCAACAACGTGGCCAGCCTGGGCCAACTGACCGAGCCCTTCGTGGGCGTGTACGCCGAAAACCGCTACCTGATCCGGGCCCTGAGCACCGCCGTGCTGACGGCTGCCGCGCCCCTGGGCGGCCTGCGCGACGGCAAGGCCCGCAACGGCGTGGTGGGCGTGGAGGTGCAGCGCTTCGGCGACAAGCTCTACTCGGAGCAGCGCATCGGCACGGGCTACGGCTACCGGGGCGGGCTGTTCAGCATCGGGGCGCGGGTCGACGTGCTGCAGGTCAGCATCGAAGGGCTGGGCAGCCGCCGCTCAGTGGCCGTGTCGGTGGGCGGGCAGGCCGAGGTGGTGCCCAAGCGGCTGTATTTCGGTGCCTACCTGTACAATCTCAACCAGACTAAGCTGGCCCAGTACGACGACGAGCGGGTGCCCACGGTGCTCAAGGCCGGCCTCTCGTACCGCCCGGCCGACAAAGTGCTGCTCAACGTGGAAACCGAGAAGGACGTGGATCAGCCCGCCGACTTCAAGGCCGGCCTCGAATACCAGGCCGTGGAAGCATTGGCGGTGCGGGCGGGCTTCTCGTCGTTGTCCGAGCAAACCACCGGCGGCGTGGGCCTGCGCGCCGGCCAGTTCCGCATCGACTACGCGGCGGCCTGGCAGGCGCGCCTGGGCCTAAGTCAGCACCTGAGCGTGAGCGTGCAGCTACCCAAAAAGCCATGACGCGCCGCTGCCTGTTGGTTCTGCCCTTGCTGCTGCTGCTGCTGCTGGCCGCGCCCCGCGCCCGGGCCCAGGAGTACGTGCGCCCCACCGCCGACCTCGACCGGCTGGTGCAGGAACTGTTTGCCGAAATCCAGAGCGACCAGGTGCCCTACGAGGACCTGTACGAAACCCTGCTGCAGTACTACCAGACGCCGCTCAACCTGAACACTGCCAACCGCGAGGAGCTGCGCGGGCTGCTGCTGCTGTCGGAAGCCCAGATTTCGCACCTGCTGGAGCACCGGCAGCGGCGCGGCAGCCTGCTCAGCTTGTATGAGCTGCAAAGCATCGAGGGCTTCGACCTGCGCACGATTTACCGCGTGGCGCCCTTCGTGACGGTGCAGGCCAATGCCGGCGGCAGCCGCGCGCCGCTGTGGCAGCGCATAGCCCGCGAAGACAACAACGCCTTGTTTGTGCGCTACGAGCGGGTGCTGCAGCAGCGCCAGGGCTACACCGCCGCCGACAGCAGCCGCGGCGGCCTCACTAGCCGCTACCTCGGCTCGCCCGACAAGCTCATGGTGCGCTACCGCGTCAGCCACGCCCGCGACTTCAGCCTAGGCGTCACGGCCGAGAAGGACGCCGGCGAGTCGCTCACCTGGAGCCCCGGCTCCCGCCGCTACGGCGCCGACTTCTACTCCGCCCACTTCCTGCTCCAGGAGCGCGGCAAGCTCAAAACCCTGGCCCTGGGCGACTACCAGCTGCAGTTCGGGCAGGGGCTGCTGCTGTCGTCGGGGCTGGCGGTGGGCAAGGGGGCCGAAACCATCACCACCATCCGCCGCAGCAGCCTGGGCGTGCGGGCCTATTCGTCCTTGCTCGAAAGCACGTTTTTCCGGGGGGCGGCGGCCACGGTAGCGCTGGCGCCCACCGTGCGGGCCACCGCCTTCTTCTCCCGCAAGCGGGTGGATGCCAGCGTGCAGTCCGCCACTGACTCCCTGGCCCAGTTCGACGAGTTTTCCTCGGGTTTGCTGCTTACCGGCTTTCACCGCACCGCCAACGAGCTGGATAACCGGCAGGCCTTGCGCGAGACAATCGGGGGCGGCAACCTGACCTACACCAGCCGCAGCGGCCACCTCAGCGGCGGCCTCACCGCCGTCGATACCCACTTCGACAAGGCCATTCAGCGCCAGGCCGAACCCTACAAC
>Ga0247729_10000306_pt1 | contig 21390 bp, 22 predicted proteins | sample UWRJL133311R2_FD_180958 | JGI IMG/M metagenome (GOLD analysis project Ga0247729, IMG submission 180958) | Plant litter microbial communities from Arlington Agricultural Research Station in Wisconsin, United States - UWRJ-L133-311R-2 | ecosystem: Environmental > Terrestrial > Plant litter >... | reverse complement strand
GTGCTGCTCTATTGCGCTCGCTACTTCCGTGACGACGAGGTAGGTCTCGGACGCTTCGCCGGAATCCTGCTGGCGTTCAGCGGCGCCATGTACGGGCTCGTTATCGCCGACGACGTGTACCTGCTCTTCATCTTCTGGGAAGCCACGAGCGTTTTCTCCTATCTGCTCATCGGCCACTACACCGGCAAGAAAGCGAGTCGCGGAGCAGCACTGCAGGCCTTGCTGGTCACAACCCTCGGTGGGTTGGTCATGCTCGTCGGGCTCATCCTGCTCGCCGTCGAGACCGGCACCTCGCGTGTGTCCGAGATCATCGCCGCCTCTCCCGAAGGCACACTCGTCACGGTCGCCGTGATGCTCGTACTCGTGGGTGCGCTGTCGAAGTCGGCGATCGTCCCCTTCCACTTCTGGTTGCCGGCAGCGATGGCAGCGCCGACCCCGGTGAGCGCCTACCTGCACGCTGCGGCGATGGTGAAGGCCGGCATCTACCTCATCGCCCGTTTCGCGCCTGGCTTCGCCGACACTCCCGGCTGGCGGGAAGTGCTCGTCACCCTCGGTGTGATCACCATGCTCGTCGGAGGATGGACCGCCCTCAAGCAAACTGACCTCAAACTGGTGCTCGCCCACGGAACAGTGAGCCAGCTCGGCTTCCTCACGATCGTCATCGGGTACGGAACCCGCAACGTGCAGCTCGCGGCCCTCGCCCTCTTGCTCGGCCACGCGCTGTTCAAGTCGACGCTCTTCCTCATCGTCGGAATCATCGACCACCGCGCCGGCACGCGTGACCTGCGCAAGCTCTCCGGGCTCGGCCGGGAGGCACCGGTGCTCGCCGTACTCGCCGCTCTTGCGCTCGCCTCGATGGCCGGGCTTCCGCCGACCCTTGGCTTTGTCGCCAAGGAGGGAGTGCTCACGTCACTTCTCGAAGATGCCACGACCGGGCATCCGCTCGGCTGGATCGCACTCATCGGTGTGGTTCTCGGATCCGTGCTCACCGCCGCCTACAGCCTGCGGTTCTTCTGGGGTGCGTTCGCCCGCAAGCCCGGTGTCGAGACAGTGCGACCCGTGCGCGAGAGTGTCGGTTTCTTCTTCGCCCCAGCGGTGCTCGCTGTCTCGGGCCTCGTGCTCGGACCACTCGCCGGGATTGTCGATGGCTGGCTGGTCGGATACGCCGACGTCTTCCCCGAAGAAGGCGAGCCGTACCATCTCGCACTCTGGCACGGGTTGGAGCCCGCGCTGGGCCTCACGGCCGTAACCGTCATTCTTGGAATAGTGCTGTTCCTGCAGCGCGACCGCTTCGGCCGGCTGCAGTCGACGCTCGGGTCCGGAATCTCGGCCGCCAATGCGTACTGGTCGTCCATGCGGTTCATCGCCCGCACCGCCGCCCGCACGACCAGCCTCACCCAGCGCGGTTCGCTGCCGTTCTACCTCACCGTGATCTTCCTGGTCTTCGTCGGCGCCGTCGGCACCGCGCTCGCGTTCAACCGCAGCTGGCCGACCGAGATCCGCCCGTGGGACTACCCGGCCCAGCTCGCCATCGGCTTCGCCATGATCATCGGCGCGATAGCAGCCACCCGTGCAGCCAAGCGCTTCCAGGCGACCGTGCTCGTCGGCGTCACCGGGTTCGGGATGTCCGCGCTCTTCGTTCTGCAGGGCGCCCCGGACCTCGCACTCACGCAGTTGCTCGTCGAGATCGTCACGCTCGTGGCATTCGTGCTCGTGCTGCGCCGCCTGCCGGCCCGCCTCGGGACCCAGCACGGCAGCTCACGCAAGTTGCTGCGCGCGGTCATCGGAATCACGGTCGGTGCGACCATCGCGTTCGTGGCCGTCGTCGCACTCGGTGCGCGCAGCGGGCTTCCGATCTCGGTCGACTGGCCGCAGCTCGCCTACGAGCAAGGCCACGGCCGCAACGTCGTCAACGTCGTGCTCGTCGACTTGCGCGGCTGGGACACGATGGGTGAACTCTCGGTCATCATCGCGGCGGCCACCGGCGTCGCCAGCCTGATCTTCATCAGTTCGCGCACCGACAACCTGCCACGCATACCGCGCCGCCAGGCCCGCCAGACCATGACCGAGCGCCGTCGGGATTCCGTCGACCCGACGCACTCCGAGAGTGCGCGCGGATCGTGGCTGCTTGCCGGTCGCACCCTCGCCGCGCGCAACCGCTCGATCCTGCTCGAAGTCGTCGTGCGGCTGATCTTCCACGCCATCATCGTCGTGTCGATCTACCTGCTGTTCGCCGGGCACAATGCGCCCGGGGGCGGATTCGCCGGGGGACTCGTCGCCGGGCTCGCCCTGGTCGCGCGCTACCTCGCGGGCGGTCGCTTCGAACTCGGAGCAGCCGCACCGATCGACGCCGGAAAACTGCTCGGCATCGGCCTCATCATGTCGGTGGGCACCGCGCTCGTCCCGATCTTCCTCGGGGCCGACGCACTTACCTCGACCTTCTTCGAGGGCGGGATCTGGCTGTTCGGGCACGTCGAGTTCGTCACGTCGACGTTCTTCGACATCGGCGTATACCTCGTGGTCATCGGTCTCGTGCTCGACGTCCTGCGCAGCCTGGGCGCCGAAGTCGACCGCCAGCAGGAAGAAGAGACGGACGCCGACGTGCCAGAAGAAGCCGGCCGAGCGACCGATGCCGCGGAGGTGCGCTCGTGAGCGTCTCCCTCGTACTCCTCATCGTGATGGTCGTGCTCTACGCCTGCGGCATCTACCTCATGCTCGAACGCAGCATGACCCGGGTGCTGCTCGGATTCCTGCTCGTGGGCAACGCGACGAACCTGCTCATCATCATCATGGCCAGCAAGCCCGGCGTCGCCCCGATCTACGAAGACGGCGTCACCTTCGACGACATGACCGACCCGCTTCCGCAGGCCCTGATCCTGACGGCGATCGTCATCACCTTCGCCGTCTCAGCGTTCCTGCTCGCCCTCATCTACCGCAGCTGGCGCCTCGAACGCGAGGACGACGTCGAGGACGACGCGGATGACGTGGCGATGCGCAGCGGGGAGTCCAGCATCCCCGACGAGCACGTCGAAGAGGGTCCGGTGGACACCGAGTTCGGCAACCGCGCCGAAGCGGCCATCGCCGAAGAGCTCGACCCGGCCACCGAGACTGTCACGCCGGACAACACCGACCTGCCTGTCACGCATCCGAAGGGAGCGAAGAAATGAATCAGCTCGTTCCCCTCGTGGTGCTGATGCCGCTGATCGGTGCCGCACTCGCGCTCATCCTCGGCAAGCGTCCGGCACTACAGCGCATCGTCACGGTCATCGTGCTCGCAGCCGTGCTGGTCGTGGGTGTGCTCATGCTCATCGCCGTCGACGGCGGAGAACCTCTCGTGGTCGAGGTCGGCGGATGGGCGGCGCCGTACGGCATCGTGCTCATAGTCGACAGGCTGGCAGCGTTGATGGTGGTCGTGTCCGCGGCCGTGTTGCTTGCGGTTCTTGTGTTCTCGATCGGCCAGGGTCTCGCCGACGGCCACGACGAGACACCGGTGTCGATCTACTACCCGACCTACCTCATCCTGGCGACCGGTGTTTTCAACGCCTTCATCGCCGGCGACCTCTTCAACCTCTATGTCGGCTTCGAGATCCTGCTGGTCTCGAGTTACGTGCTCATCACCCTCGGCGGAACCCAGGCCCGCATCCGCGCCGGCGTCACCTACATCGTGGTCAGCCTGGTCTCGTCGATGTTCTTCCTCGCGTCGATAGCGATGATCTACGGCGCGGTCGGCACCGTGAACATCGCGCAGATCTCGCAGCGGATGGCCGACATCCCGGCCGACGTGCAGATCATCCTGCACGTCATGCTGCTCGTCGGGTTCGGTATCAAGGCGGCGGTTTTCCCGCTGTCGTTCTGGCTGCCCGACTCCTACCCGACGGCACCAGCCCCGGTCACCGCGGTCTTCGCCGGGTTGCTGACCAAGGTCGGCGTGTACTCGATCATCCGCACCGAGACGGTCATCTTCCCCGGTCCGGAACTCAACACGTTCCTCATGATCGTGGCCTTGCTCACGATGGTCGTCGGCGTGCTCGGTGCTGTGGCCCAGGCCGACATCAAGCGGCTGCTCTCGTTCACACTGGTGAGCCACATCGGGTTCATGATCCTCGGCGTCTCGCTGGGCTCGGCCATCGGCACCGCTGCCGCGATCTACTACATCGTGCACCACATCGTCGTGCAGACGACCCTGTTCCTTGCCACCGGACTCATCGAGCGGCAGGGCGGCTCGACGTCGATCAACAAGCTCGGTGGACTTCTCGCGGCGTCCCCGGTGATCGCAATTCTGTTCTTCCTGCCCGCACTCAACCTCGGCGGCATCCCACCGTTCTCCGGTTTCATCGGAAAGCTCGCACTGTTCGAGGCCTCGGCCGAGCAGGGGAGCCCGCTTGCGTATGTGCTCATCGGTGCCGGTGCGCTCGTGTCGCTGCTCACGCTCTATGCGCTCGTGCGGGTGTGGAACCTCGCGTTCTGGCGCGGAGCCGAAGAAGTCGACGGCTACGAGTCCGAGCTGCTGACGAACCTCAGCGAAGCGCCGCACGGTGTCTCGGTCAAGAAGTCCCGCACAACGCCGCGACTCATGGTCGGAGCGACGGCGGCGATGGTCGCGCTCGGAATCGCGCTCACCGTCTTCGCCGGTCCGCTCTATGGAATCGCGGCCCGCGCCGGCGAGAACCTCGAGGGCCCGTCGTTCTACGTCGACATCGTGTTTCCGGATGGCGTCCCCGCGATAGGGGAGTCAGGCAAATGACCAAGAATGCACAGACCAAGAAAGCGGACAAACGCAGTGAAGTGCGCTGGCAGGTCCGCCGCCAGCTGCCGCTGCTCGTCGCGCTCGTGCTGCTCTGGTCGCTGCTCTGGGGTTCGTTCAGCTGGCTCAACCTCGTCACCGGAATCGTCATCGCCGTCGTGGTGACCCGTGGTCTCTACCTTCCGCCGGTCGAGCTGGCCGGCCGCTTCAACCCACTCTGGTTCGCCTGGTTCCTCATCGCGTTCCTCTACGAGCTCGTCGTCGCGTCGTTCCAGGTCGCGTTCCAGGCGTTCTCGCCGCGCGCCATCCGCTCGAACGCTGTCATCGCGGTCCAACTGCGCACCCGTTCGGACTTCATCATGACGATCACCTCGATCGCGCTCTCGCTCATCCCCGGGTCGCTCATCGTCGAGGTGGACCGCGACCAATCGATCCTCTACCTGCACGCGCTCGGCACCCGTGACCAGGACGACATAGACAGGGTGCGCGACGACGTGCTCTCGGTCGAGGGCCGACTGGTGAAGGCTCTCGGGTCGCGCGACGACATCCGGAGGTTGAACTGATGGACATCGCACTGGGCATCGTGTATTTCGCCGCCGGCCTCATGTTCACGGCGGCGGCCCTTCTGGCCGTCTCTCGGATCGTTCGGGGGCCGTCCATTCTCGACCGCGTCATCGCATCCGACGTCCTGCTGACCACGCTGTTGCTTGCCATCGGCGCGGAGATGGTGATCAACGGGCACACCCGTACGATCCCGCTCATGGTCGTGCTGGCTGCGACCGCCGTGTTCGGAACGATCGCCGTCGCGAGGTACGTCTCGAAACAAGACAAGCCCGCTACCGACGAGCCCGCTACTGATAAGCCCATCCCCGATGAGCCCGCACTCGATATCGAAGAGGGGAGCGGCAAATGACCTTCGACGACGCCCTCGACCTCGCGGCCGCGATCTGCCTACTGCTCGGCGCGTTCCTGTCGCTCGCGGCCGGGATCGGCCTGCTGCGGTTTCCGGATGCCCTGAGCCGCCTGCACGCGGCCACCAAGCCGCAGGTACTCGGCCTGCTCTTCATCGTTGCCGCGATCGCGCTGGGTTCACGCAGCATGGCGGCGCTGCTCGCCCTGCTTCCGGTGCTCCTGTTCCAGGTGCTGACGGCGCCGATCTCGGCCCATATGGTCGGTCGTGCCGGGTATCGCACCGGCAACTTCCGGCGTGAGCTGCTCATCGTCGACGAGCTCGAGAATGCTGTCGACAAAGCCAGCCGCGAGGCCGACGCAGCGGGCGAACCCGTCGAAGACCGCGGTGTGGGTCCGGCGCCGACCAGCTAGCTCCCGCGCACGCGTCAACGCGGGGCCCGCGCGGGTTCTACACTCGTAACATGCCGGAAACAGCCAACCCAGCTCCTGACATCAAACCCCGCTCGCGTACCGTCACTGACGGTATTGAAGCCCTGACTTCGCGGGGCATGTTGCGCGCCGTCGGGATGGGTGACGCCGACTGGGAGAAGCCGCAGATCGGTATTGCGAGCTCGTGGAACGAGATCACGCCGTGCAACCTGTCGCTCGACCGCCTCGCGCAGGCAGCGAAAGAAGGCGTGCACGGCGGCGGGGGATACCCGCTGCAGTTCGGTACCGTCAGTGTCAGCGACGGCATCTCGATGGGCCACGAGGGCATGCACTTCTCGCTCGTCTCGCGTGAGGTCATCGCCGACTCCGTAGAGGTCGTCATGCAGGCCGAGCGCCTCGACGGCTCCGTGCTGCTCGCCGGATGCGACAAGTCGATCCCCGGAATGCTCATGGCATCCGCGCGACTCGACCTGTCGAGCGTGTTCCTGTACGCCGGGTCGATCGCTCCGGGCTGGGTCAAGCTCAGTGACGGCACCGAGAAAGACATCACCATCATCGACTCGTTCGAGGCCGTCGGCGCGGTCAAGGCCGGCAAGATGAGCTTGGAAGATGCCAAGCGCATCGAGTGCGCCTTCGCTCCCGGCGAGGGAGCCTGCGGCGGCATGTACACCGCCAACACCATGGCGAGCGTCGCCGAAGCACTCGGCCTCAGCCTTCCCGGTTCGGCGAGCCCGGCGTCCGCAGACCGTCGTCGTGACTACTACGCCCACCGCTCGGGCGAGGCAGTCGTCAACCTGCTGCGCCTCGGCATCACCACCCGCGACATCCTGACCAAGAAGGCGTTCGAGAACGCCATCGCCGTCGGAATGGCGCTCGGCGGGTCCACCAACATCGTGCTGCACCTGCTTGCCATCGCCCACGAGGCCGAGGTCGAGCTCACCCTCGACGACTTCAACCGCATCGGCGACAAGGTTCCGCACATCGGTGACCTCAAGCCGTTCGGCAAGTACGTCATGAACGACGTCGACCGCCACGGTGGCATCCCGGTGCTCATGAAGGCTCTGCTCGACGCCGGCCTCATGCACGGCGATGCCCTCACCGTCACCGGCAAGACTCTCGCCGAGAACCTCGCCGAGCTCGACATCCAGCCGCTCGACGGCGAGGTCCTGCGCACTCTCGACAACCCGATCCACGCCACCGGCGGGCTCACCGTGCTCAAGGGCACGTTCGCCCCCGAGGGTGCAGTCGTCAAGACGGCCGGCTTCGACGCCGAGACCTTCGAGGGCCCGGCCCGCGTGTTCGAGCGCGAGCGCGCGGCTCTCGATGCCCTCACCGAAGGAACCATCAAGGCGGGCGAGGTAGTGGTCATCCGCTACGAGGGTCCGAAGGGTGGACCCGGAATGCGCGAGATGCTGGCCATTACGGCTGCCATCAAGGGCGCGGGCCTCGGTAAAGATGTACTACTGTTGACGGACGGCAGGTTCTCAGGCGGCACAACCGGACTGTGTATCGGCCACATAGCTCCCGAAGCAGTGGACGCAGGTCCAATTGCATTCGTGCGCGATGGTGATCTCATACGGGTCGATATCGCAGCTCGCTCGCTCGACCTACTTGTCGATCCCGCAGAGCTGGAAGCTCGCCGCAACGGCTGGGCTCCTCTCCCTCCTCGCTACACTCGTGGCGTTCTCGCGAAGTACGCAAAGCTCGTTCGTTCTGCCGCCCAAGGTGCGGTAACCGGCTAACGACTCGACTGCTTCGCCCGCAGCCCCGATCACCATCCAAAGGATCCTTCTCTATGACCGCGGATTCCACGCCCATCCCCACGGCTAAGGCGCGCGCGCCCCGGCCGGCCGAGCCGGAGATCCTCACGGGTTCCGGCGCGGTACTCCGATCACTCAAGAACCTGGGCATCACCGACGTATTCGGCCTGCCCGGCGGCGCCATCATCCCGTTCTACGACGAGCTGATGGCCGACACCGACATCCGTCACATCCTGGTCCGCCACGAGCAGGGTGCTGGGCACGCTGCCGAGGGCTACGCCGCGTCGTCCAACCGCGTCGGAGTCGCCATCGCGACCTCCGGGCCCGGTGCGACAAACCTCGTCACCGCCATCGCGGATGCCTACATGGACTCGGTGCCGCTGCTCGCGATCACCGGACAGGTGTTCTCGACCCTGATGGGAACGGACGCCTTCCAGGAGGTCGACATCATCGGAATCACGATGCCGATCACCAAGCACTCGATCCTCGTGAAGGACCCGGCAGACGTGCCCGCCGCCATTGCGTCGGCGTACCACATCGCCTCGACCGGTCGCCCGGGCCCCGTGCTCGTCGACATCACCAAGGACGCCCAGCAGAATTCTGCGCCGTTCATCTGGCCACCCGTTCTCGACCTCCCCGGTTACCGCCCGGTCACCAAGGCGCACGGCAAGCAGATCCTCGCCGCCGCCGAGCTGCTGGCGAACGCCGAACGCCCCGTGTTCTACGTGGGCGGTGGCGTCATCCGCTCGCAGGCATCGGACGAACTGCTCACGCTCGTCGAGAAGACCGGGGTTCCGGTTGTCACGACGCTCATGGCCCGCGGCGCTTTTCCCGATTCGCACGAGCAGCACCTCGGTATGCCCGGCATGCACGGTACGGTTCCCGCGGTTCTCGGCCTGCAGGAGAGCGACCTCATCATCGCTCTCGGCGCCCGCTTCGACGACCGTGTCACCGGAAAGACGAGCGAGTTCGCTCCGAACGCCAAGATCGTTCACGTCGACATCGACCCGGCCGAGATCGGCAAGATCCGCGCGGCAGACGTTCCGATCGTGGGCGATGCCCGCGAGGTGATCGTCGACCTCACCGCAGCCTGGGCTGACGCCGCGGCCGCCCACACCCCTGACTACGCGGAGTGGTGGACGCGTCTCACGACGCTCAAGCAGCAGTTCCCGCTCGGGTACACGATGCCCGACGACGGCCTGCTCTCACCACAGCAGGTCATCGAGCGCATCGGCCAGATGAGCGGACCGGAGGCCGTCTACGCCGCCGGAGTCGGACAGCACCAGATGTGGGCTGCCCAGTTCATCAAGTACGAGCGTCCGAACGCCTGGCTCAACTCCGGTGGAGCCGGCACCATGGGTTACGGGGTTCCGGCGGCCATGGGCGCGAAGGTCGCTCAGCCCGACCGCGTGGTGTGGGCGATCGACGGCGACGGATGCTTCCAGATGACCAACCAGGAGCTCGCCACCTGCGTCATCAACAACATCCCGATCAAGGTCGCGATCATCAACAACTCGAGCCTCGGCATGGTTCGCCAGTGGCAGACGCTGTTCTACGACGGACGCCACTCGTTCACCGACCTCAACACGGGGCACGGAACGGCGATGGTTCCCGACTTCGTGAAGCTGGCCGACGCCTATGGCGCGCTCGGCATCCGCGTGACGAAGCAGGAAGAGGTGGATGCTGCCATCCAGCTCGCCCTCGACACCAACGACCGCCCCGTGGTCATCGACTTCATCGTGAGCCGTGACTCGATGGTGTGGCCGATGGTTCCCCAGGGAGTCGGCATGAGCCAGGTGCAGTACGCCCGCGATCACGCCCCCGAGTGGGAAGAGGAGTAACGACCATGAGCCACGTGCTTTCCCTTCTCGTCGAAGACAAACCCGGTCTGCTGACTCGCGTCGCCGGACTGTTCGCCCGTCGCGGCTTCAACATCGAGAGCCTCGCCGTCGGTAAGAGCGAGATCCCCGGACTCTCGCGCATCACCGTCGTCGTCGACGTCGAAGAGCTGCCGCTCGAGCAGGTGACCAAGCAGCTGAACAAGCTGATCAACGTCATCAAGATCGTCGAGCTCGAGCCAAACCAGTCGGTGCAGCGCGAGCATCTGCTGATCAAGGTGCGCGTCGACAACAACTCGCGGTCGCAGATCCTCGAAGCCGTAAACCTGTTCCGTGCCCGCGTCGTCGATGTCGCAACGGATGCCCTGGTGATCGAGGCGACCGGCGACAGCGGCAAGATCCAGGCGTTGCTCCGCATCCTCGAGCCCTACGGCATCAAGGAGATCGCCCAGAGCGGCCTCCTCGCCATCGGCCGCGGCGGCAAGAGCATCACCGAGCGCGTCTTCAAATCCTGACCAGCCCCGCTGGCTTCCTGAACCAACACACACTGCTCTACCCAAACAAGGAGAACCACAAAGTGACCGAGATTTTCTACGACAAGGATGCCGACCTCGCCCTGATCCAGGGCAAGAAGGTCGCCGTCATTGGTTACGGCTCGCAGGGCCACGCCCACGCGCAGAACCTTCGCGACTCGGGCGTAGAGGTCGTCGTCGGCCTCAAGGCCGACTCGAAGTCGAAGCCGAAGGCGGAAGAGGCCGGTTTCACGGTCCTCACCTCGGCCGAGGCCGCTGCCTGGGCTGACGTCATCGTCATCCTCGCACCCGACCAGAGCCAGCGTCACCTGTACGCAGACGACATCGCGTCGAACCTGTCCGAGGGCAAGACCCTCGTCTTCGGCCACGGCTTCAACATCCGCTTCGGCTACATCACGGCTCCGGCCGGCGTCGACGTCGTTCTCGTTGCTCCCAAGGGACCGGGTCACACCGTTCGCCGCGAGTACGAAGCCGGCCGTGGCGTTCCCGTCATCGTCGCCGTCGAGCAGGACGCGACCGGATCTGCCTGGGACCTCGCCTGGTCGTACTCCAAGGCGATCGGCGGACTCCGCGCCGGTGGCATCAAGACCACGTTCACCGAAGAGACCGAGACCGACCTGTTCGGTGAGCAGGCTGTTCTCTGTGGTGGTGTTTCGCAGCTCGTTCAGTACGGCTTCGAGACCCTGACCGAGGCCGGCTACCAGCCGCAGATCGCGTACTTCGAGGTGCTGCACGAGCTCAAGCTCATCGTCGACCTCATGTGGGAGGGTGGCATCGCCAAGCAGCGTTGGAGCGTCTCCGACACCGCTGAGTACGGCGACTACGTCTCCGGCCCGCGCGTCATCACCCCGGACGTCAAGGAGAACATGCAGGCCGTTCTCGCCGACATCCAGTCCGGCGCATTCGCGACCCGTTTCATCGAGGACCAGGACGCCGGAGCTCCCGAGTTCCTCGCGCTGCGCGAGAAGGGTGCAGCGCACCCGATCGAGGCCACCGGCAAGGAACTCCGCGCGCTCTTCGCGTGGAAGCAGCAGGATGCTGACTACACCGACGGTTCGGCTGCTCGCTAGCGCTCGCTTCCGCTGAACGGAAAACTCAGGCCCAGCGGCCTGCCCGACTCCCTGAGGGAGGTCGGAGGGGGCTCTGGGCCTGAGTTTTGCAGAAACCTCGCCGCCAACCTTGGCGGGGACCTCGCCCCCGGCAGGAATCACCATTCTTGCCGGGGGCGTCTTCTCATTTAACGCACCACTGGCCGCTCTAGAATCGATGCATGGCTAAGACTGCAGTGCACTTCGGTGCCGGAAATATCGGGCGCGGTTTTGTCGCGCAGTTCCTGCACGCGAGCGGCTACGAAGTGGTCTTCGCCGATGTGAGCGAAGAGCTCATCGGCGCACTCCAGGCCCAGGACAGCTACCAGGTCATCGAGGTCGGAGAAGACGCGAAGACCCACGTTGTCGACAACTACCGGGCGATCAACTCGAAGTCGCACGAAGCCGACGTCATCGCCGAGATCGCCAAGGCGGACGTTGTCACGACGGCCGTCGGCGCCCGAATCCTACAGTTCATCGCCCCGGTCATCGCCAAGGGGCTCGCTGCACGAGCCGCGGATGCTGCCCCGCTCGTCGTCATCGCCTGCGAGAACGCGATAAACGGCACCGACATCCTCGCCACCGAGGTGCGCAAGCACGACGCCGCGACCAACGCGATCTTCGCCAACTGCGCCATCGACCGCATCGTCCCCGAGCAGCACGGCGGGCTCGACGTCACCATCGAGTCGTTCTTCGAGTGGGTCGTCGACCGCACCCCGTTCGGCGGAACCACCCCCGACATCTTCGGCGTCACCTGGGTCGACGACCTCGGGCCCTTCATCGAGCGCAAACTCTTCACCGTGAACACCGCTCACGCCGCTGCGGCCTACCACGGCATCGATCGTGGCTGGGTGAGCATCCGTGAAGCCCTGGCGACCCCCGAGCTGCAGGCCGAGGTGCGCGCCGTTCTCGAAGAGACCAAGACGTTGCTGGTCGAGAAGCACGGCTTCTCACCCGACGAGCAGCAGAAGTACATCGAGAAGACGCTTGTGCGCATCTCGAACCCGCACCTCCCCGACACCTGCGAACGGGTCGGACGCAACCCGCTGCGCAAGCTCAGCCGCAACGAGCGCTTCATCGGCCCCGCCGCCCAGCTCGTCGAGCGCGGCCAGACCGCGTGGGACCTTTTGAACGCCGTCGGTGCAGCACTGCGCTTCGATGTTCCGGATGACGCGGAGAGCGTCGAGCTGCAGGGCATGCTCGCAAGTGGCAAGCCTGCAGAAGAACTCGCGACGACCATCACTGGTATCGAGTCAGACCACCCGCTCTTCCCCTACCTGGTGGAGGTCTTCCAGCTGCGCCTGGCGTAAGCCCTAGGCCGGGAACTCCAGCCCGGCGATGCCCTGCAGGTCGACCCAGGTGCGCTCGGGCGTGCGGATGACCGTGAACAGCACGTGCGAACACTCGCAGCAGTGCACGGCGAAGCCGGCTTCGTCCATCTCCACCAGCGCCCGGGCGAGAACAGTGGTGTCGTGGCAGTGGCGGCACTCGCCGGTGGCCAGCGTCATGTCGGCGCGGAAGATCTCCGAGAGCGGGCCGGCAAGGGCATTTCCGTCGACATGGGTGACCATCAGGCTCCTCCGAACCGCTCCGTCTTGACCGCTGCCGGTTCGTGGCCGAGTTCGACCAGCCAGGTGGCGACGCTCTCGACGAATCCAGTGGGACCGCACACGAACACGGCGGGTGTTCCCGACGAGGGGAAAGTCGCGCTGCGCAATGCGTCGAGCGTGACCCGCCCGGCCGGCGTCGGCCAGCCCTCGGGTGCCTGCCTCGTGTAGACCCAGGTGATCTCGAGCCCGTCACCCTCGAGGCGCGCGAGCTCGTCGGCGAAGAATGCGTCTTCCGGTGTGCGCACGGAGTACAACAGCCGGAACTTCGCGGTGCTCTCCGACGCGGCATGCGACCGGATCATCGCGATGAGCGGCACGATGCCCGAGCCGCCACCGATCAGCTGGACATCCCCGGCCTGGGGGACCCCGTCGATCTCGGGGCGCCAGACGAACCATCCGCCGAGTGGGCCGCGCAGCTCCAGCTGGTCGCCTTTCTGCACCTCGTCGACGAGGTACGGCGAGACTTCGCCGTCGGGAAGCTTGTCGACCGCGAGCTGCACCCATTCGCCGTCGCCGGCGGACGCGATCGAGTACGACCGCACAGCCTGGTAGCCGTCAGGGGCCGACAACCTGACATCGACGTGTTGTCCGGCGATATTGCCCGGCCATCCGGGCACGTCGATGGTGATGCTGCGCCCGGTCGGCGTTTCGGTGCGAGTCGAAACCACGGTGCCCACCTTCCAGCCCGAGGTCACCAATAGCGCTGCTCGCGCCAGGGGTCACCGTAGAGGTGGTACCCGTTCTGCTCCCAGAACCCCGGGTCGTCGTCGCTATGCATGACGAGGCCGTGGATCCACTTGGCGCTCTTCCAGAAGTACAGGTGTGGCACCAGCAGGCGGGCGGGCCCGCCGTGTTCCGGATGCAGCGGCTCACCGTCGAACTCGAAGGCGATCCACGCCTTGCCATCGAGCAGGTCTTCGAGGGGCAGGTTGGTGGTGTATCCGCCATAGGAGTGGGCCATCACGTAGGCGTCGGTCGTATCGACGTCGGCGAACAGGGTGTCGAGCGAGACCCCGCGCCACGAGGTACCGAGCTTCGACCACCGGGTCACACAGTGGATGTCGGTGCCGATGTCTTCGATCGGCAGCGCCATGAGCTGGTCCCAGGTCCAGGTGTGCGTCTGCCCGGACTCGGTGCGGATGCTGAATTCCCAGTCCGCCGTGTCGATATCGGGCGTCGGCCCGGCCGACAGTACGGGAAAATCTTCGGTCAGGAATTGGCCGGGCGGCAGGTCGGGAGAGCTATCCCGGCGACGTCCGGTGAAACCACGAGAAATGACGGCCATTTCGGTGCTCCTTCAGTTGCGTTCAGACTACTGAACACTGGTGCCGCGTGAGTAGCCCTGTCTCTACCTGGTACACCCCCGGCTCTCACAGGCCGCGCGGGCTAGGGTTGACGAATGACCAGCATCGCCCTCGGGCTCCCGGCGATCCGCCGCGATCCGGCGAGCATGCCGCCGGCCGTCGGCCGCCCCGCGCATCCCGGGCTCATCGACAGCTACGGTCGTGTGGCCCACGACCTGCGTGTCTCGATAACCGAGAAGTGTTCCCTGCGCTGCACCTACTGCATGCCCGAGGCTGGACTTCCGGCGATCGCGCGGGAGAACCTGCTCACCGCAGACGAGATCGCCCGGCTGGTGGGCATCGGTGCGCGCGACCTCGGCATCCGCGATGTGCGCTTCACCGGGGGAGAGCCGCTCATGCGAGCCGATCTCGCGGAGATCATCGCCAAGAGCTCGGCCGTCGCTGCCGGGGCATCGATCTCGATGACCACAAACGCTATCGGCCTCGACAAGCGCATCGACGAACTCGTCGCCGCGGGCCTGAACCGCATCAATATCTCGCTCGACACCGTCGACCGTGACCATTTCGCGCGACTCACCCGCCGAGACCGGCTTCCCTCGGTCTTCGCCGGCATCGCCGCAGCCAAGGCCGCCGGTATTGCGCCGCTCAAGATCAACGCCGTGCTCATGCGCGACACACTTGCCGGCGCTGTCGACCTGCTGGAATGGTCGCTGGCAAACGGATGCCGCCTGCGGTTCATCGAGCAGATGCCGCTCGACGCAGACGAGCAGTGGGCACGCGACAACATGGTCGATGCGTCGGAGCTTCTCGAAGTGCTGCAGAGCCGCTTCGTGCTCAGCCAGCCGCATCGCGAAGACCCGTCGGCACCCGCCGAAGAGTGGCTCGTGAATGGCGGACCCGGGACCGTGGGCATCATCGCCTCGGTCACCCGCTCGTTCTGCGAAGCCTGCGATCGCACTCGACTGACCGCCGAGGGAACAGTGCGTTCCTGCCTGTTCGGCGACGACGAGACCGACTTGCGCTCCCTGCTGCGCGGCGGAGCCGACGACGTGGTGATCGCCGACTGGTGGCGTGCGGCGATGTGGGGCAAGCAGGCCGGCCACGGCATGGACCTCGCTGGCTTTGTGCGGCCCACCCGCAGCATGGGGGCCATCGGTGGCTAGTACCGTCGTCCGCTACTTCGCGGCGGCCGCTGAGGCTGCCGGGCTCGAGCAGGAGACGCTCGACGCCCCGGCGACCGCCGGCGAGCTGCGAACCCTGCTGGTCGACCGCTATGGCGACGCGATGGCCCGGGTCTTTGCATCCGGATCATTCCTCGTCGACGGCGTGGTCAGCCGTGACCCGTCGACTCTGATCGGCGCAACCGTCGATGTGCTGCCGCCCTTCGCCGGCGGCTGACTCACCCCTTCCCCGTACCAGGAGACACCTATGACTTCACCAGCCGACCTCGCAACCAGCTACTCAGCGACCCTGCCCGACTGGGTGCTCGGAGAGGTGGATGCACTCGATGGCCCGTTCGCCACGGATATCGACAAGGTGCGCTTCACCAATCTTCTCGCCCGGCGCAATCACCTCGAGGGCACGGGTGGCCCGTTCGCCGCGCTCGTGCTCGATTCGGCTACCGGCGAGATCGTCTCGGTCGGGGTCAATCTCGTGCTCAGTTCGGGGCTGTCGTCGAGCCACGCAGAAGTTGTCGCGCTCTCCCTTGCGCAAGTGCGCACCGGCAACTGGGACCTCGGCGCGGATGCCGCTGTAGGTCGTGAACTCGTCGTCAACTGGCGCCCGTGTGCGCAGTGCTACGGCGCGCTGCTCTGGGCCGGGGTCACCCGGCTGGTCATCGCCGGCGACGGGCCAGAGGTCGAAGAGCTCACCCACTTCGACGAGGGCCCGATGCGCGACGACTGGGCTGCCCAGCTCGAGAGCCGCGGTGTCAGTGTCTCGATCGACGTGCTGCGCGACGAGGCGATCGAGGTATTCCGCGAATACGGCGAGCGAGTGGCCGAGGGAAAGGTCGTCGTCTACAACGGACGCGGAACCGGTCCGTTCGCGTCGGAGTAGGCCCGGGGCAGACAGACGGGTCTTCTCGAGCACTTTTGCTCGCCGACGAAGAATCCATACAAAGTGATAATAATTTCTTAAAAACCCGCGTCACGATTTAGGGTGAGAGCAGTCTCTATTCCTAAGAAGGCATCCAACGACGAATGCCACATGATGCGGGGAGAGAAATGCGCACACATATTCTGGCTAACGACCTGGTACTGATCGATCTCGACCAGGTCGAGCACATAGCGCTGTCCCACTCGCTCAGCCGGGTGATGTCGACCATCGAGCCGAGTGATATCGAGCGCACCTTGCTCGCCGATATCGAAGACGCGTACGAGTTCGTGTACAGCGTCTACGTACTCGACGCGGGCGCCCGCCTCACCGGCACCGGCTGGCTGCCGTTCGAGCACCTCGACGATTCGCTCGTCACGGCGGATGACGGGGTCACCCCGGTGCTGCAGATCGCGTACGCGCCGAACGGCTCGACCTGGTGCCTCACGCTCGACCAGTTACGGTTCGTCGAACTGGCGATCGCCGCGCAGGCGCGGTTCGCCTCCGTGCTGTCAGAGGTGGCGTAGCCCCACTGCCGACCGCGTGGTCGGAGGTTAGAGTCCGACCCACTCGTTGGTGCCGCCCTCGATGTGCTGGCGCTTCCAGATCGGGACCGTCTGCTTGATCAGGTCGACGAGTGCCTGGGTGGCGGCAAACGCTTCGGCGCGATGCGGTGAGGCGACTGCGGCAACCAGTGCGACGTCGCCGATCGCGAGTGCGCCGGTGCGATGCGCAGCAGCTACCCGCAGGCCGGTCCCGGTCGCGATCTGCTCGCAGGCCTCCTGCAGAAAGCGCAGGGCATCCGGGTGCGCGGTGTAGTCGAGGGCACGCACGAGCTGTCCGTGGTCGTGGTCGCGGACGATGCCACGGAAGGTCACCAGGGCGCCGTTCTCTTTCGAGAGCACGAAATTCTCGATGAGGGTCTCGTCGAGCGGGGGCTACGAGAGGATGGCGAGCACTGCGGTTCCGGTGGGGATCGGGTCAGTCATGGCTTCCGCCTCCCTCGACCTGGGCGACGAGGTGGTCGAGCAGGTCGGTGAGCACGGCCAGGCCGTCTTTCACCCCGCCGGGTGATCCGGGCAGGTTGACGATCACGGTTCCGGATGCCGTACCCGCGACTCCGCGCGAGAGCGCGGCTTTCGGCGTCACGGCAAGTCCACGCAGCCGTATTGCCTCGCTGACGCCGGGCAGTTCGCGGTCGAGCAGCGCGCTTGTCGCTTCCGGTGTGCGGTCGGTGGGGCTCATGCCTGTGCCGCCCGTCGTGATGATGACTGCGGGCGCTGTCGCGACGACGCGGGCGAGTTCGGCTGCGACGTCGGCATCCGCCACTATCGTCACCGCGTCGACGGCGTAACCGCGGGCTTCGAACCAGGCGCTGCTGACCGGGCCGGTGGTGTCTTCGCGTTCACCGGTCGCTCCGGTCGTCGAGGCGACGACGACCGCGGCTGTCTGGTGGCGCACGCTCGGGGAAACCTCGACGGTGTCCACACCGGCGCGCGACCACTCGCCGTGTTTGCCACCGGTTTTCGTTTCGAGCCGCACGTCGGTCAGGGTCGCCCGGGCGTCGACGGCCTTGATCATGTCGTGGAGGGTGAGCCCGGCGATCGCTACCGCGGTCAAGGCTTCCATCTCGACACCGGTCTGGCCGGTCGTCTTGGCCGTCGCCGTAATGAGGATGGCGTCGTCGCTGAACGCGAAGTCGACCTTGACCGAGGTCAGCGCGAGCTGGTGGCAAAGCGGGATGAGCTCGCTGGTCTTCTTCGCACCCGAGATTCCGGCAATGCGTGCCGTCGCGAGTACGTCGGCTTTGGGCAGGTCGTCGGCGCGGACGAGCGCGATGACATCGGGGCGCGTGACCACACGACCGGTCGCGGTCGCTGTTCGCGCGGTGACTGCCTTGTCGCCGACGTCGACCATGCGGGCGCGGCCCTGGTCGTCGGTGTGGGTCAAAGACGTGTGGGTCGAAGTCCCGGCCTCAGAGAATCCAGATGTCAACGGTGCTGCCTTCCTCGATGCGAGTGGTCTCGAGCGGAACGTCGATGAGGGCGTCGGATGCCGCAAGCCCGGCCACGAGGTGCGATCCCGGTCCGGCCACAGTCTCCACTCTTCCACCCTCGAGTCGGCGTGCGCGCAAGAACTGGCGTTTTCCCGGTGCAGACGTGATGGTTCCGACGAGCACGCGGCTCTCGCGCTGTGCCGGGGCGCTGCCCGACCATTCCCGCAGCAGGGGAGCGAGAAAGATCTCGACCGAGAGTTGCGTGCTGACCGGGTTACCGGGAAAGCAGAGCACGGGGGTTCCGTCGACGACTGCTGTTGCCTGTGGCCCGCCGGGCTGCATCGCAACATGGCCGACGAGAGCTCCGAGCGGTTCCAGTGCTTCGCGGACGACTTCGTAGTCGCCCATCGAGATGCCGCCGGAGGTGACGATGATGTCGCTCGACTCGGACGCCGAATGCAGGGCCTCGGTCATGGCCGTGACATCGTCGGTGACGCGCGCGGTGAAGGTGACGACAGCGCCAGCGGACTGCACCGCTGCCTGCACGGCGACGGAGTTCGCGTCGAAGACCTGGCCGAGCGTGGGTGTCGATTCGACGCCGACGAGTTCGGAGCCGGTGGTGATCACGGCGACGCGAATGCGTTGGCGCACGGCGACCGACCCGATGCCGGCGGCGGCGAGTGCCCCCAGGTGCCGTGAAGCCAGCCGGGTGCCCGCTGGCACGAGCGAGGTTCCGGCGCGGAGGTCGCTGCCGCGCTCCCTCACGTATTCACCGACCCGGCGGCTGCGGGCGATAGTGACCAGGTCGCCGGAGCTCGTGGTGTCTTCGACCGGGACTACGGCATCCGCACCCTCTGGCACGACCGCGCCGGTCATGATGCGCACAGCGGTGCCGGGGGCGAGTGCGGCGGGGGACAGCGGGCGAGCCGCGATCTCGCCGACTATCGGAAGCTCAGCCGGCACGGAAACGATGTCGGCGGCGCGGACGGCGAAACCGTCCATCTGCGAGTTGCGGAACAGCGGAAGGTCGACCGGCGACAGGGTGACATCGACGCTGACCCGCCCGAGCGCTGCGGCGAGCGGCACGGTCTCGGTGCCGGGGTCCACGCCAGACAGCAGGGCGCGGATGTGCTCGGCGTGCTCGTCGACAGTCACGTGGAAACCAGGTGCGTGAGTCATCAGTACCTCTCCATCGATGGGTCGACTGCGCGCGCCCAGGCGTCGATGCCCCCGACCAGGTGACGACTCGAGGCGAAGCCCCGCGAGCGCAGCAGTTCGAGCGCTGACGCCGAGCGGATGCCGTGGTGGCAATACGCCACGATCTCGGTTTGCGGGTCGACGCCGTCGAGTTCTTCGGCGAGGTGACCGAGAGGCACGAGTACAGCCCCGGGCAAGGTCGCGATCGCGGCCTCCCACTCTTCGCGGACGTCGAGCAGCAGCGGGGTGCGGCCGGATCCGAGTTCGGCGGCGAGTTCTGCTGCGGTGACCTCGGTGACATCAGTCGGCACGCCGCAGAAGGCCAGGTAGTCGAACGACTCGACGTCGAGTTCGGTGACCGGCTGGCCGGCGGGGTCGCGTGCGTAGGGGATCTCGCGGAATCCGCCGGAGAGTGCGTCGTAGGTGGTGACGCGGCCGAGCAGCGGTGTGCCGACCCCGGTGATGAGCTTGATCGCCTCTCCGGCCATGATCGAGCCGATGACGGCGACGGTCGTCGGCATCACTCCGCCGTCGGCGCACGACAACACGCTCCCCGGGGGTGGAGGAGTGGGGAAGAGGTCGCGGTAGTGCGGGCCGCGCTCGGCCCAGGCGACGCCGGCTTGCCCGCCGTACTGCGAGACCGCGCCCCAGACGAGCGGGATGCCGGTGATTGCAGCGGCGTCGTTCGCGAGGTACCGGGTGGGGAAGTTGTCGCTGCCGTCGATGACCAGGTCGAACTCGGCGAAGAGGGCGAGCGCGTTGGAACTGTCGAGACGGCCTTCGTAGGCGGAGACCTCGAGCGAAGGGTCGATTGCCGCGATACTCGCCGCGGCCGACGCCGACTTGCTCGAGCCGACATCCGCGAGGGAATGAACGTACTGGCGGTGCAGGTTGCTGAGCTCGACCCGGTCGTCGTCGACGATACCGATGTGGCCGACGCCCGCAGCGGCGAGTGCGGGGATGACGGTGCTTCCCAGCCCGCCAGCGCCGATCACGAGCACGCGTGCGGCGCCCAGGGCCTGTTGTGCGGAGGTGCCGAATCCGGGAAGTGCGACCTGGCGGGCATAGCGCTCTTCGTCCATGGCCCGATTCTCTCAGAGTTCACCGTGAGCCCACCGGCGTCGCCTGGCTGCGCAGGCAATAGACGATAACTGAGGCGCAAATGCGCCTAGGCTGAGCGAAACGAGACTCAGGTTCGGAGGATGGCATGGCGGCGACGGCTTTCAAGGTCAGTGAGGCGGCAGCGCTGCTCGGTGTGAGCGATGACACGATTCGCCGCTGGGCGGATGCCGGTCGTCTGACTCTCTCGCGTGTCGCCAATGGCCCGTCGACCATCGACGGTGTCGAGCTTGCCGGGCTCGCCCAGGAGCTCGCGGCGGAGTCCGCGCTCGCCGAAGCGTTTCCCGCTCACCGGGCGTCCGCGCGCAATCGGCTTACCGGCATCGTCACGAAAGTGACCCGGGATACCGTGATGGCCCAGGTAGAGATGCAGGCCGGGCCGTTCCGTGTCGTCTCGCTCATGAGTCGCGAAGCCGCTGACGAGCTCGAGCTCGAACCCGGGTCGCTTGCCGTTGCGAGTGTCAAGGCCACCACCGTCGTCGTCGAAATTCCCTGACTCGCTTACCCCTCGAAAGGCAGCACCGATGAAGTTCACCTCCCGCACCCCTGCGCTGTTGGGTGCCGTGCTCGTCGCCGGGCTCGCGCTTGCCGGCTGCAGTTCGTCGACTCCCACCACCGACGCGCCGACGCCCACGGCGGAGGCGGGCGGGGCGACGCCCGAGTTCGAGGGAACCGTCACGGTATTCGCCGCTGCATCGCTCACCGAGACGTTCGATGCCCTGAAGCTCGCGTTCGAGTCGGTGAACCCCGGTGTCGAGGTCGTCTA
>Ga0247729_10000305_pt1 | contig 21414 bp, 20 predicted proteins | sample UWRJL133311R2_FD_180958 | JGI IMG/M metagenome (GOLD analysis project Ga0247729, IMG submission 180958) | Plant litter microbial communities from Arlington Agricultural Research Station in Wisconsin, United States - UWRJ-L133-311R-2 | ecosystem: Environmental > Terrestrial > Plant litter >... | reverse complement strand
AATGGCGGCGGCGCGCGACGGCGCCGAGTGAGCATCGATGTCGACCAGGCGTGTCTGGATTTCGGCGATCCGGTCGGGATCGGTGGCGGTCTCGGCTTCCTCCAGCAGGGAGGCGCGTTCGAGGTCGGCCTTCAACACCACCGAAATCAGGCTGGGCGGGCCGTCCGGGGCTTCCTGGGCGAGGCTGCCGATGCGCCAGCGCGGCGGGATCGAGATACTGCCGGTTTCCAGCGGCAGGTCGCCGCGAAGGGCGTGGAACAGGGTGGATTTGCCGACACCGTTGCGGCCGACAAAGCCAACCCGAGAGCCCGGCGTGATCTGCGCGGAACCCTCGTCAATGAGCAGGCGGCCGGCGATCCGGATCGAAATGTCTGAGATTGAAAGCATGCGGCGTTGTCACCGCTGCAGCGCACAAAGGCAACTCAAATGTGGTTGGGGAGCGGTTTACCGCCGAAAAAGAGGCCGGGCTCAGGCCTCTGCGGCGTTGGCGCGGTCCTGACGCTGCATTTCGTCCAGCAGGGCCTGAAGCCGCGACGGCAGCGCGGTGTTTTCCGGCGGCAGGCTTCTGCGCAGCCGCTCGCCGATGGCATTGCTGATCGAGGCGCTGGTCATGCGATCGATCTGCTCCTCGCTGTCGGTGATTCGATTTTGCATCAGATTTCCGCTTCTTGCAGTTGTCACAACTAGGCAAGTCAGGCGGGCGACAATTGTTTCAACATTTGTCGATTTCGGCGAATTTGAGTCAAAAGTTCATAAATCGGAACTTCGACCGCGTCCTCGGACGCGCGGGGCAGGGCCGCTCTGCAGAGGTAACCTGCGGCATATGGTCTGCTCGCTTGCCGTTCCCTTGTCCCGTCGATATAAGCCCGGCAATCTTCCAACGACTGTTTTTCAAGGATAAATCATGGCTATCGAGCGTACCTTTTCGATTCTGAAGCCCGACGCGACCGAGCGCAACCTGACCGGCGCGATCAACGCCATCATCGAAAAGGCCGGCCTGCGCATCGTCGCGCAGAAGCGCATCCTGATGACCCGCAAGCAGGCCGAGACTTTCTATGCCGTGCACAGCGCGCGCCCGTTCTTCGGCGAACTGGTCGACTTCATGATCTCCGGCCCGGTGGTCGTGCAGGTTCTGGAAGGCGAAGGCGCCGTGCTCAAGCATCGCGACGTGATGGGCGCCACCGACCCGTCAAAGGCTGCCGAGGGCACCATCCGCAAGGCGCACGCCAAGTCGATCGGCGAGAACTCGGTGCATGGTTCGGACGCGGTCGAGACCGCCGCCATCGAGATCGCGCAGTTCTTCTCGGGCAACGAGATCGTCGGCTAACGCCGACCCGCACGGCTGCGGCGCCCCGGCGCTGCAGCCGCGCGACCAATACCGGCACAGACCGGACCACGACTTAAGTGATATCAACGGGGGCGCGCTGTGGACTGGTTTCTGCATATCTTTGATCCGGCGACGATCAAATCTGTTTACGTTCAGTTTCAGCTTGAAATGCAGCAGCCGGCGTTCTGGCTCGCGGTCGGCAAGATCATCTGGATCAACGTGCTGTTGTCGGGGGACAACGCACTGGTGATCGCCTTGGCGTGCCGCGGCCTCGAGCCGAAGCAGCGGCTGTGGGGCATGATCCTCGGCGCCGCCGCCGCCGTCATCCTGCGCATCATCTTCACCGGCATCGTCGCGACGTTGATGGAACTGCCGTATCTCAAGCTGGTCGGTGGCCTGGCGCTGATTGTGATCGCCGCCAAGCTGCTGGTGCCCGAGAACGAGGGGGAGGAGGGCGTCAAGTCCGGCTCCAACCTGTGGGCGGCGGTGCAGATCGTGGTCGTTGCCGACATCGTCATGAGCCTCGACAATGTGATCGCGGTGGCCGCGGCCGCCAACGGCAGCGTGCCGTTGCTGATCCTCGGCCTGGCCATCAGCGTGCCGCTGATCGTTGCCGGTGCGGCGCTGATCATGGCGCTGCTCACCAAGCTGCCGATTCTGGTGTGGCTCGGTGCGGCGTTGCTCGGCTGGGTCGCCGGCGAAGTCATCGCCACCGACCCGGCGGTGCTGCCGTGGATCCACAACATCTTCAGCGGCTCGGTCGGTACCGGCCTCGACGGCCTGATGACCTCGCTCGGCATCGGCACCCGCTTTGCTGGCGGCGGCCATGGTGGCGAAATCGTCTGCGGGCTGCTCGGCGTGCTTGTCGTGCTGGCGGTCGGCACGCTGTGGCGTCGCCGCAGCCAGAGCGCGCATGTGGAGCAGGCCGTCTAGGCTTGTCCTCGCCGGAGCGTTGCGGCGCTCCGGCATGCCGCTTCCGCCTTTACTGCAAATGCAGCAGGCGACGGGCTGCAAGTGCAGGGTGTGCGCTGCCGATTTGATCCGTTTGGGTCGGTCTTGGCGGTATCATGGTGGCAATTTCCGGTTGTGAATGTCTCTGACGCGTGTTTCATTGATCAAAATGAACCACCATCGGAGTCGTACGTGTCGGTTCACGATCAGATGCTCTACGACTGGTCCCGCGTCGCAGTGCCGGCAGATAATGCACAGCGCGGTCGTCTGGCGATGCTGTTTGATGGTATCCAGATCGGTGTGAACCGCGGAATCGAAGTCGCGCCGCTGGACCGGCCGGCGATGCGCAAGCCCCGGCACCGCGTCCTTTATCTGGACCGGGTCTCGCGGGAAGACCTGCAGCACAAGTACAGCGATCCCGCACTGGCCGGACGCGTGATCCCGGAAAACGTAGAGGATATCGACATTGTGTGGGACGGTACGCAGCCGCTGGCCGAGGTCACGCGGCTGCGCAATTTCGATTTCTGCATCTCGTCGCGTGCCGTGCAACTGTTGCCGGACTTGGTCGGCTGGCTGGCACAGATAGGTACGCTGCTGCGCCAGGGTAGCGTGGTGAACATGGCCATCCCGCACCGGGACTACACCTTCGACCATCTTCGTGCCCTGACGCGACCGGCCGAACTGATCCAGGCCTATCTTGAAAACCGCAAGCGCCCCAGCGGCGGGCAGGTTTTCGACCACGTGGCCAACACCGCCCAGCTAGGCTCGAAGAGCGCGCCGCTTCGGCCCGCCGTGATCAGGGAGGCGTTCGAGCACGCTTGGGCCGTCACCCATGGCAATCATCACATGGATGTTCATTGCTCGGTATTCACGCCGCAATCATTCCTCGAATGCTTCGAGGTGCTGTCCTATACCGGCCTGATCAACCTCAAGCTGCGCAACATCTGGCCGCAAACTGTTCGCGGCGACGAGTTCGTGGTGTCGATGGAATTCGGCGGCTTTCCGCTGGAGGAAATGGCTTCTTCTTTCCGGGATGGCCGCGCCGCCGCGCTCGCGTGACGCTGCGAAGCGCCCGAAGCTAGACGCCTATATTGTCGATCAATCGCGTCTTGCCGATCTTGGCCGCGACCAGCAGACGGACCGGACCGTCCTTGACCGACGTGACCGGTGCCAGCGACTCCGCATGGCGGGCTTCGAAATAATCCAGCACGAATCCGGCCTCGGTGATCAGCGCCGCGCCGCCGGCCAGGGCCGCCTCCCGATCGTCTCCGGCTTTCAGGCGTTTGGCAGTGGCCTTCATGGCGCGATACAGCGCCGGCGCCGCGGCGCGCTCTTGCGGCGACAGGTAGACGTTGCGGGACGACATCGCGAGGCCGTCGCGCTCGCGCACCGTGGAGACGCCGCTGACCTTGACGCCGAGGTCGAGATCCCGGGACATCCGGGTGATCACCCGAAGCTGCTGAAAGTCCTTTTCGCCGAAGAAGGCGAAGTCCGGCCGGACCTGGGTGAACAGTTTCCCCACCACCGTGGTGACGCCGCCGAAGAAATGCGGCCGGAAGCGATCCTCCAGCCCGGCGGTCGCCGGGCCTTCGGTAAAGATCTTGGTGGCAAAGCCCGGCGGGTACATGGTTTTGACGTCCGGATTCCAGACCAGATCGACGCCCTCGGCGGCGAGCTTGGCGACGTCGTCCTTCCAGGTGCGGGGGTAGGAGCCGAAGTCCTCGGTCGGCGCGAACTGCGCCGGATTGACGAAAATCGACACCACCACCTTGCTGGCGCGGCGCTGCGCCAGCCGCACCAGCGCGATGTGTCCGTCATGCAGTGCGCCCATGGTGGGCACCAGCGCCACGGTGGCCTTGCGTGCGCGCAGGCCGTCGAGCGCGCGGCGAAGGGCAGGGAGCGTGCGGGCGACGATCGGGGTACGGGGCATTGCGGCTCGATGGTTGGAGGCCAGGGGAGGCAAGAGAACAAGCGCTCAGGCAGATTGGAATGCGGCGTCGCCACCTGCTTATCAAAGCTGGCCGAACGACGCCAAGCCCGCGGGTGCCTTGTCCCGGGGTGTCCTGATGCCGCAAGACCTGCAGGATTCATGATTAAGCGCGGTCAGTGATGCTGCGGTGTCATCGCACGCGCATTTCGCTTGACCCCGGACGCCTCCGATTTGATGATAAATCGAAGGATTTAGGTATGTTGCAGACCAGTCAGGGACAATCGGGCACGGCGCATGTGATCGTGCTGGGCAATGAGAAGGGCGGGTCGGGCAAGTCGACCACCGCTCTGCACATTGTCGTGGCCCTGCTGAAGGCCGGGCAGCGCGTGGCGACCATCGATCTCGACTGCCGCCAGCAGAGCTTCACCCGCTATATCGAAAACCGCCGCGCCTGGGCGCAGCGCGCCGGGCTGGCGCTGGAAGTACCTTTCCACTGCTGCATCAAGCTCGGCACCACCATGCAGATCGCCGACAACGAGGCGATTGAGCTCGAGCAGTTCACGACGGCGGTCAGCGCCGTGGAGAACAGCTACGACTTCATCGTCATCGATACGCCGGGCTCGGACAGCTATTTGATGCGGCTGGCGCATTCGATGGCCGATACGCTGGTGACGCCGATCAACGACAGTTTTCTCGATTTCGATGTGCTCGGCTCCGTCGATGCCGCGAACTACACCGTGACCGGCGAAAGCCACTACGCAAGGATGGCACGCGAGGCGCGGCGCAAGCGCCGTCAGCTCGACGGCGCCTCCACCGACTGGATCGTGGTACGCAACCGGCTCTCGATGGTCGGCTCGCGCAATAAGGCGCTGGTCGCCGACGTGCTGGATCAGCTTTCGTCGCGGCTCGGCTTCCGCGCCGTCGATGGCCTCGCCGAGCGGGTGATGTATCGCGAGTTCTTTCCGCGCGGGCTGACCGCGCTGGACGATCTCAACGAAGCCACCCTGGGCCGGCGCCCCAGCATGGGCCATGTCACCGCGCGCGAGGAGGTCACCGACCTGTTGCGCAAGCTCCGGCTACCGCTCGACGAGCGCGGCCGCCGCCGGGCCGCCAACCGCGCCGAATGGTTTTCCCAGGTCGACAAGCCGCTGGAAGTCCACGACATCCTCGGCAGCTGAGGCGCGACCGGCGAGACTCATGGCTGATCCCGCGATAGGCTTGGATGCCGGTCGTTTCCCGGCATTTCCCTTCCATTGGTACCATTTGGCTGAAATGTGGAACGACTGCAGAGCCCGGCAGTTGTCTAACCGCTGCAAATAGGGCGTTTCATCCCTGTTCGCGGCCGAAAAACTGGTTACATTTGTCTGCAATAGAACGTGGCCTAATTGAGCACGTGCACAATAAAGGGGTGCACCGCACAATGTAATGGCGGCCAAATGACACTTTTTGACCTTTCTGTCACAGAGCGGTGACATGTATGCTGGACAAGCTGCCGGAGAGTCTTTCACTTTAGGCCGGCTGCCGCCGGCAAGGGCCGACCAGGGACGAACATGAAGCGCGGAATTATCATCCTGCTTTCAGTTTGCGTGCTGACCACCGTCGCGTACTTCACCGCGAGCAAGTGGGCTATTCGGCATGAGACGCTGACGTTCTTCGATAAGGCGCGCAATCGCCCGGTCGAAGTTGACGTTGCTGTTCGCCGCGACAAGGAAATGCAGGCCAATGCCGGCATGCTGACTCTGCCCGTCGCGATCCTCAACCATGGCAACACCGTCAAGTTCACCGAGTACTCGTTCCTCGCCAACGTTTTCGCGGCGCGCGGCTACATGGCCATCAGCATCCAGCACGATCTGGACACCGACGCGCCGCTGGTGACCAAGATCGGCGAACTCTATGTCGGCCGCCTGCCGGTGTATCAGCGCGGCGTCGAGAACATTCTTTTCGCGGTCGAGCAGCTGAAGAAGATTCAGCCAAACTCCGACTACGATCACCTGACCATGGTCGGCCATTCCAATGGCGGCGACATCTCGATGTACTTCGCCAAGATGCATCCGGAAGAGGTCAAGAAAGTCGTGACGCTCGACAATTTGCGCGTCCCGTTCATGACCGACGGCAAGTTCAAGATCCTGTCGTTCCGATCCCAGGACGCCGTGTTCAAGCCGGACCCGGGCGTCGTGCCGGATGACGAAATCTGCGAGAAGATGGGCATCACCGTGGTCAACACTGGCGCCCAGCATACCGACATGAGCGACCGCGGTCCGGAAACCCTGAAGAGCAAGATCCAGGGCCTGCTCGACAAGTTCCTCGACGACGACAACAAGCCGTCGGCGAGTAACGCAAAGCCCAAGGCCGGCCCGGGTGAGACCCCGGCGCAGCAGAGCCAAGCGGATACGCCGCAGGGCAAGGTTGCGCAATATACGCCGAGCGTGAACTGAGCCAAACAATCAGCCTGGTTGTTTTCCTTCGGCTGATTTCTGTTATCATGGCCCGATGTCCAAACTACTCGAACAGGCTCTGGTCGAAGTCAAAAAGCTGCCGGCATCCGAACAGGATGGCGCTGCAGGGGCTTTGATCGATTATCTGGCTCGCCGCCAGAATTCACTTCTGACCGACGAGCAACGGGCTGAAGTCCGTCGGCGGTTGGCGGACCCGAACCGGGTACTCGTTGCTGCCGACGAAGTCTGGAAGCGTCTCGGCCTTGGCGAGACGTAGCGTGAATGCGTCTCGTTTTCGATGAAAACGCTGTACGCGATCTCGAAAACATTCGCGATTGGATCATGCATGACACTCCGAGTGCGGCCACGAATGTCATTCATCGGCTGAAAGCGGTTTGCACAAATCTTCTGGTCTTTCCGGCGATAGGTAAGGAAGGCTTCGAGCCTGGCATGCGCGAGCTTGTCGTGACGGGATTGCCCTACATCATCGTCTACACAGTCGAACGTGAGAAAGATCAGATCGTTGTCTCTGCGATTTTACATAGTGCCCAGAACCGCAAGCCGGAATAGGACGACCAATAGCCGACTTCCCATGCTGTCCTTTCGCATAGCCTGAACGAACGCTCGATGTCCCGCGACCCCACCATCTCCAAATCCGCCACCGACGCGCTGACGGCGAAACCGTCGGCCGCGGCGGATATCGCTGCGTTTGTCGCCAAGGCCCGGGCGATGGCGCCGCAGGCCGCGGGCGGGCGTGGCCGGCTGGTGTTTGCGCTCGACGCCACCATGAGCCGGCAGCCGACCTGGGACATGGCCTGCGCGCTGCAGGCCGACATGTTCCGGGAGGCGGCGGCGGTTGGCAGCCTCGACATCCGGCTGGTGTACTTTCGCGGCTTGAGCGAATGCCGCGCCAGCGGCTGGATCGCCGATACTGCGCAACTGGCGAAACTGATGGCGCGGATCAGTTGTCAGGGGGGGCAGACCCAGATCGGCAAGGTGCTGTCCGAGACCCGGCGTGAGGCGGTGGCCTCCGGCGTGCGGGCGCTGGTGTTCGTCGGCGACGCCATGGAGGAATCCGTGGACGAGCTCTGCGCCAAAGCCGGCGAGCTCGGCCTGCTGAAAGTGCCGGTCTTCATGTTCCAGGAAGGCCACGATCCCGCCGCCGAACAGGCGTTTCGCGAGATCGCGAGGCTGACCGGCGGGGCCTGGTGCCGGTTCGATCCCGGGGCGGCGGCGCAATTGCGCGAGCTGCTGCGGGCGGTGGCGGCCTATGCCGCCGGCGGGCGGGAAGCGTTGATGCGGCTGTCGAAGACCGCGCCGGGTGCGGCAAACCTGCTCGGGCAGATGAAGTAGCGGCCGCTTCCGCTCAGAGCCGCGACCGACTATCTATTGAAGCATGCCTACCTTGATCGCCGGCGCGCTCGCCGTATTCATCCTCTACACGCTGCTGCAGATGTTCCGTGCGGCCAACCCCGCTATTCTGGCGCGCGGCGTCAAGATCGGCGGCGGCGTGGTGGCGCTGGCGGTGGCGGCCTTTACCGGCATCAAGGGCGAACTGGCGGTAGCGATCCCGCTCGGCATTTTCGGCGCCGGGCTGCTCGGCTGGTCGCCGTTCGGCACCGCCGGCTTCAGCAATATCGGCGGCATTTTCGGCGGCGGCGCCGCCAAGTCGGCCGGCCAGACCTCACAGGTCCGCTCGCAATTTCTCGACATGACGCTGGATCACGACAGCGGCACACTGACCGGCCAGATCGTGGCGGGACCCTATGCCGGCCAGTCGCTCGAGGCGTTCGACCTGCCGCAACTGGCGACCATGATGGCCGGCTTCGACGCCGAGAGCGTGGCGCTACTGGAAAGTTATCTGGACCGCCGGTTTCCCGCCTGGCGTCAGGACGCGCAGTTTGACGGGGCAGGGCGGGAGAGCCGCGCGGCGTCGAGCGGAAAAATGACGCATGAGGAGGCCTATCAGATCCTTGGCCTGCAGCCGGGGGCGGGGCGTGACGAAATCAGCCACGCGCATCGGTCGCTCATGAAGAAACTGCATCCCGACCAGGGGGGCTCGACGTACCTCGCGGCCCGGGTAAACGAGGCCAAGGACACTCTGCTTCGCACGCATCGCAACTAACTCCAGCACGCTACCAACGCTACAAGTTGCGAGTTGCTTCTGTTCTCTGTGGACGCCCCATCGCCCGCCGTTGTCCGGCGTGGTCGATCATCCCTTGCCTTCCTTTCTATCGGCTAAGTCTTGACGAGAGGTTTGCGGCCCGGGGATTTGTTTACCGTGAACGGCAATCGTAGCCGGGATGATCCGGGGCCGGCGCATCTTTATAAAATCCGGCCCCAGGATTGCGCCGCTGCGCTGCGCGCGCGCCGACTTCATCCGGGCTACAACGAAAATGGCCGGGACATTGTCCCGGCCATTTTTGTTCCAGCAGTGGAGAAGCCTGCGATCAGTTCTTGATGGTGATGCAGGAGATCTCGGAGCGCTTCAGGGTCTTGCAGACCGCTTCGGCCTGTTCGCGATCGAGGCCGGCGAAGCGGGCGCGGAACAGCTTCTTCTCGCCGCGGCCGACCACCGTCTCGGTGAACGGATCGGCCTTGCCGAGCAGGCCGCGGGCCTGTTCGCGGGCGGCATCGAGGCGCAGGCGGGCTTCGCTCTCGCTGTCGAGCGCACCGACCTGGATGATCCAGCCGGAATGGTTGGCCACCGGCTTGATGGCGCCGTTCTGCTGCACCGCCTGGGTGGCCGGTGCGCTGCGCGGCGACGGATCGGCATAGGCCATTGCCTGGCCGCCCTGCGCGCTGGAAGCCGGCAGCACGCCGAGCACGCCCTGGCCGGTACCGAAATTGGCGGGCTGGCGCGGCATTTCCGAGCGCTGGTACAGCGAGTTCGAGGTCTCCGCGGCGCCGCTGCGCGGGGCAGCGTCGACACGCGAGGACACGGTGTTGGTGACGGAGGTCGGCGGCTGCTCGGGGCCGGCGGCGGCCAGCTTGTACTGGCCCGACTTGACCTGCACGGTCTTGACCCGCACCGGCTTCATGGGCTCTTCCCCGCCGGGAACGCTCGGAATGGCCTGCGACTGGATCACGCCCGAAGTGAACGGAGCGGGCTCCGGCTTGCGCTGCGGCACGGGGAGGGCGGCGGTGGCGGCTGCGAGAACCGAACGGGAGACGACGGGGGCGGCCGGACGAACCGGGGTTTCGACGACAGCTTCAGGCACCGCGGAGGCAACCTGAACGGCGCCGTCGACCTGCGTCATCCTGGTGGGGCGGGCGTCGGCGGCGGCTTCCGCCACTTCCGTCGCGGCTTCGGCCGGGTTGCGCTCGGTGATCGCCGCCACAGTGCGGCGGGTGGCGCCGCGTTCGAGGTTTTCGGCCAGCAGGTTGCGCATGATGGCATCGCGCGAGCCGCCGCTGCGGCCCCCGAGCACGACGCCGACGAGGTGGCGGTTGCCGCGGCGCATCGACGACACCAGGTTGAAGCCGGAGGCACGGGTATAGCCGGTCTTGATGCCGTCGACGCCTTCGACGCTGCCGATCAGGTGGTTGTGGTTCTTGATGGCGCGGCCGCGGAAGGTGAAGGAGGCGGTCGAGAAGTAGCGGTAGTAGCGCGGGAAGCGATCCTGGATGGCGCGGCCGAGGGTCGACTGGTCGCGCGCGGTGGTCAGCTGTTCATCGTTCGGCAGGCCGTTGGCGTTGCGGTACACGGTGCGGCTCATGCCGAGCGCGCGCGCCTTGCGCGTCATCAGCTTGGCAAAGTCTTCCTCGTCGCCGGCGATCGCTTCGGCGATCACCACCGAGGCGTCGTTGGCCGAACGCGTCACCAGTCCCTTGATGGCGTCCTCGACGGTGATGGTCTGGCCGGGACGCAGGCCGAGCTTGGTCGGCGCCTGGTCGGCAGCGTATTCCGAGACCTTCATGTCGGTGTCCAGCGACATCTTGCCGGACTCGAGCTGCTCGAACAGCAGATACAGCGTCATGATCTTGGTCAGCGACGCCGGGCGGCGCAGCGCGTCGGGATTGTTGGCGGAGAGCACGGCACCGGAGTTGCCGTCGACCATGATGGACGAGAAGGCGGGGCTGTAGCCGCCGCCATTGCTGACGGCGTGGCGGCCGGAGCGATGCTTGTGTCGTCGTGCTTCAGCTGAATCGGTGGTGAGGAAAACCGTCGCAGTCAGAGTTGCCAGCCCGAGCGCGCACACCCGGAGGGCGCGCGATGAAGCCAATTTTGTGCGAAGCATGAACTTCCCCGTCCGATTTCCAGACTAGTCACCGGTTCGTGAGGCCAAATTATGCCCAACAACCCATGATCTGTCCCAGTTAAAGCGCTCAGCCGGGGCGATTCTCTCGACGGGATGGCAAGTCGCTGGCCATTCTGGCTAAGAGGTTGTGCCCATGCAGTTTTTGCCTTTCGGCCGAACGCAGCACTACAGAGAATCAAATTAGAACCGGCGAGTTTCCAAAAGGTTAAGCAACCCTTGCAGGGCCGGGGTGCATTTATGCCGAATGGTAAAAATTGTGCAATGCACAAGATTCTTGACTAAATTGTGCGGCGCACTAAAGGTGGCCGCAGTCAGGCGCCCGGTCTCGGGCAAGCACTGGCATGTCAGTCTGGGAAAGGATTCCACCCGTGATCAAAGTCGAAGAGATTCAGCAGTACGGCAAGGAACAGTTCGAGAGCGCCGTTGCCTCGGCCACCACGCTTCAGAACGGCGCGCAGGCGATCGCCACCGCCGTCGGCGACTACACCAAGAAGTCGTTCGAAGACGGCAACGCCTATGTCGCAAAACTGTCCGGCGTGAAGTCGCTCGACAAGGCGATCGAACTGCAGACCGAATATGCCAAGTCGGCCTATGAATCCTTCGTCGCGGAATCGCAGAAGATCGGCGAACTCTACAGCGATCTCGCCAAGCAGGCGTTCAAGCCGCTCGAGGGCTTCGTCGCCAAGATGACGCCCGCCCGCTAAGCGGCGCAGTTTACGATCCAAACGCAAAACGCCCGGCCGATGGCCGGGCGTTTTTTGTTGGGGGGCGATCGGCTATTTGGAGATGCGCAGCCGCGCCAGATCGGTGGTGATTTCCTTGAAAGCATCGGCAGTCTTGTTGGCGCTCGTGATCTGCTGGAATTTTTCAGTGGCGCAACCCTTCAGCACCGCCGATTCCGGATCCTTCTTGCTGCCGGTCCCGGTATTGATCTGGATCGTGTAGATCGTCACGGTTTTCTTAATGGTCTCGCAGAGGGTCGCTTGCCGCGCGTCGATATCGGCGGCGTTGTTGTACCAGCGGTTTTGCGTGTTCTGGCCGTCCGACAGCAGCACGATGTAGTCCTTGTAAGTGTAGCGAGCGTCCTTGGTGGGGGCCGCGAAGGGCGCGGCGGTGCCCAGCGTTTGCCAGCCCCAGAACAACCCGATGGACTGGTTGGTGTTGCCGGCCGGAACCAGTTTTCCGATACTTGTCTTGAGTGCCGCAAAGCTGTTGCTCATCGGAACGATGGCATTCGGGCAGTTGCTCCACTGTTCGACATAAAACAGCGTCGAATTGTCGCCCAGCAACGGGGCGGTGTTCTTGATGTCGTTGTCCTGGTCGCGGTCAAGCACGCAGCCATTCCAGGTGTTGCGGTTGTTGACGACCCAGGCGTGGGTGTACTTGCGCAGGGTTTCGCTGCACGTCTTGTCTTTGCCGCTGCCGGTGCACGCACAGGTGCTGCCGGTGCCGCCGATGCCGTCGCTGCAGCTGCAGCTCTTGCCCGTGCAAATCTGGCGCGTCGTCGTGCCGGTAGCCAGGGTGCTGCTGTAACAGCCGTTATAGTAGTTCGCGGAGGTGCGATCGACGCCCGGGCAGATTATGCCACCGGAGGGGATGGTGTCGGTCGTCGCGCTGCCGCTCACCGCCGTCGATGCGCAGACGAATCCGTGGGCGAGGCTGGTGAACGGGCATTTCGCGCCGGGGCCGTAGTTTATCCAGTCCGCCGGCTTGGTGTCCTTGATCGAGGCCGGCTCGGCCTCCCAGGCGGCCCAGCCGGTCGCGTAGCTGGCGGCCGCGCTGCTGGCGCCGACATTGACGTCCTTGGCGAACGGCACCAGCGAAATGTAGACGTCGCCATCGTTCTTGTTGAGCTTGCCGAGCGTGTCGACCATGTCCTGCGCGGCAGTGATCATGTTCGACATCTTGTCATCGTCGTCCATCGAGCCGGTGACGTCGAGCACCAGCGCGACCCGCATCCGGCTGGTCCCCCAGGTCGCCGTCGACCTGGTGTCGAAGGCGATGGTGGGGAAGCCCACGATTTTCATGAATTGCGTGGTGACCGAACTGGACCCGGTGGCAGTCACGGTGGATCCGGACGTATCGGTGGGATTATAGGTGGCGGAAAGAGTGACCGACCCGGCGTCGGTGTTGGTGTACAATGCCTTGAAATAGGACGTTGTCTTCGCGGTCACCTGATCCGAGGTGACGGTGCCCGCCGCGACGTCCTTAGCGACCATCAGTACGGCCGAGTCCATCGCGCCCTGCATGGCCGACCGCGCCGAATTCATCCGCGTATAATCGACGGCGACCCCGATGAAACTCAGAATCGGCACCAGGGCGATGGCGAACATCGCGGCGATGTTGCCATTCCTGGCACGGCCGAACCGCGCGAGCAGGTCCCGTGCTTGAGTTGAAATCACCCGAATAGACATCTTCACCACCACAAGCTGCGTTTCCGGCTACCATTTCGGGGTACGGGGCTAAACAGGTGGTAAAGCGGTGCTCATAAAACCGGTAAATTGCTGTCTATTTCGCGGACCGCGTGGGTTCCATTCCTGACATCGTCAATACTCTCTAAATGCCTGGAGTGGGGATTTTGTTGAACCGGGCAACTTGGGTTAACCTTGGATAGGGTGTGCGGACGGCGATCCGCCGCTTAGCTGGGCACAAGCCGCCCCCGTGCGCTTGCGGTGTGCCCCCTCGGAACCCATATTCGCGGGGTCGGTCCAACCGATGGGGCGGCGCCGATCAGGAGCGGCGATCCGGCGAGTTTGCCCCAGGTCAGGACGGCGTCCAGTTGGAGGCTGTCCCTGGGGACTGTGCAATTCCTGTGGGGACTTCGAATACAGACGCCATGCTCCAGACAGCTTCCAGATTCATGCCACATGCGATGCCTATTCCGGTGAAACAACAGCTCGGCCCCGGCGACGGGGCGCGAGCGATGGCCGACGACGAAGGTCGTTCGGGTACGCCCGGCGGGCCGACCACGTCGGTCATCACCAAGGTCAAGCCGAAGACCAAGAAACCAAACCTCTATCGCGTTCTGATTCTGAACGACGATTACACGCCGATGGAATTCGTCGTTCACGTGCTGGAGAAGTTTTTCCAGAAGGACGTCGAGGCGGCGACCCAGATCATGCTCCACGTTCATCACCACGGCATCGGCGAGTGCGGCATCTTCACCTACGAGATTGCCGAGACCAAGGTGACGCAGGTGATGGATTTCGCACGCAAGCACCAGCACCCTTTGCAATGCGTGATGGAAAAGAAGTAGCCTTGCATCGAGTCCCGCAGTGGGAACGGGTCTTGCATTGATTGAGCCGGAGCTCCGGCGCCTTGCCGTCCGGTCATCCTCGCGGATGACCGGTACAGGGAAGGCGTCTGCTCCGGAGAAGCGACACGCATCGGGAACCCCATCTTCCGCCACGATCGAACGTGCCTATATGAGAAATGTTCTTGTTGCCTGAGGCAGCAACGACGATCATGATGGCGGGGGCCAAAGAGGACGCGGAATGCCAACTTTTTCTCAAAGCCTAGAACAATCGCTGCATCGCGCGCTCTCCATCGCGAATGAGCGGCATCACCAATACGCCACGCTCGAACATCTCCTGTTGTCGCTGGTCGATGACTCCGATGCCGCCGCGGTGATGCGGGCCTGCAGCGTCGATCTCGACAAGCTGCGCACCAGCCTGGTGAACTATCTCGAGACCGAATTCGAAAACCTGGTGACGGACGGCGCCGATGACGCCAAGCCGACCGCCGGTTTCCAGCGCGTGATCCAGCGCGCGGTAATCCATGTGCAGTCGTCCGGTCGCGAGGAAGTGACCGGCGCCAATGTGCTGATCGCCATTTTCGCCGAGCGCGAAAGCCACGCCGCTTATTTCCTGCAGGAGCAGGACATGACGCGCTACGACGCGGTGAACTATATCAGTCATGGCATCGCCAAGCGTCCCGGCGTTTCCGAAGCCCGCCCGGTGCGCGGCGTCGACGAAGAGACCGAGACCAACAAGGGCGGCGAGGAGTCCAAGAAGAAGGGCGAGGCGCTCGACACCTATTGCGTCAACCTCAACAAGAAGGCACGTGACGGCAAGATCGACCCGGTGATCGGACGCAACTCCGAGATCAACCGCGCGATCCAGGTGCTGTGCCGCCGCCAGAAGAACAACCCGCTGTTCGTCGGCGAAGCCGGCGTCGGCAAGACCGCCATCGCCGAGGGCCTGGCCAAGCGCATCGTCGACTCCGAAGTGCCGGAAGTGCTGGCCGCCGCCACCGTGTTCTCGCTGGACATGGGCACGCTGCTGGCCGGCACGCGCTATCGCGGCGATTTCGAGGAGCGCCTGAAGCAGGTGCTCAAGGAGCTCGAAGCGCATCCCAATGCGATCCTGTTCATCGACGAGATCCACACCGTGATCGGCGCCGGCGCCACTTCCGGCGGTGCGATGGATGCCTCGAATCTGCTCAAGCCTGCTCTGGCTTCGGGCACGATCCGCTGCATGGGCTCGACCACCTACAAGGAATACCGCCAGCACTTCGAGAAGGACCGCGCTTTGGTGCGCCGGTTCCAGAAGATCGACGTGAACGAGCCGACCGTCGAGGACGCCATCGCCATCCTCAAGGGCCTCAAGCCGTATTTTGAGGACTATCACAAGCTCAAGTACACCAACGAGGCCATCGAGGCCGCGGTGCAACTGTCGTCGCGCTACATCCACGACCGCAAGCTGCCGGACAAGGCGATCGACGTGATCGACGAATCCGGTGCGGCGCAGATGCTGGTGGCCGAGAACAAGCGCAAGAAGACCATCGGCATCAAGGAGATCGAGACCACGATCGCGACCATGGCGCGGATCCCGCCCAAGAGCGTGTCGAAGGACGATGCCGAAGTGCTGCGCCATCTGGAGAGCACGCTGAAGCGCGTGGTGTTCGGCCAGGACAACGCCATCGAGGCACTGTCGGCTTCGATCAAGCTGGCGCGTGCGGGCTTGCGTGAACCGGAGAAGCCGATCGGCTCCTACCTGTTCTCCGGACCGACAGGCGTCGGCAAGACCGAAGTGGCAAAGCAGCTTGCAGCCTCTCTGGGCGTCGAACTGATCCGCTTCGACATGTCGGAATACATGGAACGCCACACGGTCTCTCGGCTGATCGGCGCGCCTCCCGGCTATGTCGGCTTTGACCAGGGCGGTCTCCTGACCGACGGCGTCGATCAGCATCCGCATTGCGTGGTGCTGCTCGACGAAATCGAGAAGGCGCATCCCGATCTCTACAACGTGCTGCTGCAGATCATGGATCACGGCCGGCTGACCGATCACAACGGCAAGGCGGTCAACTTCCGCAACGTGATCTTGATCATGACCACCAATGCCGGCGCTGCCGACATGGCGCGGGCAGCGTTCGGCTTCACCCGGGCCAAGCGGGAAGGCGAGGACCACGAGGCGATAAACCGGCAGTTCGCGCCGGAATTCCGCAACCGTCTCGATGCCATCGTCTCGTTCGCGCATCTCAATGCCGACGTCATCGGCATGGTGGTGGAGAAGTTCGTGCTGCAGCTCGAGGCCCAGCTGGCCGACCGCGACGTCACCATCGAACTGTCGGAGCCCGCGAAGGCCTGGCTGGTCAAGCATGGCTACGACGAACAGATGGGCGCGCGGCCGATGGGCCGGGTGATCCAGGAGCACATCAAGAAGCCGCTCGCCGACGAACTTTTGTTCGGCAAGCTGAAGGATGGCGGCCACGTCCGCGTGGTGCTGATGACCGACGAGCCGGTGCTCGGCGTCGAGCAGGAGCGGATCGGCTTCGAATATGTCGACGGCCCGGTGACGCCGAAGCCGGAGAAGCTGCCGGCGAAGCGCAAGCCGAAGTCGGGCGGTCCCGGCGGGTCGAAGGGCCCGGCCAAGCCGCTGGTCAAGGCGTAGGCTTCAGGCGGTACCAAACGAAAACGGCCGGCGAGAAATCGCCGGCCGTTTTGTTTTGCGCCACTCGCTGTCATTCCGGGGCATGTCGGCGGGCGTCAGCCCGACGGCATGAACCCGGAACCCCGAGATGTTCATCGTCCCATCTCGAGGTTCCGGGTTCGCTCGCGGCTAACGCCGCTCCCGCCCCGGAACGACAGTGAAATTATTGCCCCAGCAGATCGTTGATCTTGCGCTGCAGCTGGCGCTTTTTCTTCTCAGACTTGCGCAGTCGCTCTTCGAGATCGGACACCGGGGCCGTCTGGTCCGCCGGATCGGTGAAGGCGACGCCGACGATATTGTCGCGCCACCAGACGATTTTCGCCAGGAACGACTTGCCCTTGCGTGCGATGGCCAGCGAGATCTGGTCCTTCGGCAGCCGCGCGACGGTCTTGAATTCGATGCGGGCGCCATGCTCCGAGATGTCGCGCACGACGCAGTCCTTCGGCACGCTGGCATCACTGGATGCGACGCCGCCGAAGATCACCTTGTCGCGCACGTCCTTGCGACGCTCGTCCATGTTTCGTCCCCTCGTTACCAGCGCGGGACTGTATCCGGTTCCGAAAGGCAGGGAAGGCGCGGGATCGCCGACGTGAAGTTAACGTAAACCAAATGTTTCGGCGGGACCGGACATGCCGAGCTATGCCGCGGTCTCGCGGACGCCGCGCGCGGCCAGCTTCTGGGCGTCGAACTCGGCGCGGCGGCGCGCCAGTTCCTCCGCGCTGAGCAGCGCGACATTGTTGTAGTCGCGCTTCCACGCGGCGTCCGTATGCCAGCGCAGCGGCGACTGCACCGTCGTCTGCGGCCCGACCGCGGATTCCAGTACGCGCAGCGCCAGTTCCAGCGTGAACGCCTGCGACGCCGGATCGTGCGGCTTGCCGGCCGAATTGCCGAGCGGAAAATCGCTGAACAGAAAGCGCGGCACCGCGGCGTGTTCCACGATGTCCTTGGCGCAGCCCATGATCACGGTGGCGATTCCGTTGGCCTCCAGATGCCGCGCCACCAGGCTGATGGTTTGGTGGCAGACCGGGCAGTTCGGCACCAGCACGGCGACATCGACCTTGTCGGCGCGGCAGCGCGCCAGGATTTCCGGCGCGTCGGTTTCCAGCGTGACGCGGTGGCTGCGGTTGGTCGGCGCGCCGTAGAAGCGCGGCGCGATCTCGCCGATCCGGCCGGCGGCAGCAAGCTGGCGCAGCGCGGGCAGGGGAAACCAGGTGCCGCTGTCGTCGGCCGTGGTGTGCACGCGGTCATAGGCGATGTGCGAGATGCGGAGGTCGTGATCCCTAGAGGTGTCGCCGTCGTAGACGGAATAGAATTTGGCGCCGCCATTGTATTTCGCGCCGGGGCCCTGGTCGCCGCGTGCGGGATCGAACGGGGCGGCGGTGGTGACGATGGCCACGCGCGACTGCGCCAGCGGTTTTCGCAGCGGCTGGAACGGCGCTTCGACAAAATGCGCCCAGCGATACGGCGTGTCGTAGCCGATCGCGCGATAATAGTCTCGGGTGCGCGCCATATAGGGGATAGCGACAACGTCGTCAGCGGCGAAGCCGGGTTGCGTTTCGGTCATTTGGCTCTCCCGCTTCCGCCCTATTTCATTCATAGCTAGCTGCTTCGATCCGGGTGTCAAGCAACACAGGACAGGGATGACACGACGCACAGCCATGATCTGCCGGATGCTGTGCATGGCCGTGCTGCTGGTCGCGCCTGCCTTGCTGCGTGCGCAGGAGGCGCTGTCGCCGAGCGAACTGGCGAAGCCCGGCGCGGACCGGATGCTGCCCGCGGCGATAAAGCCGGTCGAGACCGCGCGCGATTCCGACACCCGCGAATCCATGTGCCTGATGATCGAATCCGCGGCCAGGGCCAACGCCCTGCCGCTGGAGTTCTTTGCCCGGGTGATCTGGCAGGAGAGCCGGTTTCAGGCCGACGCGGTCGGCCCGATGACGCGCCGCGGCCAGCGCGCCCAGGGCATTGCGCAGTTCATGCCCGGCACGGCCAATGAGCGCGGGCTGCTCGACCCGCTGGATCCAGTGCAGGCGCTGCCGAAATCGGCCGAGTTCCTCAGCGAGCTGCGCGGCCAGTTCGGTAATCTCGGGCTTGCCGCTGCGGCCTACAATGCCGGGCCGCGTCGCGTGCAGGAATGGCTCGACGGCAAGGGCACTATGCCGTCGGAGACCCGCAACTACGTCTCCGCCATCACCGGCGCGTCGGTGGAGGACTGGCAGGCCGCCGGCCGCAACGGCAGGATGCCCGAGCGATTGCCGACCTCGAGCTGCCGCGAATTGATGGCGTTGCTGCAGCGCGCGCCGAATCCGTTCATTGCGCAACTGGAGCAGCGCGTGAAACTCGGCGAGAACAGGCCCTGGGGCGTGCAACTCGCGGGTGGCTTCAACCGCGACCGTGCGCTGGCGAGCTATGCGCGGGCGATGGCGCGGCTGCGCCCGGTCATCGGCGATCGCGATCCGAATTTGTTGAGTTCGCTGTATCGCAGCCGCGGCACACGAACGTTCTACCAGGTGCGGATCGGCGAGGACACGCGCGTTGCGGCCGACGAACTGTGCGGAAAAATCCGCCGTGCCGGGCAGGCGTGCCTGGTGCTGCGCAACGGCAGGGGCTGACGGCATACTTGACGGCCGCCGCTTTTGCCTGCGTATGGCCGTGAAACCGCACAGAAACAGGAATAGTCGTGGCGCTGCCGGCACTGGATTCCGCGAAATGGCAGGGCACCGCGGCAGCGTTCGTGCTGGGCCTGCGCTCCATTGCCTCCACCATCCTGACGCTGGTGCTGTTCGCCACCTATGTCGGCATCGGCGCGCTCGCCCATGACACTCATTTCAGCCTGTTGTGGGCGCTCGCCTCGACACTGCTGGTGTGGGCCGGGCCGGCGCAGATCATCCTGCTCTCCACGCTCGGCTCCGGCGCGACGGTGATCCAGGCGGCGCTGGCGGTGGCGGTGAGCGCGATCCGGCTGTTTCCCATGGTGGTGTCGATCCTGCCGATGCTGCGCATGCCCGAGACCAAGAAGCGCCAGTTGATCCTGCCGTCGCATTTCATCGCGGTGACGCTGTGGGTGGAATGTTTTCGCCTGATGCCGCTGGTGCCGCGCGAGCGCCGCATCGCCTTTGTCAACGGCCTCGGCACCGGCCTCGTGGCGCAGGCGATGCTGGCGACGTGGATCGGCTATCACCTCGCCGCCAACCTGCCGCCTTTGTTCGGCGCGGCGATCCTGCTGCTGACGCCGCTGGCCTTCCTGCTGTCCACCGCGCGAAACTGCCGGCAGTTGTCCGACGTCGTGGCGCTGCTGCTGGGCATCGTGCTGTTTCCGCTGGTGTCGCTGCTGCATACCGGCGTCGATATTCTGATCTCCGGCGTCTCCGCTGGCAGCATCGCCTATGGCGTGCATTGGTGGCGGAAACGGCCATGAGCGAATTCATCGGCGACTGGCATTCCCTGATCGTGCTGTTGCTGGCCGGCTTCCTGCCCAACGAAGTGTGGCGGATGCTCGGCCTGTGGCTCGGTGGCGGCGTCGACGAAGAGTCGGAGTTGCTGGTGTGGGTGAGGGCGGTGGCCACCGCGATCCTGGCCGGCGTGATCGCACAGATTCTGGTCATCCCGCCCGGCGCGCTGGCCAGCATTCCGCCGGGGCTGCGCTTCGGCGCGGTGGCGATCGGCGTCATGGTGTTCATGCTGACCAAGCGCTCGATCCTGTTCGGCGTCGTCAGTGGCGAGTTGGTGATGATCGCCGGCAAATACTGGCTGGGCTGAGCGCGCGCTTGCGCTGCCGCCGGGCTCGGCTACTGTCCGCCCAATTCAAAAATAAACGAATGGGGAAACCGGATGAAAATGCGCGCCAGCTCCGCCTGGATATCGATGCTCGCCATGGCGATGGCCTTCACGGCCACGACGGCCCGCGCCGCGGAATATCCCACACGCCCCATCAAGCTGGTGGTGCCCTATGCGGCGGGCGGACCGACCGACGTGCTGGCGCGGCTGGTGGCCGACTATCTCGGCCGCGATCTCAAGCAGGCCACGGTGGTGGAAAACAAGCCGGGCGCGCAGGGGGCCATCGCCGCGGAAGTGGTGTCGCGGGCCGATCCCGACGGCTACACTTTGTTCGTCACCGCAGCCTCGATCATGGTGCTCAACCCGCTGCTTTACAAAAAGCTGCCTTACGATCCGCAGAAGGATCTGAAGATGCTGTCCATCGTCACCGACCTGCCGGTGGTGCTGGAAGTGCATCCCTCGGTGCCGGCGAAAACGGTGCAGGAATTCGTCGCCTACGCCAAGGCCAATCCCGGCAAGCTCAACTTCGGTTCGGCGGGCACCGGCGGCACCATCCATCTCGCCGGCGAGATGTTCAAGCAGATCACCGGCGTCGAAATGACCCACATTCCCTACAAGGGCGCGGGGCCGGCGCTGACCGATCTGCTTTCCGGCAATATCCAGGTGATGTTCGACACGTTGTCCACGGCGCTGCCGCCGGTGAAGTCCGGCATGCTGCGGCCGCTCGGCGTCTCCTCGGCGCAGCGCAGTCCGGACCTGCCCGATGTGCCGACGGTGGTGGAAAGCGGTTATCCGGATTACG